>Ga0070727_10000759_pt1 | contig 37447 bp, 32 predicted proteins | sample tdAd472_FD_66722 | JGI IMG/M metagenome (GOLD analysis project Ga0070727, IMG submission 66722) | Marine sediment microbial communities from the Atlantic coast under amendment with organic carbon and nitrate - tdAd47.2 | ecosystem: Environmental > Aquatic > Marine > Coastal > Sediment | place... | reverse complement strand
GGGGTGCGGTGGCATCCAGCCGCGGCGTAGCCGGGCCGGCGTATACTCACCCGCACGCCAGTAGCGCACCAGCTTACTGGTGTCCTCCTTGCTGACGTAGCATAGGTCGCCATACACGCCCTGCACGGAAGGGTCCGCAAACGCGACCTGGATACGCGCCAGCACCTGGCTATCGGCAAACAGATCGTCCGCGTGCAGGAAGCCAACGACGGCGCCCCCCGAGAGGGTTATGCCTTTGTTCAAGGCCTCGTAGATGCCACCGTCGCGTTCGCTCACAAACGCGCCGAAATCCTCTCGCTGGCCTTCGAGGATTTCCCGGGTACCGTCGCTGCTGGCCCCGTCGACCACCACGTGATCCACAGCAACACCCGCCTGGGCGCGCACAGATGCCAGGCAGTCTGCAACCGTTTCCATGGAGTTGTAGGTAGCGGTAATGACCGATATCACGCAGCTATCTCAGGAGGTAAGAGTAAATGCATAAACTGCAGGACACTCGAAAGGCGAAGCCTGCTTTCAAACCTTGATATCAAGATAATGGCAAAGTTCCTTTCAAGCGATCACGTCTCTGAATGAAAACACCAATGGTCTGATCCGTCAGCACTTCCCAAAGAACAGAGACTTCGCAACCATTACCCAGAGTAAAATCAATAAGGTCATGGACAAGCTCAACAACAGACCAAGAAAATGACTTGGTATTAAAACACCCAATCAAGTATTTTTAGGAATCAACCCACCCGTTGCACTAGCGAGTTGAAGCCGCGTATATATTTCACTGGATTCACCTACATTAACGACAAAACTTTATCTTTGTACCCCCGGTTTTCTGTTGGGACCCAAATTGTCAAACCCGGGATTTGACCAACACTCTCGTAATCAAGATTAATTAGGAATTCCGAGCAGTTATTTTTATTGTCCTCAATAGCGACAACTGGCCTACATTTTTGGATTGACGATTCAGCCCCTTTTAGGGCAATTAGCTCATGCCCCTCCACATCCAACTGTATTAGCACCAGATCTTCAATTACAAGCCTATCAATATTTATCGCAGCACATATTGCCCCCGTGTCAGCAATTGTAGAGCTACCCCCTGCGTGTTTCCCATCACCTTCACTTGTATGAATATGGAGGTTACTCAGACAATCCGAAAGCGCCGCATTAATTAATATGACGTTAGATAGCTTATTATCATCTATACATAACTTAGTAAGAATGTAATTTTCAAATACTGGCTCGAAAGCGTAGACTTTCCCCGACACTGATCGCGAGAAGTTTGGAATCATATCTCCAAAAAAGGTCCCTGCGTGCACCATAGACCCATTGAAGGAACTACAGAAGCGTTCTACGAATACGTGGGTTTTTGGCTCATATAACATTCCGTTCAAAATATTCTGAACTGCCGGCCGATGCAATGCATACTTGGGGACGAAATAGTAATTTCCATCTAATGTCAATTTTGTAAAATCGACCTTGAAGTTCTCTTCGCTTAGAAATTCAATCCCGTGGTTCCTAAGCTCAGATTTTTTCGGTTCTGACTGATATTTTATTTTTCTAATCTCATATCCGAACTTGTTCAGTATTTTTTTCGCAATATTCTTCATGGCACTTCCCGTTTTTTGACTTGGACTTCCCAAGGCTTGCTAGACACCAAAAAAGTTCAAAATCTAAGGAACCTCTGAATAATTGATGTCTACAACACCGCAGCAACCGGCGAACGCGCCGCAAGGCGCGGCCTACGCAGGCGCCCTACCCACCACCCATTCGTGGCTTCGAATCGGGGTCTGACCCCTATCAAACCCTCACCCCCAACACCCGCTCTATCGCCACGAGCACGTCCACTCCCTCCTCCCGCATGTACCGCCGCACTTCGGCGACCTTGGCGTCGACCAGATAGCGGTACCAGAAGCCCTGCAGGAAATGGAACGCAAACCCGGCACGGCCGTCCAGGAAGCCCAGCCGCAATACGTAGCGGTACAGGAAATACGCCAGCGCCCGGAACCCGCCCGGCAGGCGCGCGTACACCCGCTCCTTCAGCCAGCGCTTCAACCCGGCCTGGGAACCCCCGCGCAGGCGCGCCACCGAGTCGTGCGGCATGAAGCCGTATTCCAGGTTCAGCAGGTCCACCGCCTCACGGCTGGCGTAGCGGTTGTGCTTGTCCGTCCACCAGGTGAGCGAATTCAGGTTGTCGTCGATCAGCTCGCCGCGGAAGCCCGCCGTGGGCCCGGCCACCTTGATGTGCTCGTCCATCCAGCGGTTCTCGCACTCGCCCCGGCCGTAGCGGAACAGCCGTAGCACCCGCACCGGGAACAGCCCGCCGTGGCGGATCATCCGACCCTGAAAGGTCATGCGCCGGCCCACGAACACCCCGTCGATGTCGGCCCCCAGGCCCGGCAACCGCTCCCGGATCTCCGCCGCCAGCTGCGGCGTGAGGACCTCGTCCGCGTCGATGCGCAGCACCCAGTCGGTATCCGGGTCGAGCTGCGTCAGCGCCCAGTTAAACTGAGTCGCGTAATTCACCCAGGACTGCTGAACCACTTGGGCGCCATGGGCCTCGGCAATGGCTACGGTTTCGTCCGTGGAGAAGCAATCGGCCACCAGCACCCCGTCCACCACCCCGCGCAGGCTTTCCAGGCAGCGCGGCAGATGGCGGGCTTCGTTCAGCGTGAGGACGATAGCGATGAGCTTCACGAGGCGATCAGGGCTTGCGCGCCACTGCAATCATGGACTTGGCGAGCGCCGGCACCCGCCCCACACGTTCGAACCGGATGTCCACGAAACCCGCCTCGCGGAGCAGTTCACCCAGCGTGCGCATGGACCAGAACTTGATATGCCCGTGATCCCACAGCGCGGTGAAGTGCGCGTCCATCTTTCCGGTGAGCGCCAATGCGAGGTTTTTCCAGTAGCCGTGGTAGGGCGTGGACAGGATAGCCGTGCCCCCCCCACAAGCAGGTCGAACACCGTGCGCGCATAGTCGCGCGGCGCGTAGACGTGCTCGACCACCTCTAGGCTGAGCACAACCGGGAACTGGCCGTACTGGCCCGCAAGGTCGTCATAAGCCGAACCCGTCGCGAGCTTCAATTCCGGATAGGCCGCCTGCGCCTGCTCTATTCCCTCAGTGGACGGATCCACCCCAATTACATCCCAGCCCATTTGGGCCAGCGCATTCGCCACGCTGCCATTGCCGCAGCCCAGTTCGAACAGGCGGCGTTCGGTGGGCGGCACCTTCAGCGAACCGAGCAAGCGCCGCACGGCGGGGAGCAGGGTATCGTGCGAAGAGTTCAGATTCGCGCCGCTATACCGATAACCCGCGATTCCCTGAAGCTCTCTCACTGTGCGTTCCGATGTTTTACTAGCACGTAACGACCAAGGCACAAGGCATCCATGTCTGTGCGATTGAAGCAATCAAAGGCCTGCTCCGGCGTATCCACCACCGGCTCGTTTTCGTTGAAGCTGGTGTTCAATACCAGCGCCACCCCTGTTTTACGACGGAAAGCATCAATTAACTGGTAATACAGAGGGTTATTGTCGCGCTCCACGGTCTGCAGGCGGCCGGTGCCGTCCACATGCGTTACCGCTGGCAGACGCTCGCGCCACTCGGACCGAATCTTCACAACATGCATCATGAATGGGCTGTCCACGGTCTGCTCGAAGTAGGTCCCCACTTCCTCCTTCAAGACGCTCGGCGCAAACGGTCGGAACGACTCCCGACGCTTGATCTTGGCGTTGATCGTGTCTTTCATAGTCGGCAGTGTCGGGTTGGCGAGGATGGAACGGTTACCTAGCGCGCGCGGACCCCACTCGCTGCGGCCCTGGTACCAGCCGACCACCATGCCATCGGCGATCATTCCGGCCGCGAGCTCCACCAACTCATCTTCATTCGCGCAGATCTGCACTGGATAGTCGCTTGCCTCGGCAACTGTCCGCATGCGCTCATCCGAATACCCGGGGCCCCAGAATGCATGCTGCATGTGGAAGCGTTCGGTCCGACCCAATACGTTGTGCCAAACCCAGAAAGCGGCGCCCATGCAGGTGCCATCATCCGAAGACGCTGCCTGCAGATAAGGCGTAGTGAAAGGGGTCTCGCGCAGAATCCGCGCATTGGCCACCCCGTTCAGCGCGCAACCCCCGGCCATCGCCAAGCGCTCGGTGGGAACGAGCCCGTGCATACGCTTCATGCAGTGGACTGCAGCCTCCTCGAAACGCACTTGGGTGGACCGCGCGATGTCTTTCTCGCGCTGGGTCAGCGGGTCCTTGCGAGCTCGGGGCGCCCCGAGCATTTTTTTCAACCGGTCGGTATAGAGCCGACCCATCACGATGTGGTGTTGCTCGTCCACGGCACCGCTCTCGCCGCCCTCGTGCATCCCGAAATAGCCCTTGCCAAGCCGATACCAATGCTGGTCGTCGAACCTCACCAACTCCCGCATCAGCTCCCCATACCGGTCCTCTCCGTAGGGAGCGAGGCCCATCACCTTGTACTCTTCGCCGAATTCGTCGAAGCCGATGTACTGGCACAACGCGGTGTAGAAGAACCCGAGACTGTCCGGAAGTGTAACGCGATCCAGTACTTCGATCCGGTTTCCCTCGCAGCGTGCTGCCATCATGCTGGCGAAATCGCCAGAGGCGTCGTAGGAAAAACCGGCGGTTAGCCCCTCGAAGGGCGAAAGGTAATAGGCGCTGGCCACATGGGCCAGGTGATGCTCGACGCCAACCGTTTCGAAGCGAACGGTCGCCGGGTCTTCGTCACAGGTCTTGGTCAATTGCTGGATCGTGTTTTGGGTCTCGCGATTGCGTCGCAGGTGCTCCACCACGGCACCAGCAGCCTGAAAAGGCCGTTGCGCCGCGTAGGCCATCTTGGCCGCCCGGTTCGCCTTCGGATCACGTGCCATCGCAACATGCGTGACGTCGCGCAGGCGAAGCCCAGAATCGGCCAAAAGGTGCCGGATTGCATTTTCCGGAAACGCCGGGCTGTGTTTGCGGCGCTTGCCCAGACGCTCCTCCGCGACCGCCCCCATCAACTTGCCGTCTACGACAAGACAGGCGGCAGAATCGGCGTGGAAAGCGTTAAAACCGAGTATGACTGACAAACTTATTTCTCCTAGACTGAACACGGCTGTAGAACCTCACAGTCCCATCATTATAATTGAAACCTACGAAACCTACGAAACCTAGTTCCGAGTCGCGCGTAGTAACCACACCTATTTCTTGGCTGTTGATTCCGTTTTAGCCCGAAGATCACTCCAGCAATACGCATGGAGGCATTCCCTCCAGTCCGAGAATCCAGCGATACACATCCGAGGTCGCGCGCGCAATATTTCCCCAATCGAATTCGCGGGCATACGCTTGCCCCCGCAGGCCCATTTCCCGCAGCTGCGCGGGCTCCTTCGCGACCGCATCGCGCAGTGCTCCGCCTAGCCCATCCACCGTCGGTTCCACCCACCATCCGCAGCCGTGCTGCTCCAGACCCTGCCACGGCGTGCCGCGTGTCGCGATCACCGGCAGGCCATGGGACAGCGCCTCGACCACCACGACACCGAAGTTTTCGCTGAAGCTCGGCAGAATGAAGAGATCCACAGCCGCGTATACCGCGCCCTTGTGTGCATCGTCGATGCTCCCCAGATACTGCACGTGGTCCTGCAGGCCCAGCGCGGAAATGCGTTGTCGGACCTCAGCCAGGTGCCCACCCTCGTCCGGTCCAGCAAGTTGCAGGAGCCAGTGTGGTGAGTCCAATGCAGCCCAGGCTTCGAGGAGGTTCAAGAGATTCTTTATTGAGTGAATGCGGCCGAGAAACAAGGCCCTTCGTGGGCCGCTTGCGACCATCACTTCGCTCTGCCTGAGGCGCGCGGTTCCAAAGTCCAGTTCCACGCCGTTGGGTATCACCGCAATCGGCTGCCGAAGCCCGAATCGACGGAACCCCTCCGCCTCCTGCTCCGAGGTGGCGAACAACACGCTGGCGCTTTCGAGGTCGCGACGCTGATACGCCCACAGAGCCAGATTTTTCTTCCAGCTTCGCCAGGCCAGCGCCCAGGGCTCCAGCATGCCTCGGGGATGCAGCACTGTGGGGATCAGGCGGTTTCGGGATTCCCGTGAAGCCCAGTGGCTTAGCGGGTGCCAGATACCGTGAATGTGAACCAGATCAGGAGGTGCGTCTTTAAAGACTTCGCCGAGATTCTGGCGCCCTGAAAGTCCTAGAGCCCTTTCGGCCCGCCAACGCGACTGGCCCACATGCCTGGATACGTCGGCATTACGCGAAGCCACCTGGGATTCACCTATGCGCCCTTGGCTCACCAGAAAGATAGAGATGCCGGGCTGCGCCGCCAACGCATCGGTGAGTTGTACGACCGTTCGCGAAGGCCCGCCGCCCTCCGGATGGAGACCGGGAACGACGTGGCACAGGTTCATCTCGATATCCCGGAAACGGGCGACACGCCGTGATCGAGTTGCAGCACCGATCGGCTAAACCGTGGCGTGGAATGCGTTGACCTCCCCGTATTATCCCCTACGAAGACCGTGAGATGGCTGACGTCAAGCGGGTGAATCCGCGTTCGGTCTCGCGCAGGTGCGTCGTTGCTCATTACTGAGAGCCACCCAGCCGCCGCGCGTTGTTTCTTGCGAACAGGCGGTCGGGCATAGGTGTTCGACACATCGAAGCGCCCGTCCTGCACATTGAACCACCCGAGCGCGCGCTCATGGACAATGAGGTAACTGGCTTCGAAGAAGCGGTCCAGTTCCGGATGCCAGACATGGAGGAGCTCGATGCGGGACGAACGCATGGCCGCAATCGTATAGGGCATGTCCGCCACGATGTCGAACACGTCCTTGAGGAAGGCGCGTTCATAAATCCAGCGGTGGTTGTACTCGAACTGGAAGACGTCGATGCGCTCCGCTGCAAGCAGAGGCTTCGCACCCTCGATGACGCGCAGATCGTGCCCCTCCGTATCGCATTTAAGCAGATGAATGTGTTCGATTTCGTTTTGCTTACAGAATTCGGCCACCGTCGATTTCTGCACCTCGCTCACGGTATGTGCCTGCCGCGCCAATGATTCGTCGAACGAAAGGGAGTTAGTGCCGCCGGTAGCGCTCGCTATCGCCAGACGGTCCCGCCCGGGCACATTCGAAAATGCAAATGGTATGCACCGCACGCTCGCGGTATCGGCAAAACGCACTCGGACTCGCTCGAAGACGTCGAAGCCGACGACTGTGTCGAACCGGTCTGCATGCGCCTCGGCAACGTTCTCAAATGTTGGGGGGAGCAACTCTATCCCCTGGGAGCATGCGCCCTCAATGCTCGCAGGATTGATTTCGCTTCCGGCCACGTTGGCCCCCTTTCCTTGCGCCCAAGCAAGAAAGTTCCCCGAACCAAAGCCGATCTCGAACACCTTGGCGCCAGCAATCTGAACGTTTCGGCATTCGCCCTCAAAGTCGGCTGCCTCGTCGGCGGTGAACGTAAAGGGGTTCTCCCAGCATTTCCAGGCTTCATAGCCCAGGTAGGTGCTCTTGTCGGTACCCAAGTCAGACTCCTTATTCATACTGAAGGGCCCGGCCTCGTCTTCGACATTGGCGGGAAACCCGAGGGGGCGCCGGCGCGCCTCCTCCTTTGCGAACGCACGAAACGCTCGACCAAAATAATGAGCAAAAGATACGCGATATAAATCGGGATCACGGCAATGATCCCGTTCGCGAGCCACATGGTCAGTCCTTGCGCGGGCATAAGGATCGATAGAAGTACGAGTGGCATTCGAATCAAGTTGAGTTGGAGGACCGTTTCGATCGAGCGCCAGGACAACATCGCAAACATCCAGCCGATCAAAGGGATTATGGTCATGATCCCCAACCAGCCAAACTGCCAATAGACATCACCGAAAAGGGACACACCTACGTTCGTTCCTCGATTGCCAGTGATCAACGTATAAAACTGAGCCCCTGGCCCGACATAGATAGGCTTCCCAGGCCAAAGGATTCTTGGAATAAACATCGTCCAGACGTTGCTGAGAGTATCGATCACAACGCCTTGATCTCTAAACCGAATTGCCATCGCTTGCACGGCGGAATAGTTCAACCGCAACCACCATCCCTGCTCTTCGTCCAATGTACGGAAAGAGGCAGCCGTGTCAGGCCCGCCAGTGAAATAGTCGCGGGTAATCCGCATCCGCTCACCGTAGCCGGCCTGCCAGATCGTGCCCGTACCTTGCATAATTTCTGATCGACCGTAGTGAACAAAGTCCTGAGAGAGCGTATAGACACCGCCGATCACGAGAGCTGCCACGGCAAGCCTGACCATGCGACGATGACCAAGATAAGCCCCGATGGCGGGAAGCAAGAGTGCGATCATCAATGCCGACTTCGCAAAGGAGAGTACCGTCAGCAATAGATGCAACGGCCAAAGAAGCACCAACAGCCATACCATTCGTTTCGATCCACGCACCGCTAGAGACGCCGCGATGGCGAAGCCGACATTCACAATCGAGGCGATCGATGTGAGCGCGCCAGGCACGACAATATCGAGTTGACCCCATTGCGAAGGCATGATGATCACATGGACCAGAATCATGCCTCCCACGACGAAGGCGACCGTCAAGGTTTCCGGATTGAAGGCAACCTGTTTGCGATTCTGGCTTCCTGTTAATGCTGCAAGCCACTCGGCCCTCCGTATTCGCGCATGCAGCCAAAAGCCGAGAATGAGCGCGAAAACCCCGATAAGGCTCAGCCGATTGGATTGGAACAGTTCTACCTCAGAGATAGCCAAATTCCCGACGCTTAAACGGACTTGCGTCCCCTCGTTACCGAAAACTGCAACCAAAGGGCCAAAACCGAAAAATACCGCGGACGAGGCGAGCAACCAAAACGCGGGCGACCACAGCGCTGCAGGAAGGGTGCGAGCAACACGATATGCTGCATAAGCCGTGACCACCATCAAGTACCCGGGGCCTATTGCGTTATACCAATCGACAACTGTAGCACTCGGCCTCCCCAGCATGATCGTGAGCGCCACCAACGGCAACAGCATGATGAGCGCGTTGCCGTAAATGCACAAGATTGGATTGCGCCATCGGGGGCGCCGCAGGCCGTAGCCGATGCCTGAGTTGTCTTGGCGCAGCCTCACGAAATGGCGCATCTCTTATTGGTCATCAGACGCTTGCTCCATGAGCGGTCCGGCGAGGTGCCGTTCCGCCAACTCGATGTCACTGGCTAGAAATTCAACGAGCTGCTCGCGCAGCCCCGGCGAAATGGTAGATATGTAGGTGTTCTCAACAACATTGTACCTGTTGATCATCTTGAGCAACCCAAGTCCTCTCCCTCCTCGGGCCCGGCGCAACGGTCCAAGTGCCGGTTCGGCCAAGCGTTTCGCCTGTAACGCCCAATGATTGATTCGCGGGCTTCTGAGGCCGGTTCGTCTATTTGAGGAGGGGAAAAGTCGGCGCCCATCATCCGGAAGATTGAGGAATCGTAGTAGGCGCTCGTAGACCTCCGATGGTCTCTGTCGTAACTCACATAAATGAATGATCAGGACGTCCTCCGTTCTGAACAAAGAAAATAGCCGCTCGAGCCTTGCCCCAATGTGCGCCCAGAAGACATAGTTGAGTTCCCCCGGCCTCGCCCGCGCTGCCTCAGGCGTCGTTACATCGAGTTCCCGCATCCACGCCTTGGCGAAGTCCCTCTCCTTTTCCCAGCCTTCACGAACCTTTTGGGAGTGAAGCGAGATCGCAAGATCGACCGGATCGCGAACACAGACGATCAGGCGCGGTCGTGGGTTCATGTTAGCGAGTGCATTGAGTGCTTTGTCGGAATACAGGTATTTGGGTGTCGCTTCGCCCTTCGTTTTTCCAGTCGCCTCGGTGACAGAGAAAAGCGCTCGGTAGGCGTCGAGATCAGGGATATGCGTGGCAAGCTTGCCCGTCGGGAAGATGTCCTGAGAAAAGAAGCAGAGTTCCTTCCCTGGTATAAACACGCCCGGGTGCCCATCAACCCATTTGTACAACGTGGTCGTACCACATTTTGGGGCGCCGATGATGAGAAAGTCCGGGAAGTCGACAGCACCTTCCAACACTCCGTTGTCCATGCCATCTTGCGTCTGAACATGCCTCATTCGGGGGTCCTCAGGCAACCGCCCTTGCTGCCCCCAGTTCCGGGGGCTGATAACCGAATTCGTCCACGATCAGGCTGTCTTGTACACGGACCAGTTCAATCGTCTCTTCATCAAAGTAATAACCGGCTTCGCGATGCCGGGACGAATTCATTTTCTTGCGGCTTATGAGGTCTGCCTTCGAATGCGGGATGTCGACATGATCGAGAATACGACCGAGATCGCCCTCGAGGCTTTCCACGCGTACGAAGCGTTCAATGACACCGGGCTGTTTGTAGAGCTCTCGTAGAGCATTCGGGGAGCGCGTTTTCGGCGCACGTTCGGACCAATGCGAATACCCAACGTGAAGCTGAAGGAACCGGAAGGTCATAAGCCCGGCGAATTTCCGCAGTGGCAAAATCGGGTAGTTCTCCATAAGGAAGCGTTTGCCTTGCTCTGAAAGTAGAGCCTTCAGCCAGGCACGGAAAAGCCGCGGATCATTCGCATCGGCGTAGTAACCGATCCACTCTTGATGGTCCTTGCTGGCGTTGAAGATGATCTTCTGCACCGTTTCCGCCCAAAGGTTGGGGTGCAGCGTTGCGGCACGTCATGCGGTACGAAATTGCCGGAAACGAGTAGGTCAGCTGCGCGTGCATCGCCCCGCGCGCAAGGCAGCCATAGGCCCAGAGCGACACGTACCAGTCCCATGGATTGCGCACTGAATCCACGACGAGGCGATCGCCGACGTCTTCCAAAATGGGGCTATGCTTGGCGCGAAACTCTCCGGGCGCAAGCGAATGCAAAACGGCCGCGATGTGGGTACCTGCCGTCTTCTGCAGTTGTACATAGGCTATTTTTCATTGATAAACATGTTCGTTGTGGCCTCAACTGATCTTATCCGCCGCGGACGCGATGCCCTTGGTTGGCTGCCCGAACGCCAGTAGGTCGCCACGGATTCCGGTCAGTGCCAATGCCTTCCACCAGAGGAAGGTCTGCACAAACAGCATGGTCAGTGTCGTCGCGACCGCAGCGCCGTTCGCCCCGTAGGCTGGAATGAGAATGGCATTAATAACCACATTCATGACGGCAGAGGCCGTAACCACCTTCGCCATGACGCGCTCGTGCCCACTCATGTTCAGAAGCACGCCGACAGCCCCAACACCAGTATTGAAGAGAAATCCGACCGCCACAATGAGAGCCACCGCATAGGCCTCGTCGAAACCGGGGCCGAGCAGCGCAGGAAGAAGAACAGGCCCCGCCAGCCAAATCCCGACAAGCAGAATGGCCGAGGGGATGAAAGATAGGCGGCAGGCCTGGACCATCAGCGCCTGCACTTTTTCACGATCGCCACGCGCATAGATTCGGGCGATACGCGGTGCGATCGCCGCATTCAGGAGCGCCTGGGTAATTATCATCAAGCCGGCGACTTTTGTGCCCACATCGTAGACCGCAACGCCAGTCAGTCCCGTGATGATTCCGAGCATCGCTATGTCCATACGGGAGTTGATCATCGCCGCACCGGACATAATTGTCATGGGCCATAGACTCGCAAACCAGACACGGTTCTCGATCAGCACGTGTTGTGGGGCCCCGCCCTTGATCTCACGCAGGCGCCGTGCCGCCATCGACCATGCCAGTAGGGCCGCTCCCAGCGCGGCCGCCGCGTGCAGCATCATCACGGTTCCGGCGTCTTGGACCAGAAAGGGGGTGACCGCCACGATAGCCAACAGAAACAGCACTGGGCGGACCAGTGTATCGGGCACATTCGCCACGACGACGTTCTCAAAGCCCGAGATGATCGAACGATAGAGGGCAAGGAGCGCCAGCAAGCAAAGCAACATGAAAGCCGAACCGACAAGCAGGAGGGAAAAAGTCGTCGGCCATTGCCCCGCGGCCGCTAGATAGGCGACTACGGCACCACCCACGAGGCCCACCAGCACCGCGCCGACCCCTATCAGACGGAAGCTCCAACGGACGATACCCCTTAGGCGCCCGCGGTCCGCGTTACTTCTGTAGATGGCGACCTGCCGCATGACAAGCGTCGGCAGCCCCATCTGCAGCGGCATCCCGAGAATGAATACCCACCCGAGCGCAAACGTATAGACGCCGTAACCCTCGGCGCCCATAATCCGAGCGAGCAGCACGGTAGTCGCCAAGCCGACGGCCATGTTAACTATCCGCATGCCCCCGAGGCCCGAACCGCTGCGCAACAGCCAGCCGGCTTCGCCGCGCGGCAGAAGGCGCAGCAGACGCTGGCGCAGGATCATCAAGATTCTATCCAGATGTACACGAAATCAATCACGTTACTTTATTCTCGCGAACGCAATTCATAGTATTTCTCGATCACCGCAGCAACCCTGTCGTCGTAGGAATAACCAGACTTGAGCGCCCGTTGGCGCCCAGCGGCAGCTATCGCCCTTCGTTCATCCTCGTGCGCGAGGTAGTAGCGAATCTTGGCTACAAGATCCTCAGCGTCATCAAAGAAGGCACATTCCTTGCCCTCCTCAAAGTAGCTCATAGCCTCCTCGGTGCGCTCGTGCAGCATGAAGCCGCCAGCACCCGCCAATTCGAATGTGCGGGCGGTTGTCAGATCCCCGCTCGAGGCGCCCGCACGCTTTTCGCTTAGGATGCAGATATTAATTCGGGAAGCACAAATGGCACGCGCGTATTCTTGACCGAGCACCGGATAGCCTTGAAATCGTGTCTTGAGTCCGCTCGCCCTTCTCCAATAATTCGAGCCCCATATCCGGAACGACGAAACCGGGTTTGATTCCGCAACAGCCGCCAATAATGCCTCCTTCTTCGGCGACCAGTTGCCTATGAAAGAAATATCGCAGGCGAAGCCATTATCGCGGTTTGCGTCCATCGCGACGTGCGTGTGGACTTGGGTGTCAAACGCGTGGGGTAGAAACGATGCATTAGCCACTCCTAATTGAGCCTGAAGGTCCTGCACCCCGAAGCTTTTTGAATTAAAAATCCAGTCGTAGTGAGGCAGAGTTTTAGGCGGCCAGTAACCGTGCGCTTGAAAGCTCACATCTGGCCAATAGTTTATAGCTACCGTACCTTGCTCTTTAATAAACGCCACAGTTTCAGGTCGTACAGACTCACCCTTAAACACAAACAGGAGATCAGGACCAAACATTCGGCCCGCTTCCATGATCGCGGAATTGAATTCCCCTGTAATTTTACCTTCTAATATTCGCCTTATGGCACGTAACGAGAAGCTATTCCAACGCGGAAAATGTGCCTCGGATGCAATTGCGAGAACAGAATGCCCGGCCCGCCGGAAGGCTCGCACGTAGCTATCGTCGTTGCCCCCGAATCGGGTGTTGCAAACAGCGAGGATCCTCAAATTATCGTGGGGCATCTGACAGACAGTCGCCTAGTTTGCGCTCGACGAAACTATCGGTGCTCGTCATCGGATTTGACTTTACCCTTGGTTGAGTCATGCATGTCACTGAAAAACTGCGGGCGCAGAGCAATAGTAGAGGTTGCGGTAGCGACGCACAGTCCAGTTCGCGGATTCAAGTGCCCCCAACACGACTTTTTCACATGCGGGTCCGTGCGTCTCTACTATGATGTGATCAACCTTGTTGAGCCATTCCCCCGTTTCGTTCGAGAACAGCGCCTCCTCCGCGCCCTCAATGTCGAGTTTGAGCACGTTGATTCTGCCGTTCGGACTCATCGCGATGAGGTCGGAAACGGTCAGACATTCGACAGCCATGGTGCCGGTCGCAGTGACCTTTGCACCGGTCTCCAAGCCGGAAAGGAACAGCGTGCCGCGCTTGTCCGCCAGTGCCTTGTGGAGCAAAGCCACGCGGTCGCCATATGGCTCCAGATTGCGCTTCGCGATATCGAAGCTCTCCCGGTTGGGTTCGAGCGCCAGGATTCTGGAAGCTGGGTATATGCTGAGGAAATAGGCTGACGTATCGCCGATGTAAGCACCGCCATCGACGATAAAATGCGCCGCGTCGGTCGGGAGCTTGAGCTGGCCGTATTCGAGGCGCACCACGTTGCTGATCAAGGTCTCGACATCGCGCGAGCCGGGCCGCAGGCTGATTGGGTACTTCAGGCGCCGAAATTTCACGGCAACCGATTTTTCTCGTTGTCCAGTCGCCGCTTTAAGCCGCTCTATTCTTATCGCCGCCCCCGGCCCCTCGCTCAGTACTAAGGCGCCAAGATCGAGCATTCTGGCCGCAGTGCGATACGCCCAGCTGCGATAGCCGATCGCCTCACGGATGTTACGCCGAGCCAGCTCGACGAAGCCTGTGTGCACTGGAGTCTTCATATTCCAGAGGGCGCCTGCCCGATAGCATAGACGCTAACGCCACGCCCGCGGGCTGAGATGGTATCGATAGACACGTAGCGCCCGTCGAACGACCACTTGGGATGAAGATCGCAGCGATACCCAGTCGCCCGCACGGCGGGATCGCTCGCTATCGTCGTTTCCGCCAGAAGTTCCCGCTGGTCGACATCGAACAAAAAGAGCCGGCAGTCTCCGTTTTCGTTCGGGTAGGAGTCGTTGATGATTGTCGAGGTCGTACCGGGTCGGAAGGTGGGATGGCCATCGTCCGGCAGGGTGGTTCGGTCAATCCGTTCGTGGTTCCGGGTGCGGTCTTTCATGAGCTGATAGCAGTCCCCCGTGACCTGCCTCGAAACCGCACCGCCCGCCGGGAACAGGCGATGGTAGAGCGGCAGCAGCGGCTTGATAACGTGTTTAGCGATTGCCTTCTGGCTGCGCAGTTTGTTGAAAGCCGTGCTGGTGCCGCCGTAGCCGAATACGGTCTCGTTATCGCGCCAACAGAAATGGCTCATGCGGCCGCTGTCATTCAGGACGAACAGGTTGCCGCCATCAAGATCGGCGGTTATCAGGCGGGCCACGATGCCGCCGTCGACGTTGAGCCAGCGGTGTAGAAAGGCGAAGCGGGTATTGGCAGGGTTGATCATCAGATGTTCAAGGTAATGCGTGGCACCCTCCATCGAACTCACTCGGCCGAGCGCCATGACATTTTCGATGGAGATGACCTTTTGGAGGGTGCCGTCGCACAGCGACATGCGCCAGATGCCATCGGCTGGATCGTAAGGCTTATGTTTTTCGGGGCGCGGCGGACCCTGGTAGTTATAACCTGGTCGGTACCAGTACAAACGCTCGTAGTCGACGCACAGCGCATATCTGCCATCGCTTGTGACGGTGTAGGCCGCCATGGGCAGCATCTGCTCTACGCCGGTCTCCAGATCACGCACAATCGCCCGGTAGTGCCCGTCCCGGATGTCGTTGTAGAGGATCCGGCGCTCGAACTCCGGACCAAGCCACTGCAGCATCGAACCCTGCTGCCAGTTCCAGGCGGTTGTCTCACCGAGCGGCGTGAAGTTTGCCCCTCCAGGGAAATCAAAAAGGCCGAATTGAATCACCTCGCCCGCTTCAGGCATACGGTTGATGAAGGCAGTGCGCTGCGCCAGCAGGCGAGTGCAGGCAGCATCAAGGGGCGACTTGTCGTAGTAGCCGAAGAAATAATGGCCATCAGGTGGGGTCTCGAAGACTCTATCGAGCATTGGCAGACCTCGACGGCGTGGTATGTCCCTTGAGTGCGGCACGACAAGCGGCCTCGAGCCCGGCGACATTCGATGCAAAGGAGAAGTGCGCAACACGCTCAAGGGCGCGTTCTGCCATGCGCTGGCGCATGCCAGCATCGCCGCGTAGCTCAGCGATCCGTGCAGCAATCGCGTCAGTGTCACCTAGCGGAACCTGAAAGCCGGTATCTCCATTGACCACTAAATCCCGCGCTGTTCCGATCGTCTCGCTCACAATCGGAACGAGTAGGAAATTCATCGCCTCGTTGAGCGCCTTTGGCGAGGGATCGTATTCGGATGGCAGGCAAAAAATATCGGCGATAGTGTAGTAGCGGCTGATCTTGGACTGGTTCATAAAACCGAGAAAGACAGTGTGAATGTTGTGGTTGCTCGCGGAGTCCAGCAGCTCCTGTCTCAGGGGGCCGTCCCCCATGATCACGAATGAGAGGCCGCTGCTGCCAGTTTTCCGGATCGCTTCGAGGACGTCGAAGGGTCGCTTGCGCGGGGTCAGACGGCCGCAGAAGAGTACAACGATGTTTCCGTCCGGGATACCCAATTCCTGCCGGATTTGCGCCGACTGCAAAGCGTTTTTTTTGTGTTCGGCTCGGAGTCGGTCATTGTCGACCGCGCAGAGGAATGGATAAAGCGCCTCGCCACGAACACCCTGGTGGGTCAGAAAGTCCTTGTTACCCGCGCAGGTGTACATCACGGCATCACAGCGCCTAAGGAAGGCCCTCACGACTGCGTCACGCACCTGCCTACGCAGCCCGCTCGAGGCATCGCTCGGCTTCAATGTGACCTCGCCGCGCCAGATTACCTTGATGCCCAGACGGCGCGCAGAAAACAGCGCGATCCAGAATGACACAATGGAGTAGCCTTGAATGAGGATGGCGTCGAACTGTCCGCGCTTAAGTACTGCCGGCAGGCCGGGATTAAAGCGTGAGAAGGCACCGCTTTCATTGTTTCGCGCGTGATTCGGAACGAATTCGTGGTCGAACCCTTCCAGAAGCGGAATGTCCCACTCGATTTTCGTACCGAACTCCTTTTCGTAGATGCCCTTGAGCCCCATGGTGTCGAGATAGATGACTTTCCCTTCGAAAGCGGGTGCGTCGCAGATACTCCGGTAAAGCGTCGAATGATACGGCACGGGATGCATGGCGAGGATCGCGAGACGAATAGGAGAACCTTCAGACGCTTGGACATTTTCCGAATGGGGGCTCGTGTTGTCCATATCCAACTCGTTCGCTGCGTTGCTCATGCGCCAGTACCAGTGGAATCGGCAGGACGGTCATGACCGCCAAACAGGATGCGAACCTGATCATCAAAAACCGGGATCGCGAATTTGTCCAATCCGTTATCTAGCGAAGCCGCCTCATAAGGGCGCTCGGCTAGGCTAGCCTCGATTTGGGCGAAAAGATTTTCAAGCGACACGGCACGACCTAGCGCACAGGCCTGCAGTGGGTCGGCACTGCCATCGCAGTCCAGACCGATCGCCGGGATGCCGCAGGCCATCGCTTCCAGATAGACAATCCCAAACCCTTCGCCGGTCGAGGGCATGATGAAGACGTCGGCCATCCGATAGTGCTCAACCAGATCCGTCTCGTCCACCCTGCCAATAAATCGGCAGGCAGCTGTAACGCCAAGACGTTCGGCAAGGCGTTCCAGTGCCGGCCGGCCGTTGCCGTCTCCGGCGATAACGTAAACCGCATCAGGATGGTCTAGGAGCAACTCGGGCAGTATCTGGATCACGCGCTCATGGCCCTTGTAGCTTTCGGAAGCGGAGATTCGGCCCACGGTAAGTAATACGCGCTTGCCGAACAGACCGTAACGATCAAGCAGCTCGCGAGGCTTCGGTCCTGGAGTAAAACGGGTATCGACGGTGTTAGGCAACACTCGTACCTGCTCTGGTGCCAGCGACGCCCAGGCGAGGAACCGCCGACGCGTGTACCGGCTGACCGCAGTGACCCGTGCAGCGGTTGCCACCGCCCGGCGTTTTATCTTGCCGGGAGAATCCCACGCGTCGATACCGTGAATCTGAAGCCACCACGGACAGTGATAGCGCATCGCGGCAAGCCTCGCCAGTGGAACCAGACCCATGTGACCGCACCAGACCAGATCGAAGTGTTCTTTCGTGATCAGCATACTGAGAACAGCGAGGGTATAGGCCGGTTTGGAGCGCTTCGGTGCGAACTGGCGGATCGCGGGGGGTGTCGTGCCAACACCGTCAAGGGGAAGAACCGTGACGGTGTGGCCGGCCGCAGCCATTCCCCGCAGAAAATGACGATTGTAGGCCGCGATGCCGCCGAAGCCCCCGAAGGCATCGGTTACCAGAGCGAGAATGTTCATTTTAGGTCTTTCGTCGCCGCACCGGCCCGGCGCGGCGTGAAGGAAGAGGAGTCGGGGATACTGGCAGCGACCTCGCCTCGTTCGCCTCCCTTTTTCCCCACCTCGTGCGAATGAGGAGTATCGCCGCGCGATCCGGCAGAAATGCGAAATTCACCCGCAACTCGACGAGCCCAGGAACGCGCCCAGTGCTCGGTGTTATCTTGCACGGCGCTGCCTATCCACCGCCCGATGGGTGTGGTGAATCCGGTCTTGGGCCGGTCGCGTATTTCGGATCGCAGATCCATCGCGTCGGCGAACATGGACTTGTTCGACAGCGCGTGTTGCATGGGTGCAATCTTGCGCAAAAGTTCGATATCTACCAGTGGCGTGCGCAGCTCGAGCGAGTGGGCCATCGAGGCCCAGTCGGCATCACGTAGTAACTGATTCCGCATATAAAAAGCGCTTTCCATAAAAGACACCCGCGCGATAGGGTTCTGCGGCATATCGCATTGAATCTTACTCATTACCCCCTGATTACTCAGACGATGCAGCCCGCGTGCAAGTAGCTCCGGATCTAGTAAAGTCTTCAAATCATGTGGCAGAAACAGGCCCCTGCGCAACAGGTAAAGGCCGGCCCAAGTCCCGCCATGACGTAGCAAGCCTGCGAGTTTTGGACTAATTCCCATACCTGATCCAACGCCGCGTAGCAACGCTTGCGACGCCAAACCCAACCCAGGAATTCTCGCGGGCAAGGTCAGCCATGCGCGCCAACGAGGCAATTGCCGAAATGAGGGGTAACCAGCAAACAACTCATCGCCTCCTACGCCAGAGAGCACCACTTTCAAACCGGCCTCGTTTGCGGCCTTAGAGACAAACCACGTGTTGATGCCGTCAATGGACGGTTGGTCCATGGCTTCGAGAATAGCTGGCAAATCCGCATGGAATTCGTTCTCATCGACCTTTCGAACTAGGTGCTGAGCGCCGTATTGCGCCGCAATGGCTTTAGCGAGTGGAGCTTCGTCATACAGGGAGTTGGAATACTCGGAAAAACTAAGCGTAACAGCGGTCGTAGCCCCTGCCCGCTCTGTATCGAGGGTATGAATCGCAGACAGTAACGCGCTAGAGTCTATCCCTGCAGAAAGGAAAAGCCCTACCGGTACATCTGCAATTAAATGACGGCGGACCGAATCCAAGACCGCTTCACGGATCGTCGCTTTAGCAAGATTTGACGCCTCGCCTACTTGATACAACGATTCAAGCGTCAGAAATGGTGCTGGTATTTCGGGGCCTAGAGCGCCTACTTTCACAAAGTGCCCCGGAGGAACCAACCTGATTTCCTGGTAGAGCGTAAATGGTTCGGGAACAGCACCCCAAAGGTAAAAACCTACGATACCTGCCGGCTCCGGTGTGCTACTTATCGCGCCGCCAGCAATCAATGCCTTGACTTGGCTGGCTGCACGAAGCGTCCATCCATCGTCCGCGTAATAAAGGGGCTTGATGCCGTATGTGTCGCGTGCAAGCCAGACGGTTTTCTCGCGCTCGTCTCTGATCGCTAATGCGAACATACCAATGAGCCGGGAAAAAGCTGCAGGACCGTGCTTTACAAACAGTTCCAGCAGCACTTCAGTGTCTGACTCAGTGCGCAGCTTCAAGCCATCGTGAAGCAACTCTTCGCGCAGCTCGCGATAATTGTAGATCTCCCCATTAAAAGTGATCATGTATCGTCCACAAAGGCTGGCCATAGGCTGTGCGGCGCGATGATCAAGATCGATTATCGCCAAGCGTCTATGCGCAAACGCACAACGGCCATCTGCGCTGAACCAGGTTCCTTGGTCATCCGGTCCTCGTGTCCGCATGTGATCACGCGTCCGCAAAAGCTCACCCTCGGATGGCTGCGGAGCCACTGCGTGGTATGCGTAAATTAAGTTGAGGCCGCACATGCGATCAGGCTCTTGTCCGGTGGCTATTAACGGTAAAATTCACGATACCACTCTACAAACCGCCTTATCCCCTATTCCACCGGCGTCGTCGGCTGATTCCCCACCGTCTCTTGCGTGGGGCCTGGCGGAGGTCTTCCGGGTTGGCGGTAAAACTCGAATGCGCGGCCTTGTGTGGTGCTGTGGTCATGAGTTGCCAACGTCAGTACGCAATGCCTCTATCTCGACCTTCAGCGCCTCATACTCAGCCAGCTTGTGCTTCAGGAAGCGTGCTGTGAGCTTGGCCTTGGCCTTCACCCCGCGCGGGGTGAGCAAGTAGCTGTATTGGAGCTTGTTCGGATTGCGGCTGAAGTTGTCCATCTTCACCCAGCCTTTTTCTATCAGTGCCTTGACGCAATAGTTCGTCCAGCCCAGGCTGATGCCCAGCTGGCTTGCCATCTGCCGCTGGCTCATATCAGGATTTTCCTGCAGCAAGCGCAGGACTTTGAGATGATGTTCAGTGTCAGACATAGAGGCAACGGAGTGGCAAAGTCGGGGGGCCGGGCAGGCTACCGCAAGGAATGCAATAGATTGCAGCCCGACAGGTGACGCGAGATTGTTCAGTCGTCGAACAGAATATAGTGAGAGTTGGCGCGGATGGCAAGTTCTTGCCGGCGTTTTAATAATCAATGCATTGAGAAGGATTCTCGTTGAACGTGAACACCGATTCCGGAAAATCGATAAAAAGTGTTCACGTTGGACCGGAATAGGTGTTCACGTTCGTCCGGAATGGGTGTTCATGTTGGGCCGGAATATGCAACTGCCTTGCAAGATGGGAAAGTGACCATATTGCAGTCACTTCCTGATTCGTCTGGAAAGTATGTTCAATCCTTGAACATAGCATGGACGGGAGCGTACAATCGATTTCTCTTGGGAAGTTGCCGACAGACCATCCTGTTATTCGCATTATTGTTAGCGAGGATGATGGCGGTAGAGTGTCTCAAGGTTCACAATCGAACAATTGATTTCCTAAAAGCAGCAAAAAGAAAAGATCTTAAGTGTCTGAAATAAAAAACAAAAACAAGTTATCGAATTTCACGTCATCAGAACAACTCAGTGAAGATACCGGGGCGAGTTGGTTTGTGATTCATACCAAGCCACGTCAGGAGAATATTGCCGAATTTCATCTCACAAATCAGCAATTTGAGGTATTCCTGCCCCGTCATGCAGTGCGCAAACGCAAGCAGGGTCAGATAGTCCAGGAGGTCCAGCCCTACTTTCCCCGCTACCTTTTCGTCCGCTTCGATGTAGATAGAGACGATTGGGGACCAATTCGGTCAACCCGGGGGGTGATCAGTCTGGTGCGCTTCAATGGGCGTCCGCGTTCCGTGCCAGCAAGTCTGATTTCCACGCTACGGGAAAATGAAAATTCGCAGGGTTTACAGGAAGCGAGCAAGCCACGCTGGAAATCCGGGGACGAGGTAGAAATTGAGGCTGGTCCGTTCGCTGGTTACCGGTGCCTGTTTGAAGCCGTGCGCAGCAATGAGCGTGTTGCCGTTCTACTCAACATCATCGGAAAGCAAACCCGAGCCGTGCTAGATGAGCAGGATCTTGCACTCCCCCACTAACCTGGTCCAGGCACAATCAATTAATACAAGGTTTTAATTGAAAGACGATATAACCTATCGGCTCCTCAAGGCTATTGAGAAAAATCCCAACCAATCCCAACGGGAATTAGCGCGTTGAATGGGCATCAGTCTGGGCAAGGCCCTGTGTGTCAACCTCAATCCATACAGCCCCTGTATGAGTTAGACTAAATTTCTCAGGGCCACAGATTGAGGAGTATTGGGTATGCCAAAGCCGGATATTGATCTGGGTGTCGGCTCGGGCAGCCATGCCGAGCAGACCGGTGCGGTCATGGTGAAATTTGAGCAGGTTTGTTTAAAAGAGAAGCCCGACCTGGTGATCGTGGTGGGAGATGTGAATTCCACCATGGCCTGTACGATTACCGCCAAGAAACTGGGTATTCAAGTTGCGCATGTTGAGGCTGGTCTGCGCTCGGGTGACATGGGTATGCCGGAGGAAATCAATCGGCTGTGTACGGATGTGCTGTGTGACTATTTGTTCACCACCGACCTTGGCGCAAATGGCAATTTGCGCGCCGAGGGTGTTGCCGATGAAAAGGTCGTTTTTGTCGGAAATGTGATGATCGATACCTTGCTGCATCACAGGGCCATGGCAGAAAAGCTGACCACAGGTCGGTACTTGGGTCTGGAGGCTGGTAATTACGCGACGCTGACGCTGCACCGGCCGTCCAATGTTGATGACGAAGAAGTCCTCAGCGGTATTTGTGAAGCGCTGGCCATAATCAGTGAAAGCCTGCCCATCGTGTTTCCCATCCACCCACGAACCCGGAAGATGATGGAGGCGTTTAGCCTGTTGCATCACCTTGAACCGCGTTCCGATGGCAAAGGGTTCCTGGTGACCGAACCACTGGGCTATCTCGAATTTTTAAACCTGAACATGAACGCCCGCCTGGTATTGACCGATAGCGGCGGCCTGCAGGAAGAGACCACGGTCCTGGGTGTGCCCTGTATTACGCTGCGGCAAAATACGGAACGGCCGATCACCATAGAACAGGGTACCAATGTTCTGGTTGGCAATGACAAAAACAAGATACTGGCCGCGGCCAATGACGTACTGGACGGACGTGGTATAAGCGGACGTGTACCTGAAAAGTGGGATGGTAAGTCGGCCGAGCGTATCGTGGAGTGGTTGATTGCGAATGTCTGAATTGCGAGGGACTTATCAGGTGCCGGCTTCCAGGTTTTCCAGAGCAATCATGGTTGTTGTTGTTTTTCGATTTTCATTTCTTAACGTTTTTAGCACGTTAAATACATCCCCCCAGTTATCCTGCAAATCCAGGCTGAATCCGGCCCGTAGCAACAGTCTCCTTTCAGCGAGTGTCGTGCTGAGGCAATTTCCTAAAGTGAAACGGATACGCAAATTAGGCGTAACGAATGGCGATTGAGTATCCATTTTCAGAAAAAGCAACACTTAGAAAGATTCTTTGCACCGTACTTCGCGGCGAAACTTTGGTATGGCCAGATGCTACGTACACTCTGTTTTATGATGCTTTGCTCGAACAGGCCTTGCACAATGGGGTTGAAGCACTATTGTGCAAGGCTCTTAGGGCCAACGGCGATTGGGAAGCACTTCCAGCTTCATTCAAAGACAAGTTGCTCTCGCAGCTTAAAATCAGCGTCGCATGTGAAATGCTGCGTGCGAAGGACTTATTAGATTTACTCGAAACACTCAAAAAAGTTGAAGTACCTGCTCTGATTTTGAAGGGTGCTGCAATAGCTTACACTCATTACCCTGAACCTTATCTGCGCTCCAGATGTGACACCGATATATTTATTCATCCAGCGGATATTCGAAAAATCCGGGATGCCTTGTTAAGTTGCGGATACACACTGAGGGGGCAAATCTATAAAACTCACCAGTTCAATGGCTACAAGAATATATTTGGCGGCGCCCTTAATTATGACGTTCATTGGCGAGTAAGTAACAACGCACAGTATTCTCGCGTGTTCAGCTTTGAACAAGCGCAAAGTGATGCAGTTTCAATCACAGGATTAAAAGGCGCGTTTTCGCTCAATCCTTCGCGTACGCTTTTGCTGGCATGTATGCATCGGTCGGGTAACGTAGACCATGACCCCAACAGGTTGATATGGATATACGATATTCACATCCTAGTATCAACGATGCCTGAAAATGAGTTGCTGGAGTTTGCGCAATGGGCCGTAGATGCAAATATCCAGGCGGAATGCCTGGAAGGTATCGATAAATCGAGCGAATATTATGATACAAAAGTTCCAAACAGCATTAGAAATGTATTGTTGACGCCAACAAAAATCACTACCTTTAGAGATAGATTTGTGGATAGCGCGCTTGGGCTGATTATTGAAGACATTAAGCAACTTCCTGACACTCGCGCCCGGATTGAGCTTTTTTGTAATTATTTCTTTCCCTCTAAAGATTATCTTTTGAATAAATTTCAAAAGAAGAATGCTGCATGGATTCCTTTTCTTTATTTACGGTATGTGGTGGCCGGGTTTTTTAAGAGAGTTTTGCTGCGCTAGTTGAGGAGCCGCGTATCCGGAGGTTTTTTGTGCTGGGCATTCAGCTTGATTCTGCCAGGGTTTCAATCATGAGAATTCATCCAAGATCAAGAAGGCGCTATGCGTTGCAGGTAGAGCCAAGCGGTGAATATCCTCAAGTTCCCGGTTCACCAGATGGAACGGCTCTTAAGCTGATGGAAGTTTCGAGATTAAAGTCACTTGGCAGGAACGCTACGAATTCGCTGGGAGATGGTCTCGCATCAATCCCTATTCATGGTATCTTGAGCAAAGCGATCTGTGGGCCCTTTAAATTCAAATCTCACTTTCTAGCTATATCAGTTGCTAGCTGTATCAGTTGAGTGTGGGATGAATTCCAAGTTTCAACAGCCAGTGGTAAGAACCGATGACTAAGCGTTTTACACCTGCCAGCGTGATCAATTTGGTACGAAACATTCCAACCGGTCAAGCCATTTGGGTAGCCTGGATATTCCTGTTGCCATGCAATCCTGCCAACGCAATAGAGCCAAACGTGTTCACTTGGGGAAACATCGATCTGGCGCCTACCCTGCGCTCGGAGATAACATTCGACGACAACATCTACCGCCAGGGCAGCAATGAAGTGGATTCCGTCGTGGGCACCATCACGCCCAGTGTCGTTGCCGGCTATACCGATGAGGTCAACAGTTACCAGCTCGAGCTGGAAGGAACGCGGGGCCTGTATTCCGCCACCAGCGAGGACGACTACACGGCCTGGTCACTGGCGGCGGATGCTCATGTCGAAGTGACGCAGCGCCACCTATTAGATTTCAACTTCGCCTACGAAGATGCTATTCAACCCCGGGGTAGTGGTTTCAGCCAGTTCGGTTTTCTGCCGGACGAACCGGATGAATTTACTGCGCAGGATACCGGAGTGACCTATCAATTTGGTGCAAACGACAGTCTCGCCCGGCTGGTATTGGAGGTAAACCATAGGGATCGCGAGTTCACCAACAATTCCCGGTTTATCGTCGGCAGGGATTACCAGCGGACAGGATGGCGGGGTAGTTTTCTCTATAACGTGCTGCCACGAACCGACATTCTTTTTGAGGTTCGCGGCGCTGATTTTGATTACGATGACAATTTTCAGTCGGGGGCCCAGCAGTTCGCGCAACTGGACAGCGAAGAGGTCTATGTCTTTATAGGGGCAACCTGGGAGGCTACTGCCAGGACAACCGGCAGCGTCAGAATCGGGCGGGCCGACAAAGATTTTAAATCCCCGCAAAGGCGAGATATCGATGAACCCAGCTACGAGATCGGCCTACAGTACGCGCCGTTGACCTATTCCATATTTGGGTTTTCGGCTAACCAGAATTTTGAAGAAGGAATCGGTATCGGCAGCGCCCTAAAGCGTCGAAGTGTTCAACTGGACTGGCGGCATGAGTGGTCAGAGCGACTCTTTTCAGAGGTCACTGTGAGCGTTCAGGACGATGACTACGTGGGATCCACGCTGACAGACAGTTTCGATCGGTACTCCGCCAGTATAAATTACGCGTTTCAGCGGTGGCTGGATATCCGTGTCGGGTTTCAGGTGGAAAACCGCGATTCCAACGCGGCCCAATTCAATGCTGACAGAACCGGCCTGATTGTTGGATTTGAAGCAAGCTTCTGATCTAAAAAGCTTTTCTTTCAAGTCATACTAGCGCGATAACTGTGCAATTAGTCTGCTATTCCTGCACTACGATTTTCAGGCCCCGCCAAATTTGTTACGATTCGCGATCCAGCCTACGGGGGGTTCGTTCAGCGGTTGTGCTGTGCTCAGATGGCCTGCCTTTGCGAGTATATGGATACAGTGAATCCGGTGATCCAATTGAGAAAGCTGTTTAAACTCTTACTAGTGCTCCCACTAGCCTGTTTTTGCGCGCAGCCGGTCTTTTCCCAAGGCCAGGCGCGGAACGCCCTCGCGCAATATCAACAGTATCAATTGGGAGCCGGTGATCTGATTGCCATTTCCGTTTACGGGGAAACTGACCTCAGTTTTGAGGTAAAAATCGGTGACTCCGGTCGGATCACCTATCCGTTCCTTGGGGAAATCCAGGTCACCGGCAACACCACCCAGGAACTGGAGGGATTGATCACCCATGGCTTGATCGACGGCGAGTTCCTTATCCGCCCGGAAGTCACCGTGAACATCGTTGAGTATCGACCTTTCTACGTAAACGGTGAAGTCCAGGACCCGGGCAGCTATCCTTTTGAACCGGGCCTGACCCTGCGCAAGGCAATCACTATAGCCGGTGGCTTCACGGAAAGAGCATCCCGCAGCAGAATATCGATTATTTCCGGCAGCAGTGACTCTGGCGAGTCGGTTATCGCTGAATCGTTAGATATCTTTGTAAAGCCCGATGACATCATCTCAGTAAGTCAGCGGCTGTTCTGAGTTGGACAGTACTATGGACAGTCACCAGCGTTTCACCTTGCAACATCCTGAGCCTCAGGAAGAGGAAGCTATTGACCTTCGCCAGTATTGGCGAATCATCATGGATTTCAAGTACGGAATTCTTGGCTTGGGAATCGCCTTTGCCATAATTACCGCCCTGGTCATGATGCAGGCCGAGGATACCTATAGTGCTGCCGCCACCTTACTGATAGAGCGAAGCCGCAATAATATTGTCTCCATTGAAGAACTTTACGGAATCAATACGCAGTCCTATGAGTACGTGACCACGCAAACGGAGCTGCTGCGAAGCCGTGTTCTGGCTGAACGCGTAGTCAACGATTTAAACTTACTGCAGCATCCCGCCTTTGTGCCGCAGAACGACCCGGAGGCTGACGAGACCACTACCTGGTGGCAAGATCTTAAGCAGTCTATCCCATTCTTGCAGCGGCCAACCGGGGAACCTGACAGCTCGAATTCTGAGCGCAATCGCCTGGACTCTATAGTTAATAGACTCCGGGGTGGATTGGGTGTGTCACAAGTCGATTACACTGACCTGATTCGAATTTCTTTCGTATCCCCCGACCCTCAATTGGCCGCTGATATTGCCAACGCGTTTGCCAACAATTATATCGAAACCAACCTGGAACAGCGGCTCAACGCAACACAACAGGCAAATTTATGGCTGAGTGAACGACTCCAGGATGTCAGGGCCACCCTTGATGAGTCTGAGCGTCGCCTGCAGGCATTCCTGGACCGGGAACAACTGGTCGATGCCGAGGGCGTAGGCTCCCTCAGCATCCAGGAAATTGATGAACTGACAACGCAATCGGTTGAAGTCGGTCGCGCAAGAGCCGAATTGGAAAGTACCTTCCGACAGATTCAACAACTGGGCAATCCGACGACAGAAGAGTTGCTGGCATTCCCCCCAATTGCCAATAACGAAGCGGTTCGAGCGCTGCGCAGCAGGTCCGACAATATTGCCCAGCAGATTGCTGAACTCAGTAATCGCTATGGCAGAAATCACCCAAGGATGATTGCCCTTGCGGCCGAGCAGGAATCTGTTCAACAGAATCTGGCCAGGCAGGTTCAGCAGGTGGTTGCCAGCATTGAAAACGACTACCAGGCGGCCGTTGATCGCGAACAAGCCGTCAATGCAAGACTGAATTTAAGCCGGGAACAGCTTCAGGAAATCAATCGAAAGTCTTTTGAATTGAACAGGTTGCAAAGGGAAGTTGAAACCAATAGACAGCTTTACGACATGTTCTTCACCCGCATGCGGGAAACAGACCAGACCGATGACCTGCAGACCACCAATGCCATCCTGGTGGATCCGGCGGTAGCTGCCCGGAGTCCAAGTGGACCCAACCGAAGGCGGGCCGTACAACTCGCCCTGGTCGCCGGGCTTATGCTTGGTGTCGGCCTGGCGTTTCTTAGAAACCTGCTGGATAACACCGTCAAGTCCCCTGCTGACATCGAGGAGCGCCTGAATAGCAAAACCCTTGGGTTGGTGCCGTACGTGAAGGCAGCTGCCCCAAAAGGCAAGAGCAAGGGTGATTCAGCCCCCAAGCGTGGCTATCTTGGGCTGTTGGAAGACAACCATTCCCGCTTTTCTGAATCGATACGTACCATTCGTACCGGCATCGCGCTTTCTTCAATTGACAAGCCTTTCGGTATACTCGAAGTGACATCCTCGATACCGGACGAAGGCAAGACCACGGTAGCGGTGAACCTGGCCGTCGCACTGGGCCAATTAAAAAGAACCCTCATTATCGACGCCGATATGCGCCGCCCTTCCCTGGCATCCACGCTTGGCCTGCCACCTAACGCACGTGGATTGTTCAACCTAATGGCCGGTAACGCCGAACTGAAAGAGTGCATCTACCGCCATAAAAAGTCCGGCATCGCGGTATTACCCGTCGGACAACTGCCGCCTAACCCCCTGGAACTGCTTTCCTCGGAAAAATTCAGGAACCTGCTGAGTGAGCTGCGTGACATCTATGGTCACATCGTGATTGACACGCCGCCAACGCAAACCGTGAGTGACGCACTCATGGTGGGGTCACTGTCCGATGCAACCATTTACGTCGTTAAAGCCGATTCAACGCCAATTAAAGTGATCAAGAGCGGTCTTGATCGACTGCAGCAGTCCAATGCCAACGTATTAGGTGTTGTCTTGAATCAGGTTGTTGCCGGCAAACGTTCCGAGTACGACTACGGCGGCTACTACGACACCTATGGGTATAGCGGATACAAGCCAGAGAGTGCGTGATGATAGATATTCACTGCCATCTGCTCCCTGGCATCGATGACGGCCCGAAAACGCTGGACCAGGCCATCGAACTGGCAGAACGTGCCGTGGAAAACGGTATCACCCATGCGGTACTGACGCCCCATATCCACCCGGACCGTTACGCCAACACCGCCCAATCCATTGCTCAGAGCGTGGAGTCCTTCAGGCAGGCTCTCCAGCAACACCAGGTTCCATTGCGCTTGGGCTATGCGGCCGAGGTACGCCTCGGCATCGAGCTACTGGGCATGATCGAGGAAGAAGAAATCCCTTTTTATGGAGAATCCGAGGGTTACCGGGTGTTGTTACTGGAGCTTCCTCACAGCCATGTCCCGGTAGGTGCCGATAACCTGGTGCGCTGGCTTCTAGATCGAAAGATTCAGCCATTGATCGCCCACCCGGAGCGCAACAAGGACATAATGCGCAAGTTCGACAAAGTGCTGCCTTTTATCGAGATGGGCTGCCTGTTTCAGCTCACAGCAGGTTCTGTTGCCGGCGAGTTCGGTGATCCCGCCCAGTTAACTGCCAGAGCACTACTGGAAACCGGTAGTGTTACTGTGTTGGCGTCGGATGCCCACAATATCACGCATCGCCCGCCTCGCCTGGATCATGGGCGGGATGCGGCGGCGGAGATAGTGGGGGAAGAGCTGGCACGGCAGATGGTGTACGAGAAGCCGCTGTCCCTGGTGGCATCGCAATTTCCTGATCTGGAACTACCGCAACAACAAAGCTTATGATCAAGCCTGCCAAATCGCTCTTTACCTGGAAGGCGCGCAGCTTTTACTTCCTTTTCAGCCTGGCAGTTATCTACAGTATCTATGTCACCACTCGCGGGTTTCTGGGTGAAGTGTCCGCCCTTCAGGTTGGTAGCCGGCTTGAACAGTGGGGTTCTGAGCAAGGATTAGAGACTACCCTCTCACCCAAGGAGTGGCATATTGCCCTGGCCGAGGCTGAAAAAGCGCTTCGCTACAATCCATCACCAGCCAACTATTACATCCAGTTAGGCGCGTTACACGAGTGGCGACAATCTATCGACTATGAGAACCTGGCGCCTACCGCTGAGAACCGGCACCGCCAACTTGCTATCGAAGCGTACCGGCGATCGATATCGCTACGCCCCGCCTGGCCCGATGGCTGGATCCACCTGGCACGTCAAAAAGCCCTGGTCAATGAACGGGACGACGAATTACATTTCGCAATGACAAGGGCATTGACACTGGGCAACAATGAACCGCGTATCCAGGCCCTGGCCATCGAGGTCATCGCTTTATCCTGGCCCTTTTTCGCCGATAATGATGAAATAAACCGTCTTATCGCCGAGTAGTTACTTATCCTGCACTACCATCACTGGTTTCTGTTTGGGTAGAGGTAGATCTTCTTTATGATCGTGGCTAAGTCAACTAAGTCAAAACGCACACTGGCACCACTGCTTTTCTACTCCCTATTACTTAGTGGGCTGAACAGTGGGTTGATCAGCGGGTCAATGGCGTCGGCACAAGTGCCGCTAATTACCCTTTCACCAGAATTCAAAGCGGAGATTCGTGAACAACACGGTCGTCGCGCCAGCAATCGGGTCAACAGATGGGAAAAACTACTGGCGGAAGGCCCTGCTGAAGATATCTCGTCCACTTTGCGACAAGTGAACCGCTTTTTCAATCGTATCCGGCATCGGGAGGATGAACGGATCTGGCATCAGGACGACTACTGGGCCACACCTGTTGAGATGCTGATCAAGAACGCTGGCGACTGTGAGGATTATACGATTGGTAAGTATTTCACCCTGCGGGCATGGGGAATCCCCGATGCCGCGTTACGCCTAATTTATGTCAGCAGAACCGGTGAACAGGAACCTCACATGGTGTTGACCTATTTTGATGACAGCCTTGAAGAACCGGTGGTGCTGGACAATCTGATGCGCGACATCAAGCCGGTGAGTGAGAGAACAGACTTGCAGGCCGTGTACAGTTTCAATGGGAAAAATCTGTGGCTTTCGGAAAACCTTTCTGAAGGCAGTCTGTTGGGCAGTCCGACTTCTCTTGAGCATTGGACCAGTATGCTGAACCGCCTACCCTGACTTATTTGACTTACATTGCTCTACTTTGCTTTACAGCCAGTGCACACTCAGCGGAACTCAATCGCCTGGCTCATCTGCTTTTCTCAATTGCCTTTCTCAATTGCCTTACTCAATGCCTGACTAGCTCCACTGCCGGAATTCAATCGGAATCTCTGTTGAGTAGTTAGGAAATCTTCAACAATTACCCCATTTGGGGATTTTCTGCAGACACTATAATTCCGTTTTCCAGTCGTAGAATACGGTCCGCAAGTGCCAGGCTGGCCGGACGATGGGTAATCAGGATAACGGTGCGCTGCCTTAGAATTTCCTGACATTCCTCGATAAACCCTCTTTCGCCGGCGGGGTCGAACATCGAGGTCGCTTCGTCGAGTATGAGAACAGGCGGATTTTTCAACAGGGTTCTGGCAAGTGAAACCCGCTGACGCTGCCCGCCGGACAGACGTAATCCCTTGTCGCCTATTACGGTCTCGTAGCCTTCAGGCAGACCTGCTATGAAAGTATGGGCGTAGGCGGCACGCGCGGCCTGCTCGATTTCATCCTGGGACGCCAGTGAATTGCCGTAGGCAATATTGTCGGAAATGGAGCCACTGAGCAGCAAAGTATGCTGGTCAACCAGGCCTATCTTGCCACGCAGACTTTTAAGTGAAACTTCGGAAATATCAAGATCGTCGAGTAAGATTCGCCCACTGTCAGGGTCAAACATCCTCATCAATAAATGAACAAGGGTTGTTTTGCCCGCGCCGTTCTCCCCTGTGATCGCAACGGTTTCACCTGCCTGGATCACGAGGTTTAATCCACGAAGGACAACGGGCCTGCCAGGATAGGAAAAGGCGACATTTTCAAATTCGATCTTCCCGATGACCGCGTCAAAGGCCCGGCTGCCCTCCCCCCGTGGTTCTGGCTGGACGGAGAGGAAGTTCAGAATCCGTTCTGCTGCCCCGCGGGTCCGTTGCAGTTGGCCGTAGACATTAGCCAGGCTGCCAATTGGTTGGGTCAGGAGCATGGCGTACAGCAGCAAACTGACAAGATCTGCGGGCGTCAATTGCCCTGACTCAAGCCTGACGCTGCCAATCCAGAGAAGCAACAGCAAGCCAACAGCCGCCAGAAAACTGATTGCCGGAGAAAGAACCGACTGGATAACCAACTGCTGTTTTGACGTTTGCAGTAAGCGACTGTTTCTCGTTGCAAAGCGACTTGCTTCGACAGGCTCCCGCAAGAAAACTTTAATCGCCGGTAACAAGCCCAGATTTTCTTCCACGAATGACATCATTTCGGCATAGGAATCCATCAATTTACGAGACAGGGGTCGAATCCGCCTGCCAATCAGTTTGATAGCGACGAAATAAATGGGCATTAAAAAAATGGCGAGGATGGCAATCCTGGTATCTATCAACCACATCATTATAAAGGCGCCGGCGATGGTAAACAGCAAGGGTAAGAGATGAACCAGGGTATCAGTAACAAACCAACTGATTTCCTCTGCGTCATTGCTCAATAAAGCCAAGGTGTCACCGGGCTTCTGTGTATGAAAATAACTGATCGGCAATGCCTGCATGTGTTCGTATAATACTTTTCGCAGCTCCGCAGAAACGGTTTCTCCGGCACTGCCGATCATGTACTGTGTGCAAAAGGACAGCAGCGATTTCAGAAAAATCAGGCCAAACCAGATGACTATAATGGACTGTAGTCCAGGGAAATAAGTTTCATTGTCACCTAATACAGATTCTGTAAATTGGCCGGCTAGCCATGGGTTCGCCAGCGTGACCAGGCTGTTTATAAGCAGGAGGAACAGCACTACAAATAACACCATTCGTTGCGGTGTCAGTATTCTCAATAAATCGCCAAAGTTCATTATCGTAGTCTACCATTTCCACTCGGCATGATACGGAAGATGCATTACAATCGGCATTACAGCCACATCCATTGATACTACTATGACTATACCCTTATCCAGCAGTATTGCTGTCTCAAGCGAAGTGCTTTGCCAGGAGGTTCACGGTGAGACAGTATTGCTCGATTTACAAAGCGAGAGCTATTTTGGCCTGGATGAGGTAGGAACCCGGGTATGGCAGCTACTGCAGGAAAACCCCAAAATTGAAGCGGTGGTTGATACCCTGCTTGAAGAATACGATGTCGATGAACAGCAGTTACGCGACGACCTCAATGAATTATTGAGTAAACTGGCAGAAAAATCCCTCATCACCATACGGCCTGCCAAGTAACAGATCACACCACTCCATTAGCAGTACGAAACTTGGCGCTCAAAGATCCCTACCTCCGCGCTAAAAACTTAAGGAGGTAAAAGAGCCTTGTACGTTTAATGTTTTGCGACAATACACGATGCCAGCCTTCAATTTAGGTAAAGGTGGGACGTCTACATGCTCTGTACCTCTTGATTTGTTTAACTGCAGGTCACTGTATTTAAGGAGAGCCTTGCAATATAATTTTGCTGTATGACAACCTTTGATTATCCGTACGAGTCCTATTGGTACCGGTCGTATTCGCGCGTCCGTGAATACCTGGCACAACACGACGAGGCTTTGTTCAGGCAATTTGAAAGCGAATTGGGCCAACTCAAGATCGACAAGTCTTTCAAGGACTCCCACCTGCAGGACTTTCTCAACGAATCCGAAATCAATACGCTTTGCCAGTTAATCGATGAACTGGCGCCGGCAGCCATGGAGAAGCATGAGTTCCTGAGCTTTGGACGCACAGTGATTCACGATCACCCGGAACTGTCGTTGCTTCATTCTGAAGTCACTGGGCGGGCCTCAAAACTGGCAGGTTGCAAGTTGGTGCCGACATACAATTTCCTGAGCCTCTATAACAATCTAGGAATTTGCGAGTTGCATCTGGATGCGCCACTCGCGCAGTGGACTCTCGATTGCTGTATTCGCCAGACATCCCCCTGGCCGATCCACATCAGCCGCGCCGGGGACTGGCCGGCAGACGAAAATTTTTATGAGCAGGGCTGGCGGTCGAGCGTCATGGCCCAGGAAAACTTCTCCTCTTATGAAATGACACCAGGTGATGCGCTATTCTTTGCAGGTAGCAGCCAGTGGCACTATCGCGACAGGATTCCGAGGATTAGCAAAGACAATTACTGCCACCTGCAATTTTTTCACTTTATCAATGCGGACTGCTTGGATATTGCGGAACCGACCTACTGGGCCAGCTACTTTAACTGCCCAGCGATCGCGGACTTGATCATCACTCCCAGCAACTATTCATCATCACCTGAAGGAGGGTCGGCACCACCAGGGCCGACGTAAAGACGCCCAGTCAAGCTGATGACAAACAGATTCATACGAGTGTCAAATTTATTCCCCTGGGTTCTGTCCACTCAGGTGAAAAAAACCAGTCCTGCCGAACTGCGGGTTGAGGTTTTACGAAAAGGGTGTGGTGATTCGCTATCTGATGAAGGTGAACGGCCATGCCCGCCAGCAGATAATCCGACTGATCACCCAGTACCGCGATACCAGAATGCTGACGCGCCGCCATCATCCCGCGGCGGGCTTTGTTCTCCGTTACACGTCTGAGGGATTATCGCCCGCTGGGCCTTGCATAAGTTTCACCGCTAAGAGATTCTCATGACCGCATACGACAAGCTCAAATCACATCCAGATGGCCCGCAAGAAATTCGTTCAAAACATTCATGGACAGACAAAGAGAGCCGGCTGACCCACCTGCCTGTTCAAACTCATTTATGAATTGGAAAATACTCGTAGACAGGAAAAAAATTGACGATCTGTTGGCGTTGTCTGCTTACCAATGGTATCTGCTTATTGCAGCTCTATTACTGTTGCCACTGATCGGGCTCTCGCTCAGGCTTTTCGGGTTTAAGAAAACTTACAATCACGCAATTCCCCAGGATAAAAAAAGCACGATACAATCCAATCCAAGCGATGCGAAATTGCAGAAAGCGCAAGTTATTGCGCGTATGATTGATATTGCCGCTGCACACGGATTCTACAAAGCGAATTGTCTGAGCAGATCGCTACTTCTACTTAGAGCACTGAAAAAACGCGATATCCCTTGTCAATTAATGATAGGCGTGAATAACGATGGGAACATTTCGAAAATCGACTTGTCGGCCCATGCCTGGGTTGAATCACGTAATGTAGTATTGAATGACAAAGCAGACGTCGCCTTGCGCTTTAAAGCATTTCCACTTCTCAAAGATTCACTGCAGTGAACGGTTTCCTAAGGCTATGTAGAAGAAAGATCATGGAACTATCGATTACATGAAAATGTACTCAATCTTTAACATAGGACTGGAATGCGATATTCCATTACCGGAATTGACAGAAATTGAATCTGCTGAAAACGTGATCAGTGTCGCTTCTGGAGAAAATCGAATTGAACGCTTGGAAAAGCCGCTTTGGTTTCACCACTGGAAGGATGAAGACGACAATATTACCATTTCGTGCGCCAGAAATGGGAATGCATACATTTTGAGGTTCCCGCAGCTGGTGGATTTCTATATTTCCCGACAAGGTGACAATGTTTATTACTTCCCGCAACCCGGTGTTTCCGAACAATCAATACGACATTTATTAATCGACCAGATAATCCCAAGAATTCTGGGACAACGTGGCAACCTGGTTCTGCATGCCAGTGTAGTCGCTATCAGTGGAAATACATGCGTCGCTTTTCTAGGCAATTCAGGATTGGGGAAATCAACTCTCGCCGCCAGCTTTTACCAGAATGGCGCCGAACTCATAACCGATGATTGCCTGCTGTTGGAGGAGAATGATGGACAGCTTTACGGCATACCGAATTATTACGGAGTACGATTGTTTGATGATTCTGCTGAGGCTATTTTTTCAAAAAACCTCGAGCGATCATCGGTTTCAGACTATTCAGTAAAAAGCCGTATCAATCTGATCGAAAAATCGAAAATATCTCGGTCTGGCAGGTACGCTGTCAACAATTTCTTCCTTCTCTCTAAATCCACTGAAAACAACGAACTAGGCATAATCGATATAAGAATCATCAGAGGTATGGGACAACTCATCAATTTACTTGCTCAGCTGTTTCTACTGGACGTGACAGATAACCCACTGATTAAGACGCATTTTCTTGAGATGAAGAAATTATTTGCGTGTAACACTCATTTTTTCCGGCTTGAGTATCCAAGAAATTATGAGCAACTATCTGAGGTGAGAGCTCGGATTGAAACAGCTATCCAGAGTCGTAGCTAGAGACTGTAAACGTTGATAAAAGTTCTGAATAGAAGTTAAGCGAACAGTTAAATCGAACTTGTGATTACCCAAATTTCTGTTGGTAACCCGTTGCAAGACTGCCCTAAAATGAAGGACAGCCACTTTGTTTATCTTCTGCGACCAGATTGATTGGCGAGCTTGATAAATTTATTTTCTCGGTTTAGCTGGGGTGGAACACCATACTCATTAGGATATCGCCGTAAGCATAGAGATGCATTGGCATTAATTCATCACATGCCCCTTCTCGTAAAGCCTATAGACTCCGTGCTCATACCCATATTCGAGCTGCCATCGGCGCTACCACCCCCTGCACCTTGGGTAATCCTATTTAATTTACCGAATTCCTGAAATACCGGGCGCGAATAAGGCTTTTTATGTGCTTCAACTGCAGGAATTCCTGAATCCTTGAAGTAATCTTTACTTCCCATTGCTTACCTCCCTTCCTAAGCGCGGAAAACCCACGCTCTATTTACCTATACTGAAATATTACTTATTATCAAGCAATTGTCAAATTTCCTGCCTCGTCTGCTAATACACTACAGGCCAGTAGACTCCATAGTCTAAATTCTGCTCCCGCCCCTGACTCAGCCAATCCTTGCCTCTTCCACAAGGAATATGCAGTTGCAGTATCTACCCAGGAAGAAAACCTGTCGAAATCAGCTTCATCCATACTGCTGTAGAATTCAGCTAACGGTATCTGTAAAGTGATCATGAAATTCGCTTTAGACCGCCTTTGTAATACCGATTCGGGCAATAAGCCCGCCATCGCTCTACGGTGAATTACTCGCTCAAGTGACCCACGCAAACGGAACTGCGTAGGTGTTGAAAAAGCAAACTGAATCATGGTCGGATGCCATAATGGCCTCCGCATCTCAATTCCCACGCTGGCTGCCATGCGTTCTTCGGACTCTGTTGCGAAGGCACCAAATGCGTCATGCAATGTGCTTAGCTGTGCTCGCAAACCCGGACTAACCCGCTGTACGTTTTCATAATCGTCATACTGAGAACAATGAAGTCGCAAGCTCGAACGCATAGATGGCGTGAGCCATTTTTGTATTCCATGACGCCTATCTCTAACAATCCAGCTAACCTTTCGCAGCGGTTTTTCGACAAGATTTGGTAACAGAGGCGCTATGCCGTTAAGCAGCAGCCACCTCATACAACGAATAATTCCAACATCAGCGGAATCAACCTTCAAGCAATCGATTAATTCCTGCCATTCAGAATTCGCTATCAGTTCTGCATAGTAACCTCTGTCGCCCCAAAGCCATTCATCACCGCCGACTCCGTTCATTAATACCCGGCTGCCATTTGTCACGGCAGCTGATCTGATTCCCAATCCCATGGACCCGTTTGGATAAGGTGGCAAATCCTGGTAGTGGTTCGCCCAATGGCGATACCAGGACAACGGTTGAATAGATGGTTCGATTTCATGGATTTTCTTGCCATAAAATT
>Ga0070727_10000757_pt1 | contig 37531 bp, 30 predicted proteins | sample tdAd472_FD_66722 | JGI IMG/M metagenome (GOLD analysis project Ga0070727, IMG submission 66722) | Marine sediment microbial communities from the Atlantic coast under amendment with organic carbon and nitrate - tdAd47.2 | ecosystem: Environmental > Aquatic > Marine > Coastal > Sediment | place... | reverse complement strand
CTGGGCGCGATCATCATGGGCGAGGTGCTGGCCGAGACGGACCTTCCCGAAGGCGCTTTCTCCATATTGCCCGCGCACCGCGACGGCGCGGACCTCTTCACCGAAGACGACCGCCTCAAACTGCTGAGCTTCACCGGAAGCCCGGATGTCGGCTGGGCGCTCAAGGCCAAGTCCGGCAAGAAAAAGGTGGTGCTGGAGCTGGGCGGCAATGCCGCCGTCATCGTCGATCAGGATGCGAACCTTGAAGACGCGCTGGAGCGCATCATCTTCGGCGCTTTCTATCAGAGCGGCCAGAGCTGCATCGGCGTACAGCGTATCATCATCCATGAAGCCGTCTATGATCGGTTCAAGGACATGCTGGTTGCGCGCACCGGTTCGTTGATCGCGGGCGACCCCAAGGACCGTGATACCTTCGTCGGCCCCATGATTTCCGAAGGCGAAGCGCGCCGCCTCGATGGCTGGATAGAGGAAGCCACTGCGGCGGGCGCGACCCTGCTGTGCGGCGGAAAGCGCGAGGGCGCGATGCTCGAAGCGACATTGCTGGAGGGCGTGCCGCATAGCTGCGCGGCCTTTACCGAAGAAGCCTTTGGCCCACTCGCCATCCTCTCGAAATTCTCGGACTTCGATGCAGCGCTCGATGAGGTGAACGACAGCAAATTCGGGCTTCAGGCAGGCATCTTCACGCGTGACCTGTTCAAGATGTTCGATGCATGGGACAGGCTCGATGTTGGCGGCGTGGTTATTAATGACGTACCCAGCTATCGCGTCGACAATATGCCCTATGGCGGCGTCAAGGACTCCGGCCTGGGCCGCGAAGGCATCAAGTTCGCCATGGAAGATATGACTGAAATCAGGAACCTGGTGATACGGCGAGGATGAAATCTGACTCTTTGTGATTGAAATGCTTCGCTTTGCTTGGTTAAAGGATCAACGCAACGACAAGCAAAAAAGAGTCGCACGATTAACAGGGGGCTGGTGCAGTCCGGCTACCAGATAGGGGCGTGCTGATGATGGTCTGGACGACCAACAACAGGGTGAAGAAAAAAACGGCAATTGCCGTCACCATAGCGACATTGGCAGCGATTTTATTGCTGGGTTTTGCTTTGCTCGCGCCATGGGGGACAAGCACCGCCAATAGCGCGACGGCTGCTCCCGGCAGCTTCACGGGCGTCGCTTCCTGTGCAGGCTCGACCTGCCATGGCCGGATGGTGCCCGATGGCAAGGTCGTGCGACAGGATGAGCTCGCGCGTTGGCAAGAGCCCTCCACGCCCGGCGGCGCGCATAGTCGCGCGTTCAATGTCCTCTCCAACCAGCGCAGCCAGCAGATTGCCGCAACACTTGGGCTGGGCGCGGCCACTTCCGCCAAAGAATGCCTCGGCTGTCATGCGACGCCAGCAGGCGGCAACGCGCGCGGCGCACGCTTCCTCACCAATGATGGCGTGGGCTGCGAGGCCTGTCACGGCGCGGCGGGCGGCTGGATTGCCTCTCATTATGCCGTGGATGCCAGCCATGCAGACAATGTCGCCAATGGCCTCATCCCACTCGAAAAACCCGTCGCACGCGCTTTCGCCTGCCTCGACTGTCATTTCGGCAGCGCCGATCAGGGCCAGTTCGTCACGCACCGTTTAATGGCAGCGGGCCATCCGCGCATCAGCTTCGAGCTGGACCTCTTCTCGGCGATGCAAGCGCACCATGATGAAGATGCGGATTATATCGAGCGCAAGGGCGCGACGGACAGCGTCCGCATGTGGGCTGTGGGTCAGGCCATGGCGCTGGAGCGCTCGCTGTCGCTCTATGCCAGCAATCGCGGCACCGAAGGGGCGTTCCCGGAATTCTATTTCTTCGATTGTCATAGCTGTCATCGCCGCATCTATGATCAGGATGCGCGGGTAAAAACATGGGAGGCCAATCCCGGTCGCCCGATCCCCGCTGGCATGCCGCCCTATAATGACGAGAATATGATCATGCTGATCGCGGCGGCCAAGGTTGCTGCACCGGGCATGGCATCGCGCCTTGAGGCGGACAGCCGCGCTTTCCATGGGGCCCTTGCCAAAGATCGCTCAAGCGCAGTCGCCGCAGCCGGAAAGTTGCGCCAGACCGCGGCTGATCTTGCCGCTGCTCTCTCCAATGTACGCACATCAGGCACTATGGCTTTTGCGATCATTGACCAGATTGAGAGCAAGTTCGTACTGGCCCGGCTGACCGATTATGAAGGCAGCGTGCAGGCGGTTATGGCGGTGGACACGCTGCTCAATGCGCTCGTGAAATCGGGCCGGATCACTGTTGGCGCAGCAGCGGGCATTCGCGCCCATGTCAACCGTGCCTATGCAGCGGTGAACGATCCGAACAATTATAAACCTGCGCAATTCCGCGTCGCGCTCGGCCATGCCACCCGCTCTATGGGAGCCTTGCGCTAATGCTGAAACGCCCCGGTTCAATGCGCACCAGCATCGCTGCGCTTTCGCTGGTTCTGGCCTCTTGTGGCGGCGGCGGAAGCAGTGGGGGCAGCGGCACCCCCACACCCAGTCCTTCGCCTACCCCCGGCCCGACGCCCACACAGCTCGACAAATATGTCGCGCCTGCCCAGGAATCGCTCACCTCCTCCGATGTGCAAACCATCATTGGGCAGGCCGTCGCCGAAGCGCAGGCGCGCAGCCTGCCCGCCGTCATCGCCGTGACGGACCGGGTCGGCAATGTGCTCGCTATCTATTCCATGCCGGGCGCGGCTGCGACGGCCACGACCAGCGCAGCGCCCAATGGCAATAATATCGACGCGCAGAATTTGACCGTGCCCGCCGCCGCAGGTGCCATCGCCAAAGCGATCACCGGCGCGTATCTTTCTTCCGGCGGCAATGCGTTCACCACCCGCACGGCCAGCCAGATCGTGCAGGAACATTTCCCGCCCGCGCCGGGGCTGACCAATGGCCTCGAAAGCGGCCCGCTCTTTGGTGTGCAGTTCAGCCAGCTGCCCTGTTCAGACCTGAACACCCGCGTGGGCGTAGGCAGTCCGATGATCGGGCCGAAGCGCTCGCCGCTTGGCCTTGCGGCGGATGCAGGCGGCCTGCCGCTTTACAAAAATGGCGTGCTGGTGGGTGGTATCGGCGTGATGGCCGATGGGGTTTATGGCTTTGACCCTGACACCACCGACACGGACGATGACGCGGAAGAATTTATTGCGCTGGCAGGCGAACAGGGCTTCACCCCACCGGAGAATATCCGCGCCAACCGCATCAATGTGGACGGCACGCAGTTGCGCTTCACCGATGCAGCCGCTTCAAACCTCATGAGCAGCAGCGCCGCGAGCCTCTCCAACGCCAACCTTACCAGCGTCACCGGCTATTATGACGCCGCCGATGGCTTCAAAGCGGGCGCAGCCTATGGCAGCGAAGCATCGGGTCTGCGCGCCTCCACCACAGCTGAATTTTCGATCCGAGACGCCTTTGTGCTGACCGACGGCACGGGCGCCAACCGCTTCCCGATCCGCGCAGGCACCGATGCGGGCGATGTCGCCACCCCCTTGAGCACAAGCGAAGTCACCGCAATTCTCGAAGAAGCCTTCACCATCATGACCCGCGCCCGTGCGCAGATCCGCCAGCCGCTCGACAGCCGGGCGCAGGTGACAATCTCTATGGTCGACTCGCGCGGTCAGGTGCTCGGCATCGTCCGCTCGCCCGATGCGCCGATTTTCGGCACCGATGTCAGCTTGCAAAAAGCGCGCACTGCTACCTTCTTCAGCCATGCGCAGGCCGCCAATCAACTAACAGCGTTCGACAGCGGCGTTGCCTCCAACACGGCGGACGTGCGCGCTTTTGTCGGCGCGGTACGGACCTTCCTCAATGACACAACAGCGCTCACCGGCACTTTCGCCTTTGCAGACCGTTCAGGCGGCAACCTCTCGCGCCCCTATTTCCCCGATGGCGAAGTCGGGCGTCCGCACGGCCCGCTCTCGCGCCCTATCGAACAGTTCAACATCTTTTCAACCGGCCTGCAAAGCGCGCTGATCCTCGGTAACCTCGCCCAACATCTCGCTTTCGTGACCGGCGCATCGGCCACGGACACCCCGCAGCGCTGCACTTTTACGCCCGATGTCGCAGCAAGCACGAAACGCCTTAACAACGGCATCCAGATTTTCCCCGGCTCGGTGCCGATTTATCGCGGCAATGAGCTGGTGGGCGGCATCGGCGTGTCCGGTGATGGTATTGATCAGGATGATATGATCTCGTTCCTCGGTCTCCATTTTGGTGGGCTGCGCACAGCGAATATTCAAAACGCGCCAGCGGCCATCCGCGCTGATCAGATTGTCGAGCCGGTAACGGGTGTCCGCCTGCGCTATGTGAACTGCCCGTTCGCGCCGTTCCTCGACACATCTGACAATAATGTCTGCGAGGGGCTGTAGCAGACGATGGTAGACGCCAGCTTCCTCCTGCCCCTGATGGCGGCTCTGTCTGGCGAGGCACAGACGCTGGACCAGCAAGGCAAAAATGCGGCGCAGATCGAGCAGGCACTGCACAGCCGCTTTGCGCGAACGGAAGCCCCGCAAGAGGCGGGTAATGCCGCGTCGCCACCTCCTCCCCCACCCCCTCCGCCGCCGCCGGAAAACTGGGAAGAGGTGATCGCCCAGCCCGAGGGCAATAGGGCGCCGGTGATAGAGGCGGACGAGCAATCCATCGAAGGCCGCCGCCGCCCCGGTTTCGAGCGCAGCCTGCCTGAGCGCGTGACACAGGATAATCCCGGCGCTGTCTCCGCCCCGCCACCGCAAGCCTTTCCGGTCGATCAGATACCGATCCCGGATCGCTGGCGGCTGATCGAAAGCCTTGGCGTGGTCAAGGAGCGCTGGTTCGACCCCTATAACCAGAACACCTATAAGGGCGACCGGCCGATCAACCCGGAAAAGGTCAAATGGCTGCCGATCAAGGGCGAAGACTGGTTCTTCGTTCTGAATGCCGTCAGTGACACTGTGCTGGAGCCACGCACCTTCCCTATCCCCGTGGGTGTGCAGACGACGCAGCGACCGGGAAGCATTGATGTATTCGGCAAAAATGCCAGCCTTGTCGCGAGCCAGACCTTCATTGTCGGCGCGGCTCTCATCAAGGGCTCGACCGCGTTCATGCCACCGACAGTCGAATATCGCGCGACTTTGGCGTTTAATATCAATCATGTAGATGTACCCGAGAAGCGCGTGCTGTTTGTCGAGCCGAGCAAACCGAGCCGCCGCACCGACCATTTCCTCGGCGTACAAGAGCTGTTCATCGATTACCATCTCCGCAACACGTCGGACCGCTATGATTTCGAATCGATCCGTGTCGGCATCCAGCCGTTCCAGAGCGATTTCCGTGGCTTCCTGTTTAATGACCAGCAGCTCGGCTTCCGCCTGTTCGGCACGCGCGACAACAACCGGGTTCAATATAATCTCGGGGCCTTCTGGCGTCTGGAAAAAGACACCAATTCCGGCCTTAACTCCATCGTCCAGCGCCCGCGTGATGACTTCGTCTTCATCGCCAATCTCTACCGGCAGGATTTCCTGATCCCCGGCCTCACCAGCCAGGTCACCGTCGTCTACAACCGCAACCGCGAGGGCAATGAGGTCGAGATTGATGACAATGGCTTCCCGGTGCGCCCTGCTTTGCTCGGCGATTTGCGCGGCCATGATTATGATGTTGTTTATCTGGGCTATAATGCCGACGGGCGCATAGGCCGCTTCAACCTGACGGCCTCGGCTTATGCCGCGCTGGGCACAGACAAGAATAATTTCTTTACGTCAGAAAAAGCCGATATCCGCGCCTTTTTTGCCGCCGCTGAAGCCAGCTATGATGTTGACTGGGTGCGCCTGCGCGTCTCCGGCCTTTATGCCAGCGGCGATGGCGACCCCTATGACAATGAAGAAAACGGCTTTGACGCGATCTTCGAAAACCCGGTTTTTGCCGGCGCGGACACCAGCTACTGGATACGCCAGACGATCCCCTTTGCCGGTGGCGGGCGCGTGGTCAGCGTCAATGGCCGCAATGGCATTTTGAACTCGCTGCGTTCTTCCAAGGAGCAAGGTCAGAGCAATTTCAACAATCCGGGCACCATTCTGCTGGGCGCTGGCGCGGACTTTGATCTGACGCCGCAAATTCGCCTCTCGCTCAACGCCAACCATCTGTGGTTTGAAAATACGGCTACGCTCGAAGCCCTGCGCGTGGAAGGCTCTATCCCCAAGGACATTGGTTGGGACCTCTCCGCCGCAGCAATCTGGCGGCCCAAGGCGACGCAAAATATCGTTTTCCGCCTCTCCGGCGCGGTGCTTGCACCGGGCGACGGCTTTCGTGACCTGTTTGACAATAGCGAGGGGGACAGGAATTATTATTCGATCCTCGCCAATATGGTGTTGAGTTACTGATGGGCGCAAACTCTCTCTTCCCGTCATTCCCGCAAAAGCGGGAATCCAGAGCGTCCACAGCGCAATCCCGCCGCTGGCCTCCCGCTTTCGCGAGAATGACGATAGGCAGCTGGCTGCTTTTGATTGCCGCGTTATTGATACCAGCCGCGATGCTGGGCGCGGCTGGTGGAGAAAAGCCCGTTGAGCGCGATTACAGCAAGGTGGTCGCCGCCCCTGCGCCGATGAGCCAGAGCGCAGACAGCGTCATGGCGAAATCGGACGGCTGCTACTCCTGCCACACCCAGACCGACGAACCGAGCATGCACGCCACCCCCGCCGTCATGCTGGGCTGCGTCGATTGCCATGGCGGCAACCCGACCGTGCGCGGCAATCCGGAGCTGGGCTTTGATCACCCGGACTATGAAGCCGCGCGTGAAGCCGCGCATGTGCTGCCCAAATATCCCGGCGAATGGCATTATCCCTCTTCCGCCAACCCCAAGCGCACCTACGCACTGCTGAACAAGGAAGCACCGGAGTTCATCCGCTTCGTCAACCCGTCCGATTATCGCGTCGTGCGCGAGAGCTGCGGCGCATGCCATATGCAGACCATCGAAGCCGCCGAGCGCTCGATCATGGCATCAGGCGCGATGCTCTGGGGCGGCGCGGCCTATAATAACGGCATCGTTCCGTTCAAAAACTACATCTTCGGCGAGGCATATACCCGCGATGGCCAGCCCGCGAAAATCGTCTCGCCCGGAACGCCTCCTGGCGAAGTGACGGAGGAACAAAAGGCGCGCGGTGCGCTGGGCGCGCTCTATCCGCTGCCGCAATGGCAGGTGATCCCGCCGGGAGACATCTTCCGCGTGTTCGAGCGCGGTGGGCGCAATGTCAACAGCCAGTTCCCGGAAATCGGCCTGCCCAACCCCACCGGGCAGATCCAGCGCCTTGAAGAGCCGGGCCGCCCGGACCTCAAGCAGAGCAACCGTGGCCCCGGCACGGGCCTGCGCGTCGCCATTCCTGTGCTCAACATCCACAAGACCCGCCTCAATGATCCGTTCATGTGGTTCATGGGCACGAACGACCAGCCGGGCGATTATCGCCATTCCGGCTGCGCGGGCTGTCATGTCGTCTATGCCAATGACCGCGAACCACGCCACAGCCTCAGCTATGCCAAATATGGCCGCGACGGCCAGAGCGCGACCATAGACCCCACAATCGCGCACAAGAAAAAGGGCGCACATGGGGATAGCCATGGTTCAGGGCATGGCGATGATGGGCATGGGACAAAGGGCGATGAGCATGGTGACGGGCATGATGATTCACATGCGCCCGGCCATGACGCAAAATATGATAAAGCGGGCCATGCGGGCCTGATCAAACCCGGCGACACAAAAATCGCCACCGATCACCCCGCTATTGGCGACCGCGAATCCGGCCACCCGATCCGGCACACATTCACCCGCGCAATCCCGACCGCACAGTGCATGAACTGCCACATGCACCAGCCCAACATCTTCCTGAACAGCTATCTTGGCTACACCATGTGGGACTATGAGTCCGACGCGCCTGCCATGTGGCCCAAGAAACAGAAATATCCGACCGCCGAAGAAGTGCACGAAGTGCTGGAGCGCAACCCGGAAGGCGCCGCGCCCAAGGGCAAATGGGCCGATGTCGATTTTCTGCGCAATGTCTATGATCTCAACCCGGACCTCAAGGACACGCAATTCGCCGATTATCACGGCCATGGCTGGAATTTCCGCGCTATCCTGAAGCGCGACCGTCAGGGCAATCTGCTCGATGCCAAGGGCAATATGGCGACCTATGGCAGCGAGAAAGACAATATCGTCGCCAATGACGACCCCGAAAAGTGGCGCAAGGGCGACGAAGGCAAGTTCGTGGAAGTCGGCAAGAACCCCGGCAAGACCGTGCATATGATGGACATTCACGCCGAAAAAGGCCTGCAATGCGCGGATTGCCACTTCGGGCAGGACAGCCACGGCAATGGCTATATCTATGGCGAAGTCGCCAACGCGATCGAGATTGGCTGTAAGGATTGCCACGGTACGGCAGATGCTTACCCGACATTGCTGACCTCTGGTCCCGCTGCGCCGCCCAAGGGCAATAACCTCGCCCTGCTGCGCAACCCGGACGGCAAGCGCCGCTTCGAATGGTATTATGACGCCACCGGACGTCGCAAGTTGATCCAGCGCTCGATCATCGACCCGGAGCTGGAATGGGAAGTCAGCCTCGTCAAAGACGCGGTGGACGCTTCGAGCCCGCATTTCAACGCCAAGGCCGCACGCTCCAAGCTGATGAGCCGTTCGGGCGCGGAAGATGGCAGCTTTGCCTTTGGCCCCGGCGTAGCGAAGGAAGACCGCGCGCATGGCGAAGAGGAAATGGCCTGCTTCACCTGTCATTTGAGCTGGACGACCAGCTGTGGCGGCTGTCACCTCCCCATAGAAGCGAACTGGAAAACCTCCATGCATCGCTATGAGGGCCGCGAGACCCGCAACTTTGCGACTTATAATCCGCAGGTTGCGCGCGACGAAATGTTCCAGCTCGGCAAGCACCAGACCACCAAGGGCAATCAGGTCGCTCCAGTGCGCTCGACCTCTGCTCTGGTGCTCTCCTCCACCAATATCAACCGCGAGCGCATCTATATCCAGCAGCCGCCTATCTCCGGTATCGGCTTCTCAAGCCAGGCTTTCGCGCCGCATTTCCCGCATACTGTGCGCAAGACCGAGACCAAGACATGCTCGGATTGCCACCTCTCCGAGCGCGATGACAATAATGCGATCCTTGCACAGACATTGCTGCTGGGCACCAACTATGTGAACTTCGTCGGCCTGCATGCCTTCACCGGGCTGGAGCGCGGGTTCGAAGCGGTGCGCGTTACCGAATGGGACGAACCGCAAGCGGTCATTGGCTCCTATCTCCAGAAATATGCGTACCCTGACTATTACAAGCTGCATGTCGAGCAGAATGGCCGCGAGCTGAAAGAATGGAAGCGCGGCAAATTCTTCGACAAGGACGGATCGGGCGAGACCCGGGCGATCGAGGAGTTCCGCAATGTCGTGCAGGGCACCAAGGGCGCTGTTGGCTGTTTGCAACTGCGCGGCGAATATATGTTCGTGGCCGAGGGCAAGGGCGGCTTCCGCGCTTATGATGTCGCCAGTGTCGGCAACAAGGGTTTCTCCGAACCGATTGTGAAAGCGCCCTTCTCATCGCTGGGCCATGACACGCATATCAAGAGCAGAAACGCCACCTGTGTCGCGCTGCCGACCAACCAGCCGATTGCCCCGACACGCAGCACGCCGGAACTGCGCAAGATCAATCAGGAACAGCCTTTCCTGCCCATCTATAATTATGCGGCGGTGACGGACAGCGAAGAGGGTCTCATCCTCGTCAATGTCAACACGCTGGCCGATGGCGAATTCCGCAACAATTTCTTCAAGCGCACCGTGACATGGAACCCGGATGGCGTGCTCGATGGCGCACGGCATATCCATCTCGCCGGTGAAGTCGCTTATATCACCGCCGCCAAGGGACTGGTGGTGGTGGACCTCGCCGACCCGGCCAAGCCCAAACTCGCCGCCGTGCGTCCGCTCAAGGATGCACGGGCCAGCGCCATCCAGTTCCGCTATCTCTGGGTGAGCGATGCGGACGGTGTGAAACTGTTTGACGTCACCGATCTGCGCAACCCGATTGCCGAGCCGGAAGCCACCATAAAGCTGGCGGACGCGCGGCGCATCTATGTCGCGCGCACATACGCCTATGTTGCGGCAAAGCAGGATGGCCTCGTCATCATCGACGTGCACAACCCGTTAAAGCCCTCGGTCTACAAACAAGAGACGTTCGGCGGGCAGATGAATGACGCTGAGGATGTAATCGTCGCCTCGACCAATGCCAGTGCCTTCGCCTATGTTGCAGATGGCCGGAATGGCATGAAGGTGATCCAGCTCACCTCGCCCGACAGCCAGCCCAATTTCTACGGCTTCTCGCCCCCGCCGGTGCCGGAGCTGATCGCCTGGGTGAAAACGCCCTCGCCCGCGCTCTCCCTCTCCAAAGGACTGGACCGTGACCGCGCCGTTGATGAAACCGGCGGGCAGATGTCCGTGTTTGGCAGACTGGGATCACGCCCCTTCACCCGCAGCGAAATGGAAAAACTGTTCCTCACCCCCAAAGGCGTGCCTTACAAGGTCAGTGACACGGTTGACATGAAAGGCTGGCGTCCGCCGATGAAGCTGGCAGCCGACACAAATTAAGTCCACTTTGGATTAAACTCGCAAACATTGCGGAAACCAATAAAATTGTTGAAAAATAGCATGTTATGCAATCCACAATTGCGTAACTGGTAACCAATTATTTAACTATTCCATGCAACCAGTGTCGTATCAAATTTGCTGTGGGACAAATTTATAACCATATATTCTGAGGCACAGCTATGTTTGATTGGTTCGAGAAAAAGGCACCAATACGCCAAAAATTCCAGGCTTTATTAGCCGTACATGCCCTGTGGGGCATTCTGGCATTAGCCGGCACCGCAATCGCGGGAGGCCTCTCCTTCATCACAGGCTTCGGTATCGCCCTTGTCGCACTGGCAGGCCATGCCGCCACAGTCATCATCAGCAAAAAGCTGGTATGCGATCCTTATGTCAACACAGTCATCCGCATGGAAGGGCTGGCCAACGGCGATCTTGAAACGCCGGTACATTATACCGATCATGAAGATTGCGTCGGCCGCATGACCAGAGCAATGTCCGTATTCAGAGATAATGCTCTGCGCGCCAGCTCTGCCGAAGAGGTCGAAACCACAGTCAATACGCTGGATCATGCTCTCGCAAGCATGGCTCAGGGCGATCTCACAGTCCGTCTCGACACAGTCTTCCCCGATAAATATGAAAGCCTGCGTTCCAGTTTCAATGTCACTGTGCAACGCCTCGACGAAGTACTCGCCACTGTCAGCACCTCGACACAAGCTGTATTATCCGCCTCTTCTGAAATTCGCACGGCTTCAATGGACCTTTCCCAGCGAACCGAACAACAGGCATCTTCTCTGGTTGAAACATCGGGTAGCATGAATCAGGTGACCAACCTGGTCAAGGCAACCTCCAACAATGCTGATGAGGTTAATGATTCTATCTCCGTAACCTATCAGGAAGCCATCAAAGGCGGTACGGTTGTGGATGACGCCATCAAAGCCATGAGCGGCATAAAAAGCTCGTCGGACGAAATTGCACAGATCATTACAGTAATGGACGGGATAGCCTTCCAGACCAATCTTCTGGCGCTCAATGCTGGCGTCGAAGCCGCCCGCGCGGGGGATGCCGGCAAGGGGTTCGCCGTTGTCGCCAATGAAGTGCGCGCGCTGGCACAAAGAAGCGCCGAAGCAGCAAAGGACATTAAAGAAATCATCAACAAAAGCGCAGAGCAGGTAAGCTCCGGTGTGACACTGGTCGAAGATACCGGCACTATGTTGACAGCAATTGTCGAACGCGTGGGTACAGTCACAAATCTGATTGAGGATATTTCAGGTGCCTCGGTACAGCAAGCCACTCAAGTCCAACAGATCAATAACGCCATTGCCGACATGGAGCAGATGACCCAGCAAAATGCGGCCATGGTAGAAGAGAGCACCGCCGCCACCCGCGCCATGGCCAATCAGGTCGAACAACTGGCCAGACTAATGGCTGGATTCCGCATTTCGGAAACCGCAAATCGCAATGGCAGCCCATATAGAGAGTTCGCAAAGGCTGCATAGGCCATGTCCATATAGCCTGAATTGATGGGCGGGCCGGTTCAAATCCCGCCTTCAAATGCAGGCCAGCCGCCCGATTCCAGCTTGGCAGCCAGATCAGCAGCGCAGGCATTGACTATAATTTGTTGCGTTGCCCGCACCACAAAATTACAGCCTACCCGGCCTTCACGAAAGAAAGGGTAGCTGCCGATCTGGCTGCCCTCATGGGCACGTTCAACCGCAACCAGAATATCCGCAATCTCGCTTTCTGCCACCCAACATCCAACCTGGGTCGAGAGCACAGGGTCCCCGCCCTCCAAAGTCCCCGTCAAGGCATCCAGCATGCCCGCCGTAATATTGGGTACACCCGCCATTACGAAAACGGCGCCATGTCGGATACCCGGCGCACCGGAATAGCGATTGGGGATCAGCTCCGCGCCATCGGGAACCCGCGCCATGCGCAGACGCATATCGTTAAGGCCCCCGCGCGTTTCATAATAGGCTTCGAGCACCGCGCGCGCTTCTGGATGTACTACCACATCCACGCCCAATGCCTTGGCCACAGCATCCACGGTAATATCATCATGGGTCGGGCCAATGCCGCCCGTGGTAAAGAGATAATCATTGCGCGACCGCAGCTGGTTCACTGCCTCGACAATCGCCTCCTCGACATCCGGCACCACGCGCACCTCGCGCAGGCGGATGCCCTGCACATTGAGCCAGCTCGCTATCTGCGCGACATTTTTGTCCTGCGTGCGGCCAGAGAGAATTTCATCGCCAATGACAACCAGCGCTGCGGTCCATATGCGATCTGTCATCGACCGGCCACCGCTGCAACAAGAGCCTTCAACCGTAGAAGCCGTTCCGGCGGCAGCACATCGGCAGGTTTATAATAGCCTTCAAATGCCGGGACATCCTTCGGCAAGGTCACCCAAGGCATGCGTTCTGCCGTATAAATAACCGCATCTGGCGTAACCGACGAGGGAACGTCGAGCGTACCTGCACGAATACCAGCGCCCCGATCGCCCAGCCCCGGATAATGGCTCCACATCGCCGTGCCACATTCCGCACATCGCACGATCACATGGGCCCCGCCACTGCCAGCCTTCACTGTATGACGAGACATTTCACCCGATAGCCGGGTCACCCGATCCATTTCATAAAACATGTTCACAACGGACGTAGACCCTGTTTGCCGCTGGCACTGGATGCAATGGCAATTGTTGACGAAAATCGGCTCCCCACGCAGCTGATAACGCAGCGCACCACAGGCACAGCCCCCTTCTCTCACGCTATCGGCCATTACAATCTCCTTACCCGTCAATCCATGCCCTTTCACCGCCGGACGATCAAGGGTCTCGTAATCTCGGCACCGTCTTACTATAAGCCCCATATGACAGACTATATGACCATGACGGCGGACAGCCCGCCCACACGATCCACCGCGATCAAACTATATGACGAAAGCGGTTTTACCGGCATGCGCAAGGCCGGCCGCCTCGCTGCCGATATTCTCGATGCGCTCCCGACTTATGTCGTACCCGGCGTCACCACCGGCGAGATTGACGATATTGTCCGCCAACTGACGATAGAGGGCGGCGGTGTCCCTGCGACCATGGGCTATCGCGGCTATCAGCATAGCTGCTGTACCTCGATCAACAATGTGATCTGCCATGGCATTCCGGGTGACCGGGAGCTGAAGGAAGGGGACATCATCAATATCGATGTGACCCCTATTATTGATGGTTGGCATGGCGACAGCAGCCGTATGTATATTGCGGGAGACGCGCCGGTAAAAGCGCGACGGCTGGTAGACATTACCTATGAGTGCCTGATGCTCGGCATTGAGCAGGCCAGGCCCGGCAACCATCTGGGTGACATCGGTCATGCAATCCAGAAACATGCCGAAAAACATCGCTATGGCGTGGTGCGTGATTTTTGTGGCCATGGGTTGGGCCGGGTATTTCATGATGCGCCTGAAGTCGTGCATCTCGGCAATCCGGGTACAGGGCCGGAGCTGAAACCCGGCATGTTCTTCACCATCGAACCGATGATCAATATCGGCAAGGCTGGCGTGCGCCTGCTCGACGACGGCTGGACTGCCGTAACACGTGACCGCACATTGTCGGCGCAGTTCGAACATAGCATCGGTATTACCGAAACCGGCTGTGAAATATTCACGAAAAGCGCAAAAGGGCTGGACTGCCCGCCTTATGGCTGAGCGCATATTAGAGTGTGATGATAAAAAGTGGGAACCGGTTTTTGTCAAAAAAACACACAAAAACAAAGAATCTGGAGCGGGCTTTGAGGCACTCAAATGTCATCCCGCTCTAGCGCCGCTTCCGGGTCAGTATCACTAGGTCAGGACCCTAATAAAAAGGGGCCGTCTGGCCCCTTTTCCTTATGCTCTCAGGCGTTCTGCCAAAGATTGTAGCGTGATGTCCGGGAGAACCTCGCGCGGATTATCCGCACGAACCAACGCAGCAAGCCAATTGCTCCGCTGCCCCATTTCATCAAGACGCTGAAGATAGGACATGCACCGCATCATGATCTCTTCGTCCAGGCAAAGCTGAACGCCGATCTCTTCCATATCTTCACGCAACTGGTCCAGTTCGGCAGCAATCTTGTCACGCAAATCATGCGGATAGATCACTGGCGACACTGTCTCATTGCTTATGTTAGAGGCAGGTTCAGGCAGCAATAGTCTTTTCCTCACAGCGTTCTAATATAGCTTGCGCCAAGGCGGGGACTGAAAGTTGCGCTGAAACCGCGCCTTTGGCTATTGCCGCAGCGGAGGCTTCAAATACCATCGCACTTTCCTTGTCCTGACATAAGGTCAGACCACCCAATTGTTTGATAGCACCCATTCCTGCAGCACCATCAGTACCCGTGCCGGAAAGAATCACGCCGACACTTTTGTCACGGGCAGCCTTTGCGACAGTGGTCAAAAGCAGGTCAGCCGACGGTCGCATGCCATTTACAGGGTCACGCGCAACCAAACGAAGCGCACCACCGGGCCAACGATCAACAAGACCATGCTTGTCAGGCTGGGACAGCACATAGACATGCCCCTGTTGCAACGGAATACCGTCTTCAACCAGCTTGACCTCTGGCGCAATCGCTCCATTGAGGCGCGCGACAAATGGCTCTGCCAGCCCATCTTCCAACTGTTGCAGAACAATAGTCGGCGGACAATCAGCGGGCCATATGGAAAGCAACTCGCTGACCGCCGGGCCACCCCCCGTCGAAGCCGAGAGCGCCACAAGCGAACCGTTCCACTGATAGGATTGCGTTGTATCCTGAACCGCCTGCTCAACATGGGCAGCAGCCCTGGCCGCAGCCGCAGCAACAGCCTCCGGGTCATATTTCTTGACCTTGCTTTTTGCTGCTGTTGCCACCAGCTTGCAGAGTTTGCCCGATATTTTCTCAAACTCGTCAGGGGTCGCCTTGGTAGGTTTGGGAAAACAGTCAACGGCACCAAACTCTAATGCCTTGAGCGTTACTTCCGCACCCTTTTGTGTGAGTGTCGAAAGCATAACGATCGGCATCGGCTTGGTTGTCATAATTTCCTCAAGAAATTCAATGCCATTCATGCCGGGCATTTCAATATCCAGAGTAACGACGTCAGGTTTGAGGTCCGCGATCATCTCGCGTGCCTCATTAGCGTCTGCAGCTGCCCCCACCACAATAAGACTGTCTGACCTCTCCAGCGCGCTTGAAAACAGTGCGCGCATCGTGATGGAGTCATCGACAACCAAAACTTTAATCGCAGCCATTATGCCTGTCCCTTTCCGGATCTTTCTAGCATTTCAAAATTACGGTTTCTTTTTTGCGACCCGGCGTTTTTACGCGGCTTCAGCTAATTCTGTATCAGCCGTCAGGCCTGGCAGATCGAGCACCATGACCATCCGGTCTTCCTGAGCAACCAGGCCTTCCAGATAGGGCACCACAGCATCGGTGCTGGTGGCTGGCGGCGGCTGAATATCCTCGTCCTGCGCGGTCACAATATCACTCACAGCATCAACAATCAGCCCACGCAGCTGGTTATTAATCTGGGCGACAATGATAACATGACGATCCGTAGGCGATGTCGGCTGCCAGCCGAGACGCGCCGCCAGATCTATGACCGGCAACACTGTGCCACGCAGATTGACGACACCCGCAACATAATGCGGAACATGCGGCAAGCGCGTTGTCGGCGACCATGCGCGTATCTCGCGGATGGCCATGATATCAAGACCGAAACTCTGATCGCCCAGATGGAAAGTGATTAATTGACGTGCCATTATTCTTCTCCAGTCCCCAAAACCGAAATTAGTGCGTTACGCGGCGCAGCGCCGTATCCAGCTTTTCCGCATCAAATGGTTTGACGATCCAGCCAGTCGCACCCGCTGATCGGGCTCGTGCCTTCTTGTCATCCGAGCTTTCAGTCGAAAGAACGAGAATCGGGCAGTCACGAAACCGTGCCTGACCACGCAACGCTTCAATCAGGCCGAAGCCATCCATGCGTGGCATGTTGATATCCGTAACAATGACATCAATATCGCTGCCATTGTCAGTCAGCCACTCAAGCGCCGCAACACCGTCTTCCGCTTGCGACACATTATAGCCACGCGAAGTCAAGGCCGCCCGTAAGAGCGCGCGCATACTTGCACTGTCGTCCACCGTCAGGACACGAATATTCTCGGACATATTAAACGCCTCTTCTTCTCTTCAAAACAGTTCCAAATCGCCACCGCCTGAGTGCGGTGCGACAACCGGTTTGGGCGCAGGCGCCGCCACCGGCTCAACAGTTCTACAACGCGTCCGGCCCATGACCGGATCAAAGTCAACACGTCGCGCCATTTCCCCCCCTACGTCATTCCGCAGAACCGGGATTTTTTCCTCAGAGAGAAAACCCCTCGCGAAACAGGCATTGGCATCACCAATGCGTGCCATGCCTGCATACATGTTGGCTCCACCATAAAGGTGCGCCTTCATTCGGGACTTTACACCACCACGTGTCATCATCTGGTTAATAAGTAGCTCCATTAAATAAATGCCGTAATTTTGATCGGCAACGGTGCCACTGTTCGGGGAAGGCTCTGCGAGCAGGAAATGATTCATCCCACCCACACGGGCAACAGGGTCATACAGACAACATGCAATGCAACTGCCCAGCACAGTGGTCAGAATTTCATGGGAACCCGTGCCGACATAGACCTGCCCCTGCATAACCGTGATACGTATTGGTGATCCCACAGACGTTTCGGGATTGTGGAACATGTATCACATCCCCGCCGCGGCTAAGGCACGCTCCGCAATATGCGGAAGCGGCAGAATTTTTTCAGCAGCTCCAAGGTCGGCTGCAGCACGCGGCATACCATAAACGGTGCTGGTTGCTTCATCCTGCGCAATAGTGCGCGCACCCGATCGACGCATAGCAAGCAAACCGCGCGCGCCATCCTGGCCCATGCCGGTCAGCAATATACCGACAGCGGTCGGACCAAATTTTTGTGCGACCGAATCAAACAACGCATCAATGCTCGGGCGATGGCCTGAAGTCAGTTCACCCGGGATCATCTTGGCGACAATGGTTTCACCACCGCCCACCATGGCGTGCTTGTCATTGCCTGGCGCAATATAAATATTGCCGGGACGCAAAATGCCCCCGGATTCGAGCAATTGCACTTTGGCCGTGCATTGCCTGTCGAGACGCTCCGCCATAGCAGGCGCAAAAGCAGCACTGATATGCTGCACAATAACAGTCGGCGGGCAATTGGCCGGAAAAGCGGGCAATATGCGGTGCAATGCCTCCACACCGCCCGTAGAAGCGCCGATGGCGATCAAACGCACTCCAGCGCCATTGACCTGAGATGCGGCAATCGTCTGGCGCGCGACAGGAGGAGGTGCAACCGGGCTTTTAGGCGCGTTGCCAGCGGCAGGCACACGGACAAAACGAACACGCGATGCTTCCCGCACCATCTGGGCGAGCGAACCGCCATCGCTCTCAATCAGGTTGCTGACCGAGCCATCCGGCTTGGCGTAACAATCCACAGCACCAAGTTCGAGTGCCCGAATGGTCGTATCGCAATTCTTGCGTGTAATGCCCGAAACGATCACCACCGGCATAGGGCGCAGCTGCATGATCTTGCCCAGAAAATCCAGGCCATTCATGCCGGGCATTTCAATATCCAATGTCACGACATCTGGGTTCAGTTCACGAATCATCCCGCGCGCCTGCATCGCATCGGCAGCCGCACCAATAACTTCAATATCAGGTTCGCCATCCAGCAAACGCGTCAGAATTGCGCGCATGGTGGCAGAGTCATCGACGATCAACACACGTGTAGTCACGCCTTATCCTTTCGGTATATTGTGCTCCCCACGAGCGACATGATGTTTTGAGCAGCTCCACCAACACGCTCACTATGGCCGATATACAAATGCCCATGGGGCAAAAGCTGGTCGGCAAAACGACCAACCAGCCGGTCTTTGGTTGGCTGGTCAAAATAAATCATCACATTGCGACAGAAGATCACGTCAAACTGACGCTTCATCGGCCAGTCACCCAGAAGATTGAGGCGCTTCACCTGAATTATCCCGCAGACTTCCGGTGCAATCTGAATGTCATTACCGCTCTGTCTGGTCCATGCCCGCGTCAGATCGGCGGGAACGTCCTTGAGCGCATCAACAGAGTAACAGGCCGCCTTTGCCCCTGCGACCGCATGATCAGCCAGATCTGTAGCCAAAATCCTGACATCGCCATTGAGCAAGGCCTGTGCGTCACGCTTGTCTGGCCCGAGCAATGTCATGGCGAGCGAATATAATTCCTCACCGGTCGAGCAGCCTGCGGACCATATGCGCACAGACTGTCCTGCCTTCACCTTCTCCATCAGCAAAGGACGGGTAACAGTCGCCAGATGCTCAAAATGATGGCCTTCGCGGTAAAAAAATGTGTGATTGGTCGTGAGCGCATTAATCATCTTGCGCCGCTGCTCGTCATCCTTGCGGATAAGGCCGATAAAATTCGTAAATGTCTGTTGTCCGCTGTCACGTACCAGTGGTGCCAGCCGGGAATAGACCAGCGTTGCCTTGCCCGGAGGCAGGACAATACCGGCAATATCATAGACAATCTCACGAACCGCTTCAAAATCAGCGCGTGAATATACCTGTGCGCTAATTCCGGGAAAGGGAGTAAACGTGTCGGACGCCATCTGGTTCATGCTGCAGCCAACGCCACATTATGCGCCGAGAAATTATCGGCAACCAATGCATCGACATCAAGGATAAGAGCGACCTTGCCATCACCCAATATGGTCGCGCCAGCAACCCCGGTAACCGGCTGATAATGCGCTTCAAGGCTCTTAATGACGAACTGGCGTTGATCGACAATGCTATCGACCATGAGCACAGCCTGACCGTTGCTTTCGGTATCAACAACGATCAGCACCGCATCCTGCGGCGTATTGGCCGCGCCAACAGCACCGACAGACTGGTCAAGACGCACAATCGGCAGGAACTTGCCACGATTGTTCAACACGCTCAAATCCTTGCCGACATGCTTCACTTCGGCCTCTTCAGGCCGCAAGCTTTCCAACACATGGGTGAGCGGCACAACGATCGTCTGGTCACCTACGGTAACGATCATACCATCAGCAATGGCGAGTGTCAGCGGTAGAGCCAGCGTGAACACGCAACCTTCGCCCGGGCGTGATTCGATGGAAATACGACCGCCCAGATCTTTCACATTCTGGCGAACCACATCCATACCAACGCCGCGCCCTGAAATATTCGACACCGACGCTGCTGTAGAGAAACCCGGTGCAAAGATCAGATTGTCAATTTCTTCATTGGACAGCTGCGCCCCTTGCGCCACCAGACCTTTTTCAAGTGCCTTTCTCAAGACAACGTCACGATTGATACCGGCACCATCATCAGACAATGAAATCACAATACGGCCCGAGCGCTGCTCGGCAGACAGGTGCAGCTTGCCTTCTGCGGGCTTGCCTGCCGCAATGCGATCTTCCGGCATTTCAATACCATGATCGACAGCATTACGGATAAGATGCGTCAGCGGCTCGCCAAGGCGTTCCACCACTGTCTTGTCCAGTTCCGTACCTTCACCGCTCATGCTCAGCGCAACTTTTTTGCCCGTGTCGGCTTCCAGTTCACGAACGATGCGGGGGACGCGCGAAAAGACCGAACCGATCGGCTGTGCGCGGATCGACATGGTGCTTTCCTGAATATCGCGGGTGAGCAAATCGAGCATGCCCATTTCGTCAATGGCATCCAGGCCATGGCTGGCAAGGCGCTGTGCCATCATCGCCTGTGCAATCACCAGCTCACCAACAGTGTCAATCAGCTTGTCGAGCTTGGCCAGGTCCACACGAACCGTCTGGCCAATAGAATTTACATTGCGCGCAGGGGCTTGCGTTGCTGCCGGAACGGGAGCTGCCTCTGCGGGCTTGGCGACGGGAGCTTGCGCCGGCGCTGTAGGTGTGTCCGCATTTTTCGTTTCGGCAGATGCCGGAGCAGCATTGGCCTGTATTTCAGACAATTGCGCTTCAGACGCTGCCCTGGCAGATGCCGCGAGCTGGTCTGCCATGATTTCCGCCAGCGTTACCTTGGCGCTGCCGCGCGATATCGCTGTAGTCAGCACCTCAATTTTCAGATCGCACTCATTGTTGATAAAATCGAAAATCTCTTCAATTTCGCTTTTGGCGATATGGTCAGGTGCTTCGAAAACCCAGGAAAAATAGGCTTTTTCAGAATCCAGATCCTGCAGCTGAGGCAAGGCTGAAGCATCGACAGCAGCACACACCGCCCCCATTTCCTCGAGTTCACGCAACATCAACAATGGCTCACTGCCATTGGCCAGAGCGCCTTCCAGAAAACGCACTGAAATCTTCCAGCCATGGTTGCCCGGCTCAACCGAAGCCTGAACGTCAACGGTTTCACCTGCAGCCGCTTCAAGCGAGTCCCTCGCCACCGAAGCATCTTCCATTGTGCGTTCGACTTCCGCAGCAGCCGCTTCAAAAGCCGCAGCCTCTTCTTCGCCAACCGCAAGATCACCCATCAAATCATCAAGGTCAAAGTCCAGACCAATATCATCGGCAGGAGCAGAAGTTTCCGTGCCATCGGTCACTGTTTCAACAGCAGCTTCAGGGGCTGCCGGTGCAGCAGCATTATCATCTGCCGGTGCCGCAGCCGGAGCGGCGGCCTCTTCGCCTTCAAAAGCAGGCTTGCCAGCCGCCGCGCGTTCTGCAACGTCCTCCAGCTGCTTGCTGACCGCCTCATCATCCGGCATGTCGGCTTCACCGCGCACAGCAGCAACATGGTCTGCCAGCACGTCAAAAGCACGGAGCATCAGCGTGTTGAGCTTGTCGCTCAGCCCCATTTCGCCATCACGCACATAAGAGAGGACAGTCTCGAATTTATGCGTAAAGGCCTGAAGCACGGTGAAGCTGAACGCGCCCGCTCCGCCCTTGATCGAGTGAACGGCACGGAAAATGCCGTTGACGGTGTCTGCATCAGCCGTTCCTGCCTGACATGCCATCAGGCCTTCTTCAGCAAGCACCAATGCTTCTTCACATTCGAGGAAGAAGATATTCTGGATTTCATCATTGGTCATTGGTCTGCCCTACCCATTTGAGTGTACCCGCCAGACCCGCGACACGTGCCGCACTGATCATTGCCTGCGAGGGATGAATCTCCAACATAACCGAACGAGCAGTCGCGGTTTGCTGCGCACTCAACAACAGCTGCAAGCCGGATTGGCCGATACGCGTGACGTCACGTCCTTCAACTGTCACGGCCTTGCCCGGCTGGAGGCTCTGATCGAGATGCGATATCAGAGCGCCCGCCGTTGTCCTGTCGATTACATTTGGAAGAGTTATCATCGTCATTACATTCAGTCCCTCAACCGGTTATCAAAATTCCGACCAGTCATCCTGGTCGACTGCCAACGCCAGATTTCCATGTGTTGTGGGCAAAGCCTGCGTGGATTTCGCAACCGGACGGCTCGTTGCAGCGGCAGGTGGCTCCACAATATGCGACGATGCGGAACCCAGTTCTTTCACATTGAACCGGGCAACAAGGCGCGACAGCTCGTCAGCTTCACTCGCGAGGCTACGCGCCGCTGCGGTTGATTCTTCCACCATCGCGGCATTTTGCTGCGTCACCTTGTCCATTTCACTGACCGTCGAATTAACCTGCTGAAGGCCAGCAGCCTGTGTTTCGGCAGATTCGGAGATGGACGAAATAAGTCCGCTAATCTCGCCAACGCGCGCAACAATACTGCCCAGCATCGTACCGGTTTCACCAACCAGACCGACGCCTTGCTCTACCTGTTCTGCGCTGGTTGTGATCAGTGCCTTGATATCTTTCGCCGCCTCTGCGCTACGCTGCGCAAGGGCGCGTACTTCATTAGCGACAACTGCAAAGCCCTTGCCAGCATCACCCGCACGTGCAGCTTCAACGCCGGCATTCAACGCCAGCAAATTGGTCTGGAAGGCAATGCCATCAATCACATTGATGATATTGCTGATTTCCTGAGCCGATTTCTCGATTGCACCCATGGCATTGACCGCTTTTTCAACAACGGCACCACCTTCGGTGGCCTCGCGATGTGCATTGGTGATCGCTACCGTTACCTGGCCAGCACTTTGCGCCGTATCCTTCACCATAGCGGTGATGTCATTCATCGCGGTGGCAGATTCTTCCAGCGAAGCAGCCTGCTGCTCGGTACGCAACGAAAGATCATGCGTTGCAGTACGGATTTCGCCCGCACCGGCATGAATGGCATGCGACGTCTGTGTCACAGAACCAATCGCCTCGGACATACTATCCATGGCGCGATTAAAATCACAGCGCAGCCCTTCATACTGGCCGGGAAAGCTCTCTTCGATATGATAGGCGAGGTCGCCATCGGCCAATTTCGCCAAGCCTGCACCAAGCGCAGTAACAATCTGTTGCTGACTCTGCGCACTTTCATTGACGCTACGCGCATTGTCGCGAAAGGCGCCCATTGCCACCACCATACGACCAACACAGTCCTTATGGTCAGCATAAACGATTGGGCTATCCAGATCGCCAGCAGCAAGCTCTTCCATGCGAACAACCGTGTTAACATACGGGTCGCAAATCAGGCGAGCCGAAACAATTACGGTCATAACAGTAAGGACGAGAGAAATAGCACCCAAACCGAAACCGGCCATCGTCATGCCTTGAGAAGCAATGAAAATTCCGGCAACCCCCACAGCAGCCAAGGTGGAATGAACCACCAGCAAAGCTTTAAATTTGGCCCGAATCGGGGCCTCTTTTGTAAACCAGTCGAACATATGTACTCCCCAGAACTCTCAGCCACGCACAGCACATGGCTCAAGGTCCCTTTTCTTATCCCTGTTGTGCTAGAAGAAATTGGTTAATGGACGGTATCCGTCAGCATTAAATGCGCGACGCCACGATATTTTCTAAAACGAAAAGGCCTGCCACAACATCATCGTCGGGCAGGCCAATATTTGATCGTCATCGGGTACAGGCCCACTCAGGCCTGCCTATCAGGCGGCGCGGGCATTCTCGATTGCCATATATGGCGGAACCGTCGCTATATTGAAACGCGACACAAGCTGTTTGAGTTCTTGCGCTTCACCAGCAAGGCTGCGTGCAGCGGCGGTTGTTTCTTCGACCATTGCAGCATTTTGCTGGGTTGCCCGGTCCATCTCGCTGACAGCGCCGTTCACCTGCTCCATATTCAACGCCTGAGTTTCACTGGAACTGGCAATATCCGCAATAAGCTGACCAACCTCATCCACGCGCGCAACAATCCGGCTGAGCACCGATCCGGTTTCACCTACCAGTCCAACGCCGGATTCAACCTGCTGTGCGCTGGTCGTGATCAGGTCTTTAATGTCCTTTGCGGCCTCGGCGCTGCGTTGCGCCAGTGCGCGGACCTCATTGGCCACCACTGCAAAGCCCTTGCCTGCATCCCCCGCACGTGCCGCTTCTACACCAGCATTAAGAGCAAGCAGGTTCGTCTGAAAGGCAATGCCGTCAATCACATTGATAATGTTAGTGATTTCCTGTGCGCTATGTTCGATTGCGCCCATGGCCTTCACTGCTTTTTGTACAACCTGGCCTCCCGTGCTCGCCTCGCGCTGCGCCTCCTCAATAGAAGCACGTACGCTCGAGCTGGCCTTGGTGGTAGACAGTGCCATCTCTGTTGCCTGATTGATCGAAGCCGCCGTTTCTTCAAGCGAGGCCGCCTGCTGTTCGGTCCGAACCGAAAGATCATCTGCCGCAATACGGATTTCGCTGGCGCCTACATCGACATTGGCAGCAGAAGAGGTGACATGTGCCAATATACCGCCCAGGTCATTCATGGTATTGTTGAAGCTGGTCCGCAGCCCCTCATATTCGCTCGAGAAAGGCGTATCTATACGATAGGCCAGATTGCCTGCAGCAAGCTGCTCCAGGCCATTGCCAAGATCGGCGACCACACGCTGCTGCTTGGCATCAGCCGACGCCTTGGCAAGGCCGGTTTCGCGAAACACTTCCATGGCCTGCGCCATCTGGCCAATTTCATCATTACGGCCGAGGCCGGATATGCGCACATCAAAATTGCCTGCGGCCATAAGACGCATTTCTTCCGCTGTATCATCAACCGGATCAATAACAGCGCGGCGTAATTTCTTGCCTGCAAAATAGAGTGCGGCGATCAGTGCGGCTGCCATCACAAGCAATGCGCCGACAGACAGCGCGGTCAGCAATCCTGTTTCGTTGCCGAGCTCGACTTGTGCCTCGTCCGTCATGGAAACCAGCATATCAATATCCGCACGGTGCGCCGCATATAGCGGCATCAGCTCTTGCGTATGTATGGTATCAGCGGCCAGAAAATCACCGCTTTGCAGTGCCGGGATAAATGATGAATCCATCACATTCCAGAAAGCATCGGCAGACGCATTCGCTGCCGCCATCTGCTGCTTGAGCGCATCACTCAGGTCAGATCCCTGCCAATGCGCCTTGCGCGCTTCATAATCCTTGCGAAGCTCGTCAAGCCGCGCAACATGTTTCTCGACCTTATGATCCTTGGCGGCAATAGTCGCTTCCAGATAAGGCTCGATGATATATGCAGGTGGTGGCAAAATATCAGCAAGGAGGTCGGCTTGTTGTGTCTTGGCATGATCCAGAGGGCCGCCGAGACTGATTTCTCTGACGGATATCGCTGCTACAAGAATTGCAAAAAGAACGAGGCCAATTAGTGCGATCGTCCCGCGCCGGGTTTGCTGCTTAATACTCACTTATTCCCCACCATCTATTTATTGGAGCAAGGAAACAGCCACTAGGTTAAACTGGTCAAAAACTGATTAAGAATATGAAAAATAATCGTCGGCACAATGTATCATGGCTGCGAACGCACAGCTGCCTATGGTTTTTCAGTGCCACCATTTTTGGCTGTCTTGATAAGAAAAACCAAAGGCACAATCGCAAAGCTGACCCACATAAGGAAGTAATAATCATTGAGGAAAGCGATCATCGTTGCCTGCCGTATAACTTCCATGTCAGCCATTGCCAAAGCACCTTGGAGCATATCGCCTGAACCGGCCATCAACCTCGGGTCAATCCATAGGGTGTAAGGCGTCAGATATTCTGTCAGGCTGGCATGGCTGGCAGAGGTATTACGGGCCAGAAAAGTGATGGACAGCGAGATTCCTATCGAGGAACCGATGGACCGGCTCAGGTTCAATATGCCTGATGCATCAGTGCGCAATTGCGCCGGAAGCGTGACAAAGGCCATGGTAGTCGCCGGTACAAAGACCATACCCATACCCATGCCTTGAGCGAACCCATTCAACGCTATAGTCGATTGACTTATATCGAAATTCCAGAACGTCATGTCCCATAGACCCACAGCAAGAATGAAGAAGCCGGAAGCGATTAATATGCGCGGGCCGAGATGGTTTATCAGCCAACCGGATAGCCCCATCATGAGCAACACACCTGCTCCGCGAGAAGCCATCAAATACCCGGAATCGATAACCGGATAGTTTAATACGCCCTGCAACATGATAGGCAGTAACACCATCATAGAAGTCAGCACCATGCCCATTGCAAACAATATGATGCTGCCGATAATCAAATTGCGGTCCGTCAATATGGTACGGGAAAAAAGCCCATTTTTTGCGGTAGCGAGATGCACGCCGAATATCCAAAGCACACACAGCGCCACCAACAGTTCCAGCCATATTTCGAGGCTGGCAAACCAATCCAGATGTTGGCCGCGATCAAGCATGAGCTGTAATGCCGCCAAACCTATCGCCAGCAGCAAGAAGCCGGTAATATCGAGAGAGCGAGCGGGACGTTTTACATCGGGAAGCAAAAACCACAGGCTGGCAAAGGCCAATCCGCCAAGCGGCACATTGATGAAAAAGACCCAACGCCAGTTGAAACTTTCTGTCAGCCAGGAGCCCAATATCGGCCCGATAATCGGCCCCAGAACAACCCCCGCTCCGAAAAAGGCCATAGCCTGCCCACGCTTCTCCGGAGGGGTCGTGTCGAGCAATATAGTTTGCGCCAACGGGCTGAGAAATGCGCCCGATATGCCTTGAAATATCCGGAAAGCGACCATTTCTTCAACATTCACCGCAACACCACATAGCATTGAGGCGAGAACGAACGTCCCTATCGACCATAAATAAAGCGTTCTACGTCCAATTTTATCGGCAAGCCAGCCGGTAATCGGCAGCGCAATAGCTGAAGCAACAATATAGCTGGTGAGCACCCAGCTAATCGTGTCCTGATCAGCACCAAGGGCCGAACGCATATGCGGCAAGGCCACATTCGCGATCGTCATATCAAGCACCTGCATCAGGGTCGCAAAAATGAGCGCTATTTTAAGGAGCATTCCATAACGCGGAACAGGCGTATAATCTGCGACGGCCTGAGCAGTAACAGGCTCAGTTTCCGACATCGACAATAACCTTGCTGCTCAACCCGGTTATCAGCGGCCGCGGTGAGGCCTCATCAATGGCTATGCGTATCGGAACGCGCTGGGTCACCTTGGCCCAATTGCCGTTGGCATTTTGCGCAGGCAGCACCGAAAACTGCGACCCTGTCCCGCCACCGATACTGGCAATATGCCCCTTGAGCTTAATATCGCCATAGGCATCAACTGTGATTACGGCCTTTTGCCCCCGGCGCAATTTTTCCAGCTGTGTTTCTTTAAAATTGGCCACCACCCAGCTGGTGCCATTGGCAACGATGCTGATAGCGGGCAGGCCTGTGACCAACATCTGCCCAACTTGCAAACGGCTTGCCTGGCTTATCATCCCGCTAACAGGCGCGCGAACTTCGGTGCGCTCAAGGTCAAGCAACACTTGTTCGCGGCGCGCCCGTGCATGCGCCAGCTCCGGATTGACGCCAGGCACCTGTCCACCTGTGGCAAGCGCGCTACGCGCCTCTGCTGCTTCCGCCTGCGCCGTATGCAGGCTGGCTTTGGCAACATCCAGTTGATGTCGTGCCGAATCCAGCCGCGTTCTGGTCGTAAATCCTTTTACCGCCAGCGCAGCCTGCCTTTCATATTCGGTTTGCGCGAACGCAATGTCTTTGCGTGCTTTGGCAATATCGACATTGGTGCTGCGATATTGTGTTTGTAGCTCTACGACCTTGACCTGCGCGGCGGCAATTTCTGCATCAGCCAGAGCCAGAGCAACCCGATATGGCTCAGCATCAACACGAAACAGCAAATCCCCGGCCTTTACCTGCTGGTTCTCACGCACAGCAACCTCGACAATCCTGCCCGCCACGTCGGAACTCACCGAGACGATATCCTGACGGATATAGGCATTGTCGGTGCTGATATGGCCCCGTGTACTATACCAGTACCCCCCGCCCAGCACTATTATCAGTACCGGAACAACAAACATCAAAAGCCACCGCCCACGCGATTGTTGACCGTTATTATCCTGAGCAAGTGGCATATCCTGTGCGGGCACTGTCTCGTCCTGCTGAATCATCGCATCGGCTTCAGCCATGACCTGCCTCTGTATTATCAAAGCCTTGGTCCATCTGGGCAATATTATCGCGTATCGTCATGAGGTAATTTTCGACCTGTTTCACATCTTCGTCGCTCAAAGAGCCTATGGCCTGTTTCAGCATATGCTGCCCAACCTCACGAAGCTCCTCTATGACAGGGAAGGCTGTTTCCGTCAGGAAGAGCTGCCACACACGCCTGTCAGCGGGATCACGCTCACGCTTGGCCAGACCAGCCTGCTCCAGCCGGTCAACCATGCGGCATACAGTGATCGGTTCCACATCCAGATATTCCGCCAGAGCGCCCTGCGTAATGCCAGGAAAAGTCTGCATCGCGATCATAGCGCGCCATTGCTCACCAGTGCTCCCTGTACTGCGGGCAGCATCAGTGAATTTCTTGCGGAACTGGCGTGATATATCCGCGCACAAAAAGGCAATATTAATTTCCATATTACCCTTATTATAACTGTGCTTATATTTATCAATTGCAAATCTTGCACCCGTTATGACCATCGCCACAACGCTCTACGCGATAGCGCTATGCGACACGCAGATAAGGTGCGCCCGTACACCCTATAGGGCCATGCCAGATTATGCGGATTGCGTCTCTATCACCGGAGACTCATGCGTGACGTTGTCCTCATGCGACAGGGCATCGACAAACTTGCCAAGCCACCACATGACATCTTCGCTGCTGATCTTATCCATCATCGCCCGCCAGCGATCGATACGGTCTTCCTTGCTCATGGTAAGCGCTTTTGCAATAGCATCCGACAGATCTTCCGCGCTATGTGGATTGACCAGAAGCGCCTGGCTGAGCTGGTGCGCTGCGCCGGCAAAAGACGAGAGAATCAATACACCAGGGTCGTCAGGGTCTTGCGCGGCGACATATTCCTTGGCCACAAGGTTCATGCCATCGCGCAACGGCGTGACCAGACACACACGAGCCGCGCGATACATGCCGGCCAACTGAGCGCGCGGATAGCCCTTGTTCACATAGCGGATCGGCACCCATTCGGCGCTGGCGAATTCGCCATTAATGCGCCCGGAAAGCGTATCGAGCTGCCCACGAATTTCCTGATAGCTCTTCACATCTTCACGCGAAGGCGGCGCAATCTGCAGCATGAAGACCTTTTCCTGCATGTCCTCATGGTCGCTGAGAAAGCGTTCATAGCCCAGAAAACGCTCCTGCATGCCCTTGGAATAATCCAGCCGATCCACACCCAATATCATCGCGCGGCCTTCAGCGCTGCTTAGCATGCCTTCTGCTGTTGATAATGCAGGCTCCTGTCCCGCCATATCCTGAAAAGCCTGTGTGTCTATGCCTATCGGGCAGGCAATGGCATGAAGCACTTTCCCCTGATAATGGACGCGACCGTCCTCCTTCACTTCGGCGCCCAATTGATGCTGGACATAATGGAGGAAAGAATCGAGCCATTCCTGCGTCTGCAGCCCAACAACATCATAAGAAAACAGAGCTTCCACCAGCTGGCGATGATGCGGCAGCGAAAGCAGCAACCGTGTAGGTGGCCACGGGATATGCAGGAAAAAACCGATGCGGTTCTTAATCCCCGCATTGCGAAGCTCACGCCCTAAAGGGATCAGATGATAATCATGCACCCAGACCAGATCGTCCCGTTCAATCAACGGGCCGAGCGTGTCCGCAAAACGCGCGTTCACCCGTTCATAGCCGCCTTCGAAGCCACGATCAAACTCTGCCAGATCGATACGGTCATGGAACAACGGCCAAAGTGTACGATTTGCGTAGCCATTATAATATTCGTCCGTATCCTGCGGCTCCAGATCAATAGTTGCCGTGGTGACGCCATGGCTGCGCTGGAAATTGAGATGCCCTGTAAAGCTGTCTGTTTCCTTGCCAGACCAACCAAACCATATGCCATTGCTTTGGCGCAGCGCAGAGGACAGAGCAACGGCCAGCCCGCCCTGATTGGCAGACCCTTCACTAACCGGTGGCTGGACGCGGTTGGAAACAATAACCAGACGACTCATCTCACATTACTCCAGGGTTTACTCAGCATCACGGCACAGTTAATCGTTCCGACCAACGAATAGGTTTGCGGATAGTTGCCCCATAATTCGCCACTATGCGGGTCGATATCTTCTGACAAAAGCCCTGCCCCTGTCCGGCGGCTGAGCATTTCTTCGAAAAGAACCCGCGCATCTTCATCACGCCCCGTCGCGTGTAGTGCCTCAATCAGCCAGAAGGTGCAGACGTTGAATGCGGTTTCGGGCAAGCCAAAATCATCTTCCGTTGCATAGCGCAGCATATGGCTGCCGCGGCGCAACCCGTCCTCTACAGCCTGCAATGTACTGAGGAAGCGCGGGTCGTCAGGCGGCAGGAAGCGCATATCAAGCAGCTGGATCAGGCTGGCGTCGAGATCATCCCCGCTGAATGTCGCGGAAATGCGCTGCGTATCCTCGCGCCATGCTTCTGTCTCAATATGCTCACGAATTTTGTCGGCACGCTCCTGCCAGAATTGCGCACGGTCATCGAGTTTTAGCTCGTCTGCAACAGTGGCCAAACGGTCACAGGCCGCCCAACACATCGCGACTGAATAGGTATGTACCGAGCTACGTGTACGCAGCTCCCACAAGCCGGCATCGGGCTTGTCATGCATCGCCCATGCGCGTTCACCAATAGATTCCAGCGCATGAAAATCTTCTGCGCCACACATGCGAAACAGGCGCTGATCGAAAAACGCCTGTGCATTGGACAGAATGATCTGGCCATAGGCATCATGTTGTATCTGCTCATAAGCCTGATTACCGACGCGCACCGGCCCCATGCCCCGATAGCCGGATAAGCCATGGGCGATCCATTCCTCCAGTTTCGCCTCGCCACCCACGCCATAAAGCGGCTGAATGTGCCCGCCTTTCGCATTATCGACGATATTACGCAGATATTGGAGATAGCCCTCCAGCACATCGAGCGCTCCCAGGCGATTAAGCGCCTGAACCGTATAATAAGCATCGCGGATCCAACAGTAGCGATAGTCCCAATTGCGGCCGGAATCGGCATGTTCGGGAATAGAGGTGGTGAGTGCCGCAACAATCGCACCTGTTTCCTCATGCTGACACAGCTTGAGCGCAATAGCCGCGCGAATCACCGCGTCCTGCCATTCCACAGGCGTTGCCAGACTGCGCACCCAATGGCGCCATTCGTTTACCGTGCGGTCGAGCATGGTTTCCAGCGTCTGGCGGACATCTCCCTGAAAACTCTCATCAGGCCCCAGGAAGAAATAGATCGGATTTTCTACCCGAAACATCTGTTCATCCTCAACCCAGCCGACCGGCGCGCTCGTTGTGAGACGAAGCGTCATTTCATTGGTGATGTAGCGGATATGATTGGAACCGCGGGTGCGCGGGCACTCTTCGCTCCCCCAATGGCGCGACGGACGCAACCGCACGCGAATGCGCGGCGAGCCTTCAAGTGGCCGCACGATGCGCGCAAAAGCAACCGGCCGATACATGCGCCCTTCACCTGTATACCGCGGGCAAAAGTCAATCACCTCAATGGCATTGCCTTCACCATCCCGATGTTCGGTAACCAGCACCGGAGTATTGCGCCGATAATATTGGTGGGTCTCCACACAATTTTCGAGGTCAATCTCCCAAAAGCCACGCGCACCATCGGCACCACGCGGCGCAGCATCGAGCAGCGAAGAGAAAACCGGCTCGCCATCGACGCGCGGCACACAGCCCCAGACAAAGCGCCCGGCCCTGTCCACCAGAGCCGATACCTGACAATTGCCGATCGGCCACAGGTCAAGCGTTGCCGTCATATGAGGAATTCCTTCAGCCAGTGTCTTACTGCCTGCGGGTGCGGCAGATGATAATGCGCGGCGCTGGGCCGGGCGCCCCCCACCAATATGCCATAGCCGCCCAGTTGCGCTACAGCTTCAAAGCCTGTTTCATCGGTTATGTCATCGCCAGCAAAAACAGGGCGAGCAGCAGAAAGCCTGCTATGCGCCATCAGATGGCAGATAGCGACGCCTTTATCATGACCTGAAGGGCGCAATTCCACCATCATCTTGCCTTCCTGCAGAAACAGGCCCAGCTCAGCGGAAAGCTTCTGTGCCAGCGCATGTGCCTCTGGTTCTGCTTTGGGCATAAGACGATAATGTAGCGCAACCCCATAGCTTTTTTCTTCCAGCAAAATGTCATCATGCCTTTGCGCAAAATGACGCATTTCTTCGGTCGCTGCATCAAGCGATTCCGGGCGATCAGGGCTATGACTCTGGCCGTCCCAGCGATATTCGCTGCCATGGCTGCCTGCCAGAGCCAGGCGCCCGGCCAGTTGATCCCCCAATATGGCTTCCAGCTGCGCGATAGAACGTCCGCTAACGATCGCCAGCCGTTCATCCAGCCGTTCATGCACATTCAGCAGCATAGCGCGCAGCACAGAGTCAGCACGCACATCATCGGGCTTGTCGATCAATTCGAGCAATGTGCCATCAAGATCGAGGAATAAACTGGTGCCATCATCCAGCCGGGGTGGCGGAGCCTGTATGCTCGCAATCATGTCGGCAGCCGAAATGACGACCCTCCCTGTTCAATACGTCCAACGTGCATAGCCAAGAATGCCTGACAATGCTGCATTGCACAAGACCTTCTCCAAAAAGGTCGGCAAAAGAGAATGGACGCCCCGCTGCAACAAGCGCATTATAGCTTCATACCTCAATCTGCCCATGATACGGACGGGCACATAAAGGCAGACCCGGATGAGCACTCCACCCCCCAGCCCTACCAAACCGTCTCTGCGCGACCATTGGCTGGCCAGCCCGGTCCACATATGGTGGCATCATAATGTAGTGGAGACGGTCGACCACGCCCATATCATAAAGCGTGTTTTTGATGACAATGACTGGACTCCGAATTATCTGTTCCTGACCCTGATGTCGGCGGGTATCGCCGTGCTGGGCCTGTTGCTCTCGTCGCCTGCGGTGGTCATTGGTGCCATGCTGCTTTCGCCGCTGATGAACCCGATTATTGGCCTGGGTTTCAGCCTCGCCCTGTTCGATTATACAGAAATGCGGCAATCGCTGCTCACATTGCTGGCAGGCGCGGGCGCAGCCGTCCTGTTCACAGCCTTCATCGTCCTGATATCTCCGCTGCAGGCCCCGACAGAAGAGATTATCGCGCGCACACGCCCCAATCTCTTTGACCTTGGCGTCGCCATGTTCGCCGCATTGGCCGGCGCTTTTGCACTGATTCGGGGCAAAGGCGAAACCATTGTCGGCGTCGCCATCGCTACTGCGCTCATGCCGCCACTCGCTGTGGTTGGCTATGGGCTGGCGACCTGGAATGTGCCTGTATTGGGCGGGTCACTTGCGCTGTTTTTTACCAACTTTTTCACCATAACCCTGTCAGCCATGCTGATGGCACGCTTGTATGGCTTCGGTTTCAGGCTTTCCAGCCAGCAAAGCTGGACACAGACATGGCTGTTGCTTGGTGTGTTTCTGGCGATGGCAGTGCCGCTCGGTATCTCGCTCAAGCAGATTGCGACCGAAGCCGTTACCGTCAATCAGGTACGCTCTGTTCTGACCGGCCGCTATGGCGGGACATCACGCGTCACCCAGCTCGATGTCGATTTTGATGTGGATCCCATTGTGGTGCGTTCCGTCGTCATAACCCCTGCCGAACAGGTGCAAAAACGAACAGATGTTGAGGGCGAACTGTCCCGGCGGCTTGGCCGGCCAGTTACGCTGCAAATGGATCAGGTTGTGCTGCAGGCAGGTGCGAGCGCGCTGGAGGCGCAGCGCGAGGAGCTGCGGCAGGCTACGGAGAATGCAAACCAGCAGAATATGGCGGTTAATGCACTCGCGCATACGATCGGGCTCGCCGCCGGCGTTGATGCAGAGCAGGTAACGATAGACCGCGAACACAGGCGTGCAACAGCACATGCCACGCCATTGCCCGGCGCTGATCTGACCACTTATGCCGCTCTTGAGCAGCGTGTCAGGGCAGATAATAAAGAATGGGATATAGTCATTGTACCGCCGCCAGCTCCATTGCCGAAAATTGAATTCGAGGACGACGCCGACACTATCAGCGCCGCAACCCGTGATGCCGTCCTGATCTCGGCATGGGCCGCCAAACGCTGGAACCGCATGAGCCTTGCCGTTCCCGGTCTGACCGACCCGGTAACCGAAGAACCAAAGCTCGCGCAGCGCCGCGCGATAGCTATTGCCATGATGCTCCGGCAGGAAGGCATTAAGCCGCTTCCCGCGCCCGCTCAGGGCACAAGCTACCGCCTCGGACAACCGCTGACGGCACAAGAATAGGCCTGATCACGCATTTTCATTCCCCACGCCTCGGCTTATAGGGAGTGGTATGGATATGATATTTCCCATTCTGGTCTATCTGATGACTGTCATCGCGATGGAAGGCTTTGCCTATGCCATGCACCGCTGGGTGATGCATGGGCCGGGCTGGTTCCTTCATGCCAGCCATCACCGCCCGCGCACCGGCCATTGGGAGTGGAACGACCTGTATTTCGTCATCTTCGCCCTGCCGTCCATCCTGCTGCTGGCTGGTGGCGTGCGTTGGGAATGGGGGCATTGGGCAACAGCTTGCGGCGCTGGTATCGCTACCTATGGCGCGATCTATCTTATATTTCATGACGTCATGGTGCACCAGCGCGTCCCGCACCGCTATGTGCCGCGCAGCCCCTATATGAAGCGCATCATGCAAGCCCACCGCCTGCATCATGCGGTAGAGACGAAACATGGCGCAGTCAGTTTTGGTTTCCTCGTGTCGCCCACGCCGGAAGCGCTCAAAGCGCAGCTTGCGGCCAATGGCAAAGCAGGGTTACGCGCGCCCAAGGGCTGATTATGTCTCTGTGATGCTGAAACAGGGCGAGACTGGCCTACTCCTCTTTCCATAAGGCTCTTCCTGCGATATGCAGGCGCAAATTTCCGGGGACTGGCTTTGATAGACACAATATTAGCCGCAGCAACCAGCGGCCCGATCCGTTTTGAAAATCTGGGGCTGGACCCTGTCGCTATCGATTTTGGCATTCTCAATATCAAATGGTATAGCCTTGCCTATCTCTCCGGCATACTCATCGGCTATTGGTATTTGCTGCGGCTGATCCGCGAACCGGGCGCACCGCTGGCGCGGCGTCATGCTGACGATCTGATCTTCTATGCCACGCTGGGCATCATCATCGGTGGCCGCCTCGCTTATGTGCTGTTTTATCAGCCGGATATCCTCAAAAACCCACTGGATATATTGAAGCTCTGGAATGGTGGCATGTCCTTCCACGGCGGCGTCATCGGCGTGACCTGCGGCCTGTTATGGATGGCGCGCAAAGATGGACTGAACTGGCTGCGCGTACATGATTATGTTGCCTGTACCGTGCCTTTCGGCCTTTTTTTCGGACGCATCGCCAATTTCATCAATGGCGAGCTATGGGGCAAGACAACCGATGTGTCATGGGCCATCATCTTTCCCACGGGCGGCCCTGTGCCGCGGCATCCCAGCCAGCTCTATGAAGCCGGGCTGGAAGGGCTGCTGCTCGGAGCCATCCTGTGGTTCGCTTTCTGGAAGACACAGGCCCGTTATGAGCCCGGCAAGCTGGTCGGCATCTTCCTGCTGGGCTATGGTCTGGCACGCTTTGGCGTTGAATATGTACGCGAAGCCGATGCCCAATTTGCAGGCACGTTCCTTTATGACGTCATCCATATGGGCCAGATCCTGACCATCCCGATGATCCTCGGCGGCATTTACCTGATCGCAACCGCGAAAAACCGCAGGCATCGAGTCGAACCAGCGGCGGGCACCGCCAGCGTCAGCTGATAATGGCCTTTGGCCGCAAACAACTCAGCTTTTCTGACCGTCTGGCGCGCAGCGTCATGAGCGGTGGACCGCTTACGCTCGCCCAATATATGGCGCAGGCCAATACGCATTATTATGCCACACGTGACCCGCTTGGGCTGGCTGGTGACTTTACCACCGCGCCGGAAATCAGCCAGATGTTTGGCGAAATGATCGGCCTGTGCCTTGCCGATGTCTGGCAACGCGCCGGGCAGACCGCCCCGCCCTATTATGTGGAGCTAGGTCCGGGGCGCGGCACTCTTGCTGCCGATGCGTTGCGCGCCATGCAGCAGGCAGGACTGGCGCCACTCGTGCATTGTGTCGAAACCAGCCCGGTGCTGCGTGAGGCACAAAGGGAGCGCGTGCCGCATGCGCATTTTCATGACGATATTGACAGCCTGCCCACCGACCGGCCCTTGCTGGTGGTTGCCAATGAATTTTTCGACGCACTGCCTATTCAGCAAGCGATAAAAACAGAGGCCGGCTGGCGCGAGATGATGGTCGGATTGGGCACAGGCGATACGCCATTTGCACCAATAGCCGGTGAACGCCCCGTCGACAGCCGCGTGCCCGAAATACTGCGCACCAGTGCTGATACAGGCGCGATCCATGAAGCATGTTCAGCCGGCGCTGCGATCATGCTGGCCCTGTCACACCGCATTGCCCGGCAAGGCGGCGTGATGATCACCATCGATTATGGCTATGCAGGTCCAGCGCTGGGTGACACACTTCAGGCATTATGCAACCATCAATATACAGATGTTTTTGCGCAGGTTGGCGATGTGGACTTAACCGCCCATGTCGATTTTGGTAGCCTGCTTCAGGCTGCCCGGCAGGCAGGGCTGGATACCGCCGGACCTGTGCAACAGGGCGTGTTCCTCATGCAGCTTGGCATGGGGGCACGTGCGCAAATGCTGGCGGATGCAACGCCGGAAAAGGCGCAGGAAATTCAGTCAGCTTTTGATCGGTTGGTGGGTGAAAAGCAGATGGGACGTCTGTTCAAGGCGATAGCAACCACACATCCGGAATGGCCAACGCCTGAGGGTTTTGCATGAATAATGCCAATAATATGACCGATAATGGTGTGGCGATATGGAAAAGCGCAGCACTCAAGGGAGTCGCACATGGTTTTTTGGGGCGCATTGGCGGCGTTTCAACCGGCATATATGCCGGGCTCAATGTTGGCCTTGGCTCTGATGATGACCGTGATGCCATAGTCGAAAACCGCCGCCGTGCCGCAGATGCCATACTTCCCGGCGCACAGCTGGTGACATTGCATCAGGTGCATTCCCCGGATGCTGTCACTGTCACAGCCCCGTTCGCCAATGACGCCCGGCCTGCTGCCGATGCGCTGGTGACAGCCACGCCCGGCCTGCTGCTCGGCATATTGACGGCCGATTGCGTACCTGTGCTCTTTGCCGACCGGACAGCCAGCGTGATCGGCGCAGCGCATGCAGGGTGGAAAGGGGCGATAGCAGGCGTAACCGACCGCACGATTGAAGCCATGGTCCAGCTCGGTGCACGCATTGATCATATAGCCTGCGCTATCGGCCCATGCATCGCCCGCGCTTCTTATGAAGTCGATA
>Ga0070727_10000754_pt1 | contig 37611 bp, 32 predicted proteins | sample tdAd472_FD_66722 | JGI IMG/M metagenome (GOLD analysis project Ga0070727, IMG submission 66722) | Marine sediment microbial communities from the Atlantic coast under amendment with organic carbon and nitrate - tdAd47.2 | ecosystem: Environmental > Aquatic > Marine > Coastal > Sediment | place... | reverse complement strand
GCGCTCCATCGTGGCGGGGAACCCGGCGCGGGTCATCAAATCCGATATCGAGGTTGGCGAATACGGCCGGTTCCTGGACGCGGACGCCACCGAGAGCCGCCTTGTCGAACAAGGGCTGGCATGAAGTGGCTCCTGATCGGCCTGCTGGGAGGCGTCCTGAGCTGGGGCGCGGTTCTTTATCTGGACATTTCGTGGCCCTCAAAAGCCGCTGACCGACCGCTGTCGGTGATCCCGTCAAAAGATCCGCTGCGCCTGGCCTTTGTCGGCACCAGCCTGACGGCGCCTTATGACTGGCCGGACCGTTTGGCAGAGTGTGCCGGTCGGCAACTCGATGTTTCCCGGATTGCACAGAGCGGCGCGGCGTCCGACTGGGGACGCGAGCAGGTCGTAAGGATCACCCAGGCACGCCCCGACATTGTTGTCATCGAGTTTTCGATCAATGACGCGGACCTGCGCCGCGGGATGTCGCGGCGTGTCAGCCGGGAAAACCACGTATATATGATCACCACCCTCAGGGCGCAGCTGCCCGAGGCGCAGATTGTGCTGATGACGATGAGCCCGGCCCATGGCCTGCGCCGCCTGCTGCGCCCACGCCTGCCATCGTATTACGCGCTCTATCACGACCTGGGAACGGCGTATGACCTGGGGGTGCTGGACCTTTATCCGCGCTGGCGGGCGCTGCCGAAATCCGCGCGCGACCTGTACGACGGTCTGCACCCGTCCGAGGCGGCCGCCGCGCAGGTTATCCTGCCTGCGCTGGCGGGGTATTTCGGTCTGGAGTGCTGAGGCCGCAACCGTCCCGTCAGCCGGGCACAAACTCCGGCAGCCGCTTCAGGCTTTTGGACATGAACCATTGCAGACGCGCGTCGGCGTCGGCATCGTCTTCGTCTTTGCCGATCGGGGTGACAAACCGCACCAGCGCGCCGTCAGAGCGGCCCATGGTCAGGCTGTCATAGATCACGCTGGCCTTGGCCTTGATGTCGCTGGTCATGCGTTTGCCGCGCTGTTCGAACCAGTAATAGACCAGTTGTTTGCTCAGCCCTTTCTGGATCACCGCGCGGTTGACCTCGAACTGGCCGTATCCGGTTTCGGTCATGTCGACCGAATAGGGTTCCAGCGTGAAGATTTCCCAGCCGCCCACCGGCAGGCAGACTTCGGGAGAATGGATGCCTTCACCTTCGGTCTGTTTATCGTAGAAGGCGACAAACAGGTTCACCAGCTCGCCGCCATCCGGCGACAGGTAATTGGCCTGCAGGTAATCATCCGCGCCCAGAACCTCTTCGATATCGGCATCAAGCCGGGTGCTGGTGCCGGACCAGCCTTCGATCTGGCGGGGGAACACCGCAAACGGGCGGCGCTCGACCGGTTCAAAATCCTGGGTTCCCTGCGTCGCCCAGGCCGTCGAGACGATCACGGTGATCAGGGCACCTGCGGTCAGCGCGGCGGATGGGCGGATTGACAGGACACGGCCGAAAATAGACCCAAACCCCTGGAAATCGAGGTCGATCGCTTCGGAAAGCGGCTTGGGGTCCTTGGTCAGGCGTTGCAGCGCAACCGCCATCAGGAACAGGATCGCGATACAGATCAGGAAGATGATCCAGCCTTCAAAGAAATGCATGAACCCTTCGGCCTGTTCGATGCCATAGCGGTTGACCAGAATCCCGATCACCCCGATCCGGACGGAATTCATCAGAACCGTCAGCGGCGCGGCCGACAGCAATAGCACCGCCTTGTGCCAGACGGGGCCGCGATACAGGATTGCGAACAGATACGAAAAGCTGAGGATCGGGAACAGATAACGCAGACCCGAACAGGCCTCGGCGACCTGGAGCTTATAGACGCCCAGGTCAATCACGTTGCCTTCCAGATAGACCGAAACGCCGGCCAGGCTGACAAACCAGACGCCCAGTTCAGACGACACGCCCTGCAGGAAGATCGTCAGCTTCCAATACAGGATCTGGGGCAGGGGCAGCATGAAGATCAGGTGGAACACAGGCAGCTGATGCCGGATGCCCCGCTTCCAGCCGAACATGGTCAGAACAACGCCACCGGTCCAGATGATCATCGCATAGGTCACGAAATCGGGGATCCGCGTCAGGTTGCCAAAAACGGCCAGCGACAGCGACAGCGCGATCACCGCAACCCCGGGCCAGCGATCCGTGACATTGGGGTCGGGCAGGGGGGCGCGGCGCAGTTCGCGCAGGAACAGGTAGAGCGAGATCAGCGGAATCAACGGCCCGTGGCTGTATTCAGCCGTGGACCAGGCCCGGCCCAGCGATTCCATCCCGATCCAGAAAATCGGGATCGACCCGGCAACAAGCACAACGAACCAGAAAACCCCGGCGACATTGATCCCGGCAGGGGCAAGTCGGGAGGTTGGGATACTGTCAGACGCGGACATGGGCAAATCGTTCCAAAACTGTGACTCGGTACTCGTTCTTACAGGGTTTTCTACAAGAACTGGGCGAAAATAGGGACGGAAACAGAGTGTTTAACACTCAGACGTGATCCGATTTCAGCAGGCGCGCACCGCAACATCAGCGAAAGGCCTCGAAATCCCGGCGCAGGGTGAAGAAAATTCCGTTTGAGTTGGCTGACGGTCCGACATCGGGGCTGAAGTACTTGTATTCATATCCCATCACCACGTCCCAATCTTCGGTCACGTCATGGCTGTAGGAGGCATAGAAACTGGCCCGTTCGCGGCCACCGCCCGCGGTGTTGTTCCCGACCAGCGAGATATCGGCATAGTTGAGGTTCAGCGACAGGGCCGACACGGCGGTCAGGTCCATCGAATATCCCAGGTTCAGCCGGGTGGTTTCGGTGGCCTGGGACAGCGTATCGCTGATCGAGGCGGTGCGGGACAGCTCTGCGTTGAAGGCACCGCGCGCCAATTCCGTGTCATAGGCGATGCGCCCGATGGGACGGGCACCAAACGTGTCACCCTTGGCCGCGCCGAGGCTGATTTCGAACCCGCCAGCGGGCAGATCGAAAATCCGGCCAAATTCCAGCCGGGTCTGCCGCCCGGTCTGGTTGAGGGTGGTGTCCAGGGTTGCATTGATCAGCCCGTTGGGCATCACCCGGTTGAAGATCAGGGTGCCGACCGGGCCGCTCAGGTTGTTTTCCAGACCAGGCACGGCATCAAAGGTTTCAAACACCTTGGAATGTCCCAGGTCGAGGCTGAGCGTATCAATGGCGGAAAAATCATGATCCAGACCAAATGTGAACCGGCGCGTGGTGCGGTCGGTCTGGTTGGTGTCTTCGGCCTGGTACCAGCTTTCGTAATAATCGATCCGTCCCCGGGTGGCCGGGGCAAACCGGAAAATGGCCCCCAATGCCGCGGAATCGGTCTGGTTGGAAGACAGCAGCGGGTCGGTGGTGTTGCTGTAACTGCGCCGGAAACTGTTGAGGTCGAACACAAACCCCAACGGAGCATACAGCCCGGTCTCCAGTTTGACACCCGTGGAAATATCCTCGCGCGTGCCGCCGCCGCGAAAGAAATCCTGATCGTCGATCGTTTCGCGCGTCAGCGGGTCCAGAAACGCCAGATCCGGTTTCCAGTAGCTTGCATTCAGCGAGAACCGGCTGTTGGCCCCTTCATGCACATACCGCAAATCCGACCTGATATCGCGAATGCCGGAATCCGTGCCGACAACCGGGTCGTCAACGATACGGCCCACACCTTCGACAGAGAATTCCAGCACATGCGCGCCGCTTTCGCGCAAAAGCCCGAAGGACAGCTTGGTATCGGAAAAATACGTGGTGCCGACCGAGGCACTGTCCAGCCGGATGTTTTCGGTGGCGCCGACCTTCTGATCAATCCCGAACGTGAAAATGGGATCGCCAGAGTTTTCCTGGCCCCCAACCGAAGCAGGAACCACCCATAGCCCGAAGATCACGGCCCAAAATGGAATTGGGTGCCGTTTGCGAGTGTCCCGGATCATGCTTTTTCTCTACTACTCGAACAGCCTGCGCTGTGGGACTTTTATGACATCACCAGGCGCCAGAACCGTTCCGCCATTGATGCCGGATGCGCCGCCGCCAGGGGTGCGGTAGTTGAACAGATAGGTCGTCACCTTGCCCGACTGGGCGTCGGTCCGGTGCAGCTCAATCCGCTTTTCAGCCGCGAATTTACTCAGCCCGCCAGCCTCTGCCAGGAACTGAAGCAATGTCGTTCCCCGCTTGACCTCTTTGCGGCCCGGCGTGTCGAATTCACCCAGCGCGTACACATCCATCTCACTTCTGGATGACCCACCTGTCCGGGGGGCCGTTTTTGCCAGCGATGCGACAGAGACATAGACATTAGGGGCGGTTGCGAAATTCGGAGCAAGCGAAGAGCTGAGGCTTTGGCGCAACTGATCCACGGAACGCCCCTTGGCCGGGATCGTGCCCGCCATCGGAAAGCTGATCGTGCCATCAGGCAGCACCAGCGCGCTGCGGTTCAGGCTGGCATCTTCCAGCACTTCGATCTGCAGCGTATCACCTGCGCGGATAACGTAATTGTCCTGTGCAGACGCCTGTGTCGTCGCGGCCAACAGGGCAGCGGCCAAGAGGACAATGCTCAGGGCCCATTTTTCAAAATGTAATAGCATCTCTCACCCTCAGGGGTCGTGTTGTTTTTGACGCGTGTCGTTTTGGCGAATTATGCCGATCTTTGCCCGGACTGAATACGCCAGACATTTATGAAAGCCCCCAAGTGCGGCAGATTTACCAACCTTGCCACACCGGGACTGTTTCAGCTTGCCGGTGTGGCGAGATAAGGCGGGTAATCATTGTTATGGTAAATGTTCGCTCTGCTGACACCGCCCGGCGCACACCGGGCGCTTTTGCATCTCTCCTAGTTCTGCGCCTCTGACAGGCGTGCAATCTCTGCGTCGACCCGGTCCATGAACGGCAGGCGTGGCCGGCCGTCCTGCATCAGCGCGGCGGCTTTCTGGAAATATTCCAGCGCTTCGGGCCCGCGCCCCAGGGCGACATAGGTCTCCGCCAGATGATACTGAACCGTGGGATCCGTTGTCAGCGCTTTGGCGGCCGGCTCCAGATATCCGACGGCTTCGTCGTAATTCCCCAGCCGGTGCGCGATCCAGCCATAAGTGTCCTGAAAGGCCGGAACATCGGTGCCACGCAAACGGCGGGCAATGCCATAGGCGCGTTGCAGGCTCTCGTCATCGTCCTGATAGCTGGAGATCAGGCTGGCCAGGTTGTTGGCGATCAGCATGGAACCGCTGTTGGCGGCATAGACACTTTCATAGATGGCGATGGCGGTTTCGATATCGCCTTTGCGTTCGGCTTCGCCCGCGGCCACCCATTTCAGGTTGACGTTATCGGGCAGCGCCACCTGGGCATCCGACAGGATCTGCGCGGCTTTCTCTTCCGCGCCCTGACGGCGATGCAGCCGGTACAGCGCCAGCCAGAACCGTTCGTTCTGAGGCACGTCGGCAACCAGCCCTTCCAGGATCACGGCCGCCTCTTCTGTCCGGTTCCCGATGATCAGGCTACCAGCCTGAAGGAACCGCAAAATCGGGTTCTCGGGGTCTTGTTCGATCAGCGAATTGGCATATTCCTGGGCGCCTTCGATATCGCCCTGGGCCAGACGCAACCGGATGATCGAGGCCGCCGCCTGCAACCCGGAATCGCTGTTGGCCAATCCGCTCAAAAGCGTTTCCAGCTCTTCGGTCTGATTACGACCGGCCAGCATCCGGGCGGTCAGTTCCGTTGCAACCGCCTGCCCCTGTTCGGTGTCCAGACGTTCCAGCGTTGTGATCACATGCTGGGTGCGCGGCCAGTCTTCCATCTGGATATAGACGTTGCCAAGTGCGGCCAGCAGCGAGGGGTTGGTGTTCTGAAGCCGCAAAGCGGCCTGCAAAACATCCTCGGCCGGCAGCAATTTGCCGTCGCGCACAAGAAACTGGGCATAACGCAGGGTTTCCGTGGGCGCGCTGCGCGACGCTTCGACCGCAAGCGCCAGCATTTCGCCCATCAGGTCGCGGTCCCCTGCCCGTTCATGGGCCTGGGCCATCAGCGTCATCAACGCGGGATCGCGCGGGGCCTGATCCAGCGCCATGCGCAGATCCACCAGCGCATCGCCCGGCCGGTCATCCTCGATCAGCCAGACCGCTTTCAGCTTCAGCGCATCAATCTGTGATGGGTCATGTTCCAGCACCTCTTCGACATGCGCGCGCGCGCCGACAGGGTTGCCGGTGCGGATCAGCATCTGTGCCAGTGCGATCTTGATCCGGTCGGTTTCCTCGGAGGGTTCGGCGTCCTTCAGGACGTCTTCCATCTCCATGATGGCCGCATCGGTATTGCCGGAATCAAAATCCAGCCCGGCCCGCACCGAGCGAAACAGCGCCGGGTGATCATCGGTTTCGGCCAGAATCCGGTCAATTTCGGCAAATGCGGCCTCGCGGCTCACACGCTGTGCAAGGAACGCGATCAATTCCAGCCGCGCCTCGGGGCCGCCTTCGGACACGCCCCGCGCGACCCGGTCCCGCAGATACGCCTGGGCATCGTCCAGACGGTTTTCCGCGATATAGCGATTGACCAGCGCGTGATGCAGCCCGGCATTGGGGAACAGATCGACCATCTCCTGCAGCTGGGTGATGATCTCGTCGGTCCGGCCCAGTTTTTCCAGAACGCCCAGCCGCAGCACGTAAAGCGCCTGGTTCTGGGTGGTTTCAAGCCCGGCATCAATGGCCGCAAGCGCCCCGTTCCAGTCCTGGCGCCGCAGCATATCGTCAATCACGACCCGGCGGGCAGCCGGCAGATCCGGATGGTCCTGCAACAGGTTTTCCGAAACCCTGACCGCAAGCGCCGCCGTTTCCGGTTGTTTGTCCCGCAACCCGTTGCGGTAATCCAGACCCGCGCGCACGGATTGCACAACCGGATCTTCGGGGGCCAGCCGTTCGGCCACGGTGACGTGACGCTCGACCTCTTCCCAGTTGTTCAGATCGGCAGCTATGCGCGCCAGCGCACGCCGGCCCACCAGATTATCGGGATATTGTTCAACCAGGCGCAGGTACTGGCCATAGGCCCCCTGCACGTCGCCGCGGTCTTCCTGAACCCCGGCATAGGCGATGCGGGCCTCTTTATGCGTTCCGTTCAGCTTGAAAACATTCCGGAATTCAACAAGGGCGCGATCGACATCGCCCTCCTCGAGCAGGGCCATGCCCGTTTCATAATGGTCCTGGGCCCGTTCTTCCGCGCTGTCACAAGCTGACAGGAAAAATGAGACAAGAAGGATCGGAATCCAAAGAAAACAACGTTTCAGCATGGTATCAGCGCCAATTAGGTTACTGCGCCCAACGGGCAGTTTCGGGAGTTTGACAGCTTAACCGGGTCTGAGCCGGGTTCAATAGCCAGTGCCGCGCAGAACGACGCCAATTGTGCGCAGAAAAATCGAAACGTCCTGCTTGAAGGACATGTTCCGGTAATATTCCGTGTCAAAGGCCGCCCGATCCGAGAAGCTGCTCTCGTTGCGGTCAGACACCTGCCACAGGCCGCTGATGCCCGGACGCATCCGGTAATAGGCCATGCCGGGATACAGCACCTTCTGTTCGACCATCATCGGACGCGGGCCAATCAGCGACATGTCGCCTTTCAGAACATTCCACAGCTGCGGCAGTTCGTCGATCGATGTCTTGCGCAGAATGCGCCCCACACGGGTGACCCGCGGATCGTGGCACAGTTTCTGTTTGTGATCCCATTCGCGGCGCGCCTCCGGGTTGGCGTCCAGATAGGCTTCGAGCACCTCGTCGGCATCCTGAACCATGGTCCGGATTTTCAGCATGTGAAAAACGTTGCCGGACCGGCCCAGACGCTTCTGCCAGTAAAATGGCACTCCGCCACCCAAGGCGATAACCGCCGCGCAGATTGCGATCAGAGGAAGAACAACAGGCAGCGACAGAATAACCAGGAAATAGTCTAGCAGGGTTTTCCCGGTTGCGCCGTAGAAGCCGTGATGGACAAACTTCTCGCTTGGGACGGCCTTATAGATATTGCCACCCAAAGTTTTCTCTTCGACATTCACCGGAGTGTTGAACTGGATCGTCATTCCTAAAAGCTCACTCTTCAAAATATTTTACAAAGGCCGCAATACGGCCCACACGCGCACGTCGCGTCTGTGACTTGGAATGTCTCTAGTCCCCCCCACAAGGCAGCCATACTTTCGTCCAGATTACTCCACACTTGTAGCAGAACTGTGGCCGAATCTTCCAACCAAAACCGTTCCGACACGCGCAAAAAATTCAGAGGCCAATTGGGAGAGAAGTGTGTAAAGCTAAGTTAACTAAGGATTAAATTTCTTAAACTCGCAAAAAGCGCCCCTGTCGGGCAGCTTACACCGTTTCCAAATCCGTGACAATAATACCTGAGAACCTGCTTTGACCCTCGCGCGGGCCTTCCTGCCCGCCGGTTTTTGGCCGACATACCGGGGCAAGGCGTTTGCCTAAAGCCTTTGATTCGCCTCAAAAAGGTTCGATTTTCCGCTCAGGGTCGGACAAAAAACAACGAGCAGATCACAGTGAAGACACGCACTAAGCTAATGCACAGTCCTTTTGCAGCCACTATATCAGGGCTGACTGGACCCGACTCGCGCGGGCGCCAGCTGTTTTGGTATCGGGGCTTGGTTTGTTAAACGTTCATCGCACTGGAAAATTAGTCCGTGAGAGATATGCCCTCTGACCAGCTTTATGCCTCCTTCTTCGGCCTGACAGAACGCCCGTTCTCTTTGGTGCCCGACCCGGCGTTCCTGTATTGGTCGCCGCAACACAAGCGCGCCTTCTCGGTCCTTGAATACGGTATCCTGTCCAAGGCCCCGATCACATTGATCACCGGTGAAATCGGTGCCGGCAAGACCACGCTGCTGCAGGAGCTGCTGTCGCGGATTCAGGAAAAGGCCACGATCGGGCTGATTTCCAATGCCCAGGGCGGGCGCGGCGAATTGCTGCAATGGGTCCTGAACTCGTTGCAGGTCGAGGTCGATCCATCGCTCAGCTATGTCCAGATGTTCCAGAAACTTCAGGATTTCCTGCTGGCGGAATATGCAGAAGCCCGGCGCGTCATCCTGATTTTCGACGAGGCTCAGAACCTGTCTCTGGAAGGGCTGGAAGAGCTACGGATGCTGACCAACATCAATTCCAACAAAGACGTGTTGGTTCAGCTGATCCTGGTGGGTCAGCCGGAACTGCGCCAGATGGTCCAGCGCCCCGACATGCAACAGCTGTCCCAGCGGATCGCGGCGAATTTTCACCTGACCCGGATGACCGACGAAACCGTCCATCAATACATCGCGCACAGGCTGCGCACGGCGGGCGGATCCGGCCAGGAATTCACCCCCGTCGCCTGTGCCCGCATTTACAAGGAAACCGGCGGCACGCCGCGCCTGGTGAACCAGCTCTGTGACTTTGCAATGCTGTACGCCTGGAGCGCCGAAGAGAAGATCGTGACCGAAGAAACGATTCAGCAAATTCTCGATGATGGTGTGTACATGCGCAGCCCGTTGATGACCCAAGAGGATACTGCCTGATGGAAAACCTGGGCTATTACGTCTCCATTTTCAGGCGGCGGCTGCCGTATTTTCTGATCGTTGCAACCATCGTGTCGGCGATCGCGGTCACCGTCGCCTATACCCTGCCCCCGGCCTATGAAAGCCGCATGGTGCTGCTGGTGGAATCGCCCCAGATCCCCGAAGAACTGGCGACCTCCACGGTGCAGACCCCGGCGTTCGAGCAGTTGCAGATTGTCGAACAGCGGCTGCTGACACGGCGAAACATGCTGGATATTGCACGCAAATTCAATGTCTTGCCAGACCTTGAAGATTTGAGCCCCGACGAGATCGTCGATGCGATGCGGGCCCGCACCACGATCACCACCAGCAACCGCCGCCGACAGGAAGCGCCGCTTATGACGGTGGTTTTCGAGGCTCCGCGCGCCCGCGCGGCGGCCGAGGTGCTGAACGAATACCTGGTTCTGATCCAACAACAGGATTCAGAATTCCGCAAAGGTCGCGCCGGGGAAACGCTGGAGTTTTTCGCCCAGGAGGTTGACCGGCTGAGCCAGGAACTGGACGCGCAAAGCGCGCGCATCCTGGAGTTCAAACAGGCCAATTCCGATGCCCTGCCCGAAAGCCTGGCCTTTCGGCTGGACCAGCAATCGGTGTTTCAGGATCGCCTGATCCAGGTCGATCGCGACATATCCGATCTGATTAACCAGCGCGGGCGGCTGATGCAGCTTTATGAGCTGACCGGGAATACAAATACCGGCCCCGAAGCGATTGCAAAATCCCCTGAGGAAGAACAGCTGGAGACGCTGAAACGAGAGCTGGAAGAGGCGCTGGCGATCTATTCGCCTGAAAACCCGCGGGTCAAGCTTTTGCAGGCCCGGATCGCACAGATGGAAGAAGGCATTGCCGCCGCTGCCCCGGCAGAGCAGGAACCGGACACCGAACTGGACAAGGCCATCGCCGAATTGCCCCCCGTTCTGATTATTCAGCTGAGCGAGATCGACAGCCGGATTCAGTCACTGGAAAGCCAGAAAGGCTCCGTTCAGACCCAGCTGGACACCCTGACCGACAGCATCACCAGAACACCGGAAGTGTCCATCGCGCTTGAGGATATGAACCGCAAATATGAAACAATATCAGGACAATACGCACAGGCCGAGGAACGATTTTCCAAGGCCCAGACCGGCGACCGGATCGAAACCCGGTCGCGCGGACAGCGCATTGCGGTGATCGAACAACCCGCGGTCCCCAGTGAGCCAACCAAACCGAACCGGATCCTGATCGCCGGGGGCGGGACGGCGTTTGGCATCCTGGCCGGGCTTGCACTGATCGTGCTTATGGAAATCCTGAATTCAACTGCACGCCGCCCCGAAGACATCATCAACCGCCTTGGCGTCACGCCGCTGACAACCATTCCGTATATCCAGACCCGCTCGCAGAATTTCCGGCGGCGGTCGCTGAAACTGCTGGTCATCCTCGCGATCCTGGTCGGTATTCCCGCCGTGGTCTTTGCGCTGCACACATATTATCTGCCGCTGGATCTGATCGCTGACAAAGTCATGAACAAGCTGGGAGTGAGATGGTGACCCCCAAACCACATACCGCTCTGAGCAAAGAGGAGTTCTGAATGGAACGGCTTCAGACAGCGATCGAAAAAGCCCGCGCACAGCGCGACCAGGCCGCACCCGCCACGCCTGCCGCGCCGCAACCCCAGCAGCCCGCCGCAGCGCCGGCCCGACAGGGTGTTGCCAACCCTGCCCCGCCCGCCCAGAGCCAGGAAGCCTGGGAGGCGCTGGAGGAAATGCGCGTCAGCCGCAAACATATGATGCGCAACCGGATCACGGCGTTTGAACCGGGCATCAACTGTGCCCCGTTTGATCTGCTGCGCACCCGGCTATTGCAACGCGCCAAGCAGAACGGCTGGCAGCGCGTCGCACTGGTGTCGCCACACAGCGGCTGCGGAAAATCCACGACGGCTGCGAACCTGGCATTCAGCCTGTCGCGGCAACAGAACCTGCGCAGCATCATTTTCGATTTCGACCTGCGCCGCGCCGGCCTGACCGCGATCCTGGGCCAACGCCCGCCACAGGGCATCGCCGAAGTTCTGGAACAGAAGACACCCTTCTCTGAACAGGGCAGACGGCTGGGCACGAACATTGCCTTCGGCCTGAACAACGGTGCCAAGGTCGCCAACCCTTCGGAAATCCTGCAAAGCCCAAAAACCAGCGAAGCCCTGGATGACATCGCGGCGCAGTATACGCCTGACATCATGCTGTTCGATCTGCCCCCCCTGATGGCCAGCGACGACAATTTCGGGTTTTTGCAGAATGTGGACTGTGCCCTGATCATGGTGGCGGCTGAAAAGACCCCGATGTCCCAGATCGACGTTGCCGAACGCCAGGTTGCCGACCTGACCAACGTGATGGGGATCGTGCTGAACAAGTGTCGCTATACCTCCGGCGCGCATGGTCATGAGTATGACTACTACTGACCCCCGCCCTGCGGGCGCGCCATCCCCGGACATCGCCGTCATCATTCCGCATTATAACGATGTGGACCGGCTGGAGCGTTGCCTGTCTGAACTGATGCAGAACGAGGTCGGCAATGCCGAAATCCTGGTGGTGGACAACAATTCTCCGACCCCACCAACCCGGCTGCACGACACGTTCCCCAATATCCGCTTCCTGTCGGAATCCGAAAAGGGTGCCGGGCCCGCACGCAATCACGGGGTCGCGCTAAGCACCGCCCCGGTGCTGTTGTTCATCGATGCCGATTGCGTACCCGACCATGACTGGCTGAGCGTGGCCCGTGCGGTCGCCCCGAAAGCGGACCTGATTGGTGGGCGCGTGGATGTGTTTGACGAAACCCCGCCGCCGCGCAATGGGCCCGAAGCCTTCGAGAAGGTCTTTGCCTTCGACTTCAGGACCTACATCGAGGTGAAGGGGTTTTCCGGGTCCGGCAACCTGATCACAACCCGGCCCGTGTTCGAAGATGTCGGACCGTTCCGCACCGTCGTGTCCGAAGACAGCGACTGGAGCTATCGCGCGACGGCCAAAGGCTATCGGCTGATCTATGAGGACGGGTTGCGCGTCAGCCATCCCAGCCGGTCGGATTGGGCAGCGCTGCGTCACAAGTGGCATCGCCTGACCAAGGAAAGCTTTGCCCTGATGCAATCGAACCGCCCCGGGATGGGCGGGCGTCTACGCTGGGCGGCAAAGGCGCTGGCGATGCCGGTCAGTGTGCTGGTTCATCTGCCCAAACTGTTTCTCAGCCCCAAGCTGGACAGTTTCGGCGAGCGGCTGCGCGGGGCCGGAACCCTGATCCGCCTGCGTCTGGTCCGCATGGGCTGGATGCTGCAACAGGCGGCCGGGTTAGATATCTGATTTCCCCGAGACCCGGGCGACAAAAGAAAAGGGCCGCTTGAAGCGGCCCGTTCCTGAAATCTTGTTGTGATCGCTTGCGGATCAGCTGGCTTTCTTGCGACGGCGGGCAAGACCCAGACCACCCAGTGCGCCCAGCATCAGGAAACCTGCGGCAGGCAGCGGCACAATGGTTGTCGACGAGAACGACACATTCGCCTGACCAATGTCGGGCTGTGTGGTGAACAGGATTTGACCCGCAGTCGCGTCAAAACCATTGCCCGTGACGATCCCGTTTGCCGCGAAGCCGTCAATAAGACCATCGACGATGGCGGTGAAGGCTGTTGCGGTGAAGATGAACCCACCCACTTCCCAGATTTGGCCGGGTGCGGTGAAATCAATGTCCGTCAGGGCAACGGCATCACCATTGCTGGCGAATGTTCCAAAGTCGCCTGTAGCGCCCAGAACCTGACCGGGATCCATCAGGTCGACACCACCCGTTGCACTGAAGTCGGAATTCCCACTGTTGATGAAACCGACAATATCAATCTGACCGGTGATTGTTGCGGCGCTTACCGCCAGCGGCGACAGCATCAACGCAACGGCCACGCCCAGCATTTTTACTTTTTCAAACATCCTCAACCCACCTTTAAACATCTAGGACCAAAATTTTAGACACACATAGCGACGTCAGAGCAGATATTCCAATTGTCGCCATATTCTCGACACGAAATTACCGCCTCACGCACCGCGTTGCAATGCATTCTTAACGACTCTTAACGGTTAAAGGCCTGTTTCAGGGGGTTTTGCGCGTTTTACCGCCCTGGAAAAACAGTCAGGCATGAAACAAAATCGGGAGACATGCGGCTTTGTTTCGTCAGATGCGACAATAGCCGCGAATCGCTCCGCCAGGGGGCCCAGCGGCTGAGGTCACCGAATCACTGGTGGGAAACCCAAGAATTTCAGCAGTATTTTCAGCGGATTGCGCGCGCGGACGCCTGGTTCTGAGCCGGGTTTCGGGCCTAGTTACGAACCTCTTCCCGAAGCGTCAGAACACCGCCACCGACCTGTTCGACCGCGTATCGGATGGCCGCCACCGGCGCGCCGGTCTCGTCCGGAAACCGGTGGCCCTGGGCGTCGTATTCGGCCATGCCGTCTGCCCGGTGGCGCAGCCATCCGGCAGGCGCATTATCGGCGTCATAGCGATAAACATCCCGCCAGGGCGTGACAGGGAAAACCCGGGGGTCTGCATAGACCCCCTCGGCCGCGCGGCGGTCGATGCTTTGCACTTGTGGCGCGCCGTCCGGGCCAAGGTCATAGATCCGGGTTTCATGGCGCGGCAGCAGGACCGAAACGAAGCCCGGCGCGCTGTCATGGATGCCGTTATTGGCAAAAATCCCGATATCGATCCGGGGCGACAGGATATCCGGGGTGCCGGGGGCAGGCACCGGGTCCTGCCAGTCCATCTCGATCAGGGCATAACGCCCTTCCGGAGTCAGGGGGGTTATGCGCACCCGTTCCGGATCACCACGCAGCAGCACCCAGTCGAACCGCAGATCGCGCCCGTTGGGATCGCGGGTATCGGCCGCCGTCACCACCATGCTGCGCCGCCCGGCGCGCGACCGCCAGACCCGCGCGATGGCCGAGGGCGTATCGAACAGCACCTCGCTCAGCCCTTCGCCAAAGAAATCTGTGCCCTCTTCTGCCCCGCTTTCTTCCAGAACCTGCAGCCGGACCATGGGGGGCACCTCGCCCGGCCGGATCGCATTGGCCAGCCCCACCATCCGCGCCAGCGCGATGTCCCGCGCCCGGAACACCGAAGGATGCGCCGCCCCGCTCAGATAGGCCGCGCGGCTGCGCACCCCGACGCGCGCGCGCCGATAGACCATCTGGACCGTCGGCCCGATCAGCCCGGTCTGGCGCAACAGTGCCTTGGTGTCGGGCCGGAACGCCGCCAGGATCATCACCAGCGCCTCCAGATGCGGCTGGTCAGAGCCCGAGGAGCCTTGCGAGATCAACACGTAAGGCGTGTTGGCCGACAGAAGATCGCCCCGCTCCGGGTCGTGATCGCGATGTTCGGGGTAAACCTGAATCTGACCGGAGGCATAGTTCTGATAAAACAGATGCGCCCCGCCCGGCGTCGTCAGCGCCTGACGCGGCAATGACCGCCAGGCCGCCCCACCGGTGACGGCGGTCGATGAATTGGCGATCACCGGCGCGTCGTAAAGCATCGTCAGCCCCAGGCCGTAATCCAGCCCCCGCGCCCGCAGGGCCTCGTTATAATGCACCCGGGTCAGTTGCGGATGCGCATCCAGCGGCAGCCGCGAATGCCGCCGGTCGCGGTTTTCATACAGATCGCCGGTATTGCCCGCCGCCTGCCCGGCTGCCACCAACCGGCGCAGCAGCTGGTGACCGGGTCCGTTCTTATGCGCCCCCAGAACCGGCGCGGTGGCCTCGGGAAACAGGAGGCGCGCCAGACGCCGCTGTCCGGGAACCAGCGCTTGCGTGTTGTCCGGCGTCAGCAGCACAACACCGCCCTGCGCCGGGATCGCGGGAAAGCGGGCCGACGCGTCTTCGGCACCGGACGGGGTGGCGATGGCCGCGACACACCATGCGGCGGTGACCGCCGCACGGGAAATATGGGTTCTGATCCGGGACGGCGTCCAATTCATAAGACGACCTTAGCGGTCCATGCGACGCCTGAAAGGGGTATCCCGTATCGCCTCAGGCCTTTGTGACCATATCCATCGGCAAACCGCGGGCGGCAAAGGCGTTCCGCGTATCAATCACCGGAATGCCCAGCCCGGCCAGCATGGCATAATCCACCGCGTCATGATCGGTCGAGATCAGCACCGCATCGTAATCTTCGGCGCGCACATCCGCCTCGACCACCGCTTTGCGGCCCTGCAGATGCGGGTATTCGCGCATCCGGGGGATTTCATCGGTGTGCGGATCCAGGAAATCCACATGCGCCCCCTGCTTCAGCATCATGTCCAGCAATTCGACCGACGGGCTTTCGCGCATATCGGGGACGTTCTTCTTGTAGCTGATGCCGATCAGCAGGATCCGGGATTTCGACAAGCCCTTGCCGAATGTCTGGTCCAGAACCTCGCGCAGCCGGGACACCACGTATTCCGGCATCTTGACGTTGATCTCGCCTGCCAGCTCGATGAAGCGGGTGGCGATACCGTATTCGCGGGCCTTCCACGTCAGGTAGAACGGATCAATCGGGATACAGTGCCCGCCCAGACCGGGACCGGGATAAAACGGCATGAAGCCAAACGGCTTGGTCGCTGCACCGTCGATCACTTCCCAGACATCGACGCCCATCGCGTCGTAGATCATCTTCAGCTCGTTCACGAGCGCGATGTTGACCGAGCGAAAGATGTTCTCGGTGATCTTGACCGCCTCGGCGGTGCGGGTCGAAGACACCGGCACCACCTCGTCGACCACGTTCTTGTAAAAGGCGACGGCCAGTTGCCCGGCGGCCTCGGAATCGCCGCCGACGATCTTGGGGATCGAATGGGTGCGATAGGTCTTGTTGCCGGGGTCTTCGCGTTCGGGGCTGAAGGCGACCCAGAAATCCTGCTCCGGGCGCAACCCCTGTCCGGCAAGGATCGGCGTCAGGATATCATCCGTGGTGCCGGGGAAGGTGGTGGATTCCAGCACCACCAGCGTGCCCGCACGCATATGTTCGGCGATGGTGCGCCCGGTTGCCTCGACATAAGACAGGTCCGGTTCGCGGTGACGCGTCAGCGGTGTGGGCACGCAGATCACGATGACATCGCAATCCGACAACCTGGAGAAATCGGTGGTCCAGCTGACCCGCTTTGCGTCCGTCACCTCGTCCAGCATCTCGGGCGACACCGCCTCGATATAACTCTGGCCCTGATCCAGATTGGTGATCTTGGTGTCATCCAGGTCAAACCCCAGAACGTGAAACCCGCGCAGGGCCACGGTCACCGCCAATGGCAGGCCAACATAGCCAAGCCCGACAATTCCGACTTTGGCCGCCCGGTTTTCCAGGGCCACCATCAGTTTTTCCTGAGCTGTATTCCGCAGGTCCATTTCAGTCTCTCATCCGGTTCAAAGGTGTCAGCGCGTCTGCGCCGTATCGTAAATGAAATTTCTTACCGCAGCGACCAGTTGGTCATCGGCAAAAGGTGATATTTTCTGGCTTGTTGCCATGCCGCCGTCCGCCACCTGATCCAGCAGCCCGGGCAGCTCGGCTTCATCCTCTGCCGCCAGGATTCCGGGCCAGGACCGGAACCGCTGCATCGTGGCAAACTGATGATCGTTGCGGGTTTCGTGCAGATGCCCGCGCCGGGGCAGCATGACAATCGGCTTCTGTTTGGACAGGGCGGTGATGATCGACCCCATCCCGGCATGCGAGACGATGATCTCGGCCTGATCGAACCGTTTGTCATATTCGGCCGGTCCCAGTGTCGGGACGGTTTCGAAATGCCGCGGGCTGTATTCGGCGCGTTTGGTGATCTGTCCGAACACATCCGCGCCATGCCCGCTGGCGCCGCACCAGTCATCGACACAGCGCACCAGGCGATCAAACGGTTCATGCGATCCAACGGTCAGGAAAATCAAATCACCGTCCCCTTGTAGTGCGGCCCCTTGCCGTCCGCGCCGTCCTGCGTCGCCAGATGTTCCCACTGGGTCAGCCACAGACCGGCGTGCTTGCCGGCCTTCTGCCCGGCCATCGACAGTTCCTCGGCATTGGCGATGCTGTCCAGCCAGACCGTCCGGCAGCCCATCATCGCGCCAAGGCGCAGCGCGAAATAGCCCGGCGCAGCCCCGGTGGTGATCACCACATCCGGGCGCACCCGCAACAGGATCCAGACCATCTGGGTCAGCGCGCGCACCAGTTTCATCTTTTGCAGCCGGTTGGCCTCGATCACCACGTGATAGCCCGGGCGCTGCTGACCGCGCGCGGCAGCGATCGCCTCGACCTCGGTTCGGAATCCGGGATCGGTGGTCACATAGGTGACATGACAGCCATCCCAGGCCGGGATCATCCGGCACAGCTGAATCCAGTGTCCGCCGCCCGACGCAACCGCCAGAACTCGGGGGGATTTATCACTCATGCCTGAGCCCTCCGCAGCACATCTCCGAGACGCATCAGCCGATATCCGTTCTGGTCCGCGAACGCGATGACCTGTTCGGTCAGCGTCATGACGTAATCGGTATGGGACACCCCATCGGGTGGCTCGTCCGCGCGGTCGAAATCATGCGCCAGCACGACGCCACCGCCGCCGGTCCGGATCTGGTCCAGGATATCCTGGACCGGGCGCCGCGCGCCGTGATCCTTGGTGTCCCTGGTATCAATGGTCCACCAGCCAAAACTCTGCCGCCGCAGCAAACCGTCCAGCAGTGTCGCCAGCGTCAGCTTGCCATAAGGCGGGCGAAACAGGTGCCCGTCGCCGCCAAGGGTGCGCACCGCGTGAATGCCCGCCGCCAGATCCCGGGCCGCACGCACCGGCAGGACCTTCCAGGCATTGGCATGATCGAAACTGTGGCTGCCCACCTCGTGGCCTTCGCGCAGGGCGCGGGCCACGGTTTCGGGATTGGCCTGCGTGGCCCGTCCCAGCATGAAAAAGGTCGCAACCGCCTGATGCTGTTTCAGCAGGTCCAGCAGGCGCGGCGTCAGGTCCGCACCGGGCCCGTCATCATAGCTGAGCACGATGGCCTTGTTGTCCCGGCACAGCTCGGCCAGCCGTTTTTCGGACAGCTTGCGCACCGCAAACGGCAGCAGGAACCACGCGACAGCGCCCAGAACCACAATCAGGATGAACTGCATCAGCATCGTTGCGGGACCGCCTTCGTCTTCTTCAAACACATATGCTCAACGGCCTTCAAATTCACACCAGCACCCCATGGCTGCGGCCGCTTCTATACGCGGACCACAGCAGCCTGAAAGGATCAACCCTGCGAGTCAGACCCAGGCTCCTCAGGATCGGACCCATTAAGATCATCAAATTTGTACTTATTTATGACCTGAAACAGCACAGCCACCCCCCAGCCGACCACAAAGCCGCCCAAATGCGTCTCCCAGGCCAGCAGTCCGTCCATCAGGACCCAAAGCAGAAGGTTCAGCAGGACAAAGCCGAACACCGTGCGCCAGACCGGCCAGCCGCTTTGGCCCCTGCGGCGGCGGTCGCTCCATTCCCAATACTGCCAGGCCCCGGCCAGACCAAACAGCGCCCCCGACGCCCCGACCATCGGCGAGGAGCTGCTTGTCAGCAGGCCAAACGCGGCCGCGCCGCCAAAGGCGGAAACCACATAAAGAATGACCAGCCCGCCCTGCCCGACACGCCGGATCGCGATATCCCCAAGGAACAGCAGCGTCACCATATTGCCGGCCAGATGCCAGAAATCGCTGTGCAGAAAAGCGTAGGTAACAAACATCGCCCAGGGCTGCGCCGGATAGTTGGGCCGCCAGTTATGCAGCAACCCGGCCCAGAACGCCCCGTTCTGATACGCGATACTGCGCCACAAAGACGTGCCGACCAGCCCGAAATCCGCCGCCATCAAGGTCAATTCGACCACACAGCACGCAGCGATGATGGCCCATAACACGATGGATCGTAAGGGTCTTTGCCGCGGGTCTGCTTGGGATCGCTGATCCTGAATATCCGCCTCCATTTTCTTTCGCACTTTCCGCTGTCACCGACGCCGCTTTGATCAGGATCACGGTCTTGTCTTATCCTTACACCTCCGGGATTTCCAAACCCAACGCATTGCAGCAATCTGGCGCCCAGGGCGGTTGTCAATTTACGGGCGTGTCGAGATAGGCACAAACCCGCGTGCCAGCACAATGTCGGGCCTTATTATCGCCACAAAAGCCGCGAAATATGCCATAGTGACCGGAAGTGGAATTTAAGAGAGTGTTAAGGGTTCAGCTCTACCCTGACCTGTAAAGCACCATTTCCGCCGGAAGAGGAGCAGTCACTATGGGAATCTTGGTACTGGCAATATTCTTTGGAGGTGCAGCCGCAGTCACGGCGTTAATCGCGGGGCATTCCTTTCTGATGGCGCTGGCCATCTATTCCGGGTGTGGTGTCGCCGCCGCCCTCGTCATGATGGTCCTCGTCCTGGCCGGATCAGCAATGCGGGCCCGCAACGCGATACCGCAACCAGGTCAAAGAGCCCGCGCAACGGTCTGAAGCTTAGCGTCGCACCCGACACATCCCTTTATCTGGCCTTGATTCTGGCTTGCCGGATCAAACGGGTCAGCCCCCGGACTCTCGGCCATATATGCCGATATAGAGACCGTTATGCCAAATGCGCGCCCTTCAGGTCGATCCGGCGGGCGGCCGGGACCAGGGAGTTCATCCGCGCCAGATGTTCGGGCAGGCAGCGGGTCAGGAAATCATACCGCTCAACCGCATGGGCGCGTGCCGCCGGGCCCAGATGGGCATAATCGTCAGGTCTGGACAGGATATCGGTGACCTGTGCGGCCAGCGCGCCGGGGTCAAAGAAATCGACCAGCATGCCGGTTTCGCCGTGGCTGACCGCCTCGCGCACCGGGGCCACGTCCGAGGCCACGATCGGCGCGCCCATCGACATCGCCTCCAGCAGCGACCAGCTGAGGACAAACGGCATGCTCAGGTAGATGTGACAGCGGCTCAGCTGGATCACCTGCATGAATTTCGAATACGGCACCCGGCCCAGGAAATGCACCCGGTCCCAGTCGACCCGGTCGCCGACCTCGGCCTCCATTTCGCCGCGCAAACCGCCCGCGTGGCTGCTGCGCCGCCCATAAGACACGTCATCGCCCCCCAGCACCAGCACCCGCGCCTTGGGCCGCGCCGCCAGAATTTCGGGCAGCGCGCGCATGAACACGTGAAAGCCGCGCGCATGTTCCAGGTTGCGCGCCAGATAGGTGAACACCTCGTCCTGCCGGGTCAGTGGCTGGTCCAGCCGCCCCAGCCGCAGCGACACATTCGGATCCGGGCGCAGCCGGTCGGTGCGGATGCCGTCATGGCAGACATAGAATTTATCATGGAAACTGGTGGGAAAGGTGTTCTTTTGCCATTCGGTCGGCACATGCCCCAGATCGACGGTCTGGATGTTCACATAAGGCACCACGTTGCGCGCATGGGTCAGGAACGGCGCATGATCCGAGACCGGCTCTTCGGGATCGAACCCGACCAGACCACCTGTCATCCGGTAGAAATATTCAAAGAACCCAAGGATCGGCACATCCGGGAACACCTCTTTGAAGAAGGTCAGCTCGCCCCAGCCGGTATGGCCCAGGATCAGATCGGGGGTGAACCCCTGTTCGCGCGACAACCGCCGCGCCGCCATTGCCGCGCCAAACCCGGCCCCGGTCGCCGCTTCCCAGACCTTGGACAACCCATAGGCATCCTTGGCGGGGGTGCGGTGGGGCGCATAGACACAAGTGGTCACCCCGGTAATGGCGGGCGCATCCTTGCGCTGGGTCAGGAACACGATCTGATGGCCGCCTTGTGCGACCAGCCATTGCAGCAGCTCGCGATACTGGCCCGGCATGTTCTGATGCACGAACAGGATATTCACGCCAGCAGCGTCTCCAGATAGGCGCCATAAGCGTTCTTGGCAAAAAGCCGGGCGCGCGCGCGCAGCATGTCGTCATCGATCCAGCCCAGCTGATAGGCGATCTCTTCGGGACAGCCCATTTGCAACCCCTGCCGTGCCTCCAGCGTGCGCACGAAATTGCCCGCGTCCAGCAGGCTGCCATGGGTGCCGGTATCCAGCCAGGCATAGCCGCGCCCCATGGTCTGCACGCCCAGCTGCCCGTCATCCAGATAGCCCTGCAACAGGTCGGTAATCTCCAGCTCGCCGCGCGGCGAGGGTTGCACGGCGCGCGCGCGTTCCGGCGCGCTGCCATCCAGGAAATAGAGCCCCGTCACCGCATAGTTCGACGGCGGGTTTTCCGGTTTCTCGATGATCCGCTGCACCGCGCCCGCGTCATCGAAACTAACCACGCCATAGCGTTCCGGATCGGCCACGCGATAGCCGAACACCGTGCCCCCCTGCCCGCGCGCATCCGCCTCTGCCAAGAGATCGGGCAGCCCGTGACCAAAGAACAGGTTGTCGCCCAGCACCATGGCGCTGGAGCCACCGTCCAGAAACGCCTCGGCCAGGATATAGGCCTGCGCCAGCCCGTCGGGGCTGGGCTGGGTGATATAGGTCAGGGAAATGCCCCATTGGCTGCCATCGCCCAGGGTGCGCTGGAACTGCTCCTGATCCTGCGGCGTGGTGATCATCGCGATCTCGCGGATTCCGGCCAGCATCAGCACCGACAGCGGATAATAGACCATCGGCTTGTCATAGATCGGCAGCAGCTGTTTGGAGACCCCCATCGTGATCGGGTAAAGCCGCGTACCGCTGCCCCCGGCCAGGATGATGCCTTTGCGCCCGCTTGTATTCGCCGCCATGTCAGTCGTCATGAAATCAGCCCTTTTCAATGTCTTTCAGAATCTGCGCCAATCCAACACGCCAATCGGGCCGTTTTATGCCAAAAACCGTTTCTAAATCAGAACACTCCATGCGCGAATTGCCGGGCCGCGCCGCCGGGGTCGGATAGGCGCTGGTCGGGATGTCAGTGACCGCGCACTCCAGCTGGCTTTGCGCAAAAATTTCGCGCGCGAAATCGGCCCAGCTGACATCCGGCGCGCCGGAAAAATGGTACAAACCACCCTTGTCAGGCTCTGATATCAGGGTTCTGGCCATGTGCAGACAGGCCGCCGCGATGTCGCGCGCCGGGGTCGGGCCGCCGATCTGGTCGGCCACCACGCTCAGCGCATCGCGCTCGGCCCCCAGACGCCGCATGGTTTTGACAAAGTTGTTGCCATGGGCCGACACCACCCAGGACGTGCGCAGCACCGCCCATGTGCCGCCCGCTTTCGCAATCGCCTGTTCGCCCACCAGTTTGCTGCGCCCATAAGCGCCCAACGGGCCGGTCGCATCGCCGGGTTTCCACGGGGCCGTGCCCGATCCGTCAAACACGTAATCGGTCGAGACCGAGACAAAGGGAATGCCAAGCCGCGCACAGGCTGCGGCCATCGCCGCCGGGGCATCGGCGTTGATCACGGTTGCGTCTGCCTCTTCCTCTTCGGCGCGGTCGACGGCGGTATAGGCCGCCGCGTTGATCACCGCGTCGGGGGTATGCGCGGCAATCGCCGCCGCACAGGCCGCCGGGTCGGACAGGTCAGCCTGATCGCGCCCCAGGCAGGTCACACCCGGCAACACCGCCAGTTCGCGCGCCAGCTGGCCGGTTTTGCCAAGGACCAGGATCTTCTCTGAAGGGACAGTGACGTTGTTCATCGCACCCACGACAGAGCTGTTTTTTCGACCAGATGCCACGACAATATCGCACAAATCAGCGTGATCGGCAAAGCCAGTGCCATGTTCCACAACGGCATAGCTTCAGTGACAGAGGCGAACATCTGCTGCACCGGAAAGGCAAAGATATACATGCCATAGGAATAATCTCCCAACCGGTTATACGCCAAAAGCGCCTCATTCTTCGCCAAGCCAACCAAAAAGACCCAATAAGACAGCGCAATCGCAAAAACCAATTCGAACAAGGGCGTCAGCCACGCCACCCCTGCAAAAACGGCCAAAAGTACCCCAAGAGATAACCGCAGCGGTACAAAGCTGCGCCAGACATAAAAAGCCGTCCCTATGGCAAATGGCATCGCCAAATCCAACAGGGTATCCAATCTGCGTGGCAAAGGCAGACTTGGCGCTGCAATGTAAAGAATGACAAATCCCAACAAGGCCAAAGCAAGCGCTCGCTTCTTCCGTAGCAGCCCCAAAACGCCTGCAATGAACACGCCGAAATAACACAAAACTTCGTAGCTAAGTGTCCACAGCGACCCGTTGATAGTGGCGCCGTAGGGGTTTGTTTCAAAAACGCCTGGCAACGTATATTCCAGCTTGAACAGAGCAAGGTTTCTAACCAGGTAGTCTGGTACAGCAGCCCAATACGTGGCTGACGGTGCAGTTGTCAGACAACATGCCGCAACCAAAACAGTCAGGGTAAGTACAAGCGCCAAGGCCGGATACAAACGCAAAACCCGCGCCTTTAAAAACCTCCAACGGCTGGTGCTTTGGTCAAAGCTTTTTGTAATGAAAAAACCCGAGGTCGCGAAAAAAATGTACACGCAGACCGTACCGAGCGGGATGCCCCTGAGCCAGCCCTCCAGCGGCTGAACCGCATCAGGACCCAGGGTAAGCGGATAGGCATGCGAGACCAGAACGCCCGTGGCGGCCACCATGCGGATCAAATTGAAATGATTGTTCCGGCCTGACGACCGGTCTGCAATAACAGATATCTGCTGCGGGTTTACCATCTGTTATTGTCCCACGCCCAGCCGTTCACCCACCCCGTCGCGGTCCTGCAGGGCGCGCCACCAGGGTTCGTTATCCAGATACCATTGCACGGTCTTTTCCAGACCCTGTTCCAGCGTGACCGAGGGCCGCCAGCCCAGTTCCTCGCGGATGCGGGTGGCGTCGATGGCATAGCGCGCGTCATGGCCCGGGCGGTCGGTGACAAAGGTGATCAGATCGCCATAGGGGGCCGCGCCGGGGCGCTTGGCATCCAGAATGGCGCAGATCATGTGTACCAGGTCGATATTGCGCGCCTCGTTCTCGCCGCCGATGTTATAGGACCGGCCCACTTGACCCTGCTGTACAACCCGCATCAGCGCCTCGGCGTGATCCTCGACATAGAGCCAGTCGCGCACATTCTCGCCCGCGCCGTAGATCGGGATCGGCTTGCCCGCCAGCGCGTTCAGGATCACGACCGGGATCAGCTTTTCGGGGAAATGATAGGGGCCGTAATTGTTGGAACAATTGCTCAGCACCACGGGCAGGCCATAGGTTTCGCCCCAGGCGCGCACAAGATGGTCGCTGGCCGCCTTGCTGGCCGAATAGGGGCTGCGCGGATCGTAAGGTGTGTCTTCGGTGAATTGCCCGGTCGGCCCGAGCGAGCCGAACACCTCGTCGGTCGAGATATGGTGGAACCGGAACGCGGCGGGCCGGCCTTGCGTGACCCACCAGCCGCGCGCGGCCTCCAGCAGGGTGTAGGTGCCGGTGATATTGGTGTCGATGAAGGTGCCCGGCCCGTCGATCGAGCGGTCGACATGGGATTCCGCGGCCAGATGCATCACCGCATCCGGCTGAAACCCGGCAAACACCGCATCCAGCGCGGCGCGGTCGCGAATATCAGTCTCTGTAAAGGCGTAATTGGGCGCATCTGCGACCGAGGCGACATTGTCCAGATAGGCGGCATAGGTCAGCGCATCGAGGTTCAGAACATCGTGTCCCTGCCCCACGGCCAGCCTGACAACGGCCGAGCCAATGAACCCGGCCCCGCCGGTGACGATCAGTTTCATTGCGCGCCCTCCCAGACAAACGGGCTGTCAAACTCCGCCAGCGACGGCGCGGCCGCGTCCTTGTCCGACAGGACCGGATCGCCGCTGACACCCCAGTCGATGCCGCAGCTGTCCCAGCGCACCGCGCCATCGGCAGCGGGGGCATAATAATCGGTGCATTTATAGACGATCTCGGTATCGGGCAGGCGCGTGACAAAGCCATGCAGGAACCCCGCCGGGATCAGCAGCTGGCGGCCATTCTCGGCGCTCAGCTCAACCCCGAACCAGTCCCCGTAGGTCGGGCTGCCGGTGCGGATATCGACGGCCACGTCGAACAGCGCCCCGCGCCCACAGCGCACCAGCTTGCCCTGGGCATGCGGTGGCGCCTGGAAATGCAGCCCCCGCACCGTGCCCACCTGCGCCGACAGCGAATGATTGTCCTGCACAAAGTCCAAGCTGATCCCCTGTTCCGCCAGCCCCCGCCGGTTCCAGGTTTCGGCAAAAAACCCGCGCGCATCGCCGAACCGTTTCGGGGTCAGGATCAGCACGCCGGGCAAGGGGGTGGTTTCAATCTGCATCAGCACTCACACTCGAAAATGTCCAAATCTGGCGCCTCCATAACACCCGGCCCAAAGCCTGTCACCGGTGCCTAGCTGTCATGCTTTCGCACCCATCCAAGGAAGGCCGCATCCGCGTTGCGCAGCCGCACCCGGCCCGACCGGTGCCACATCGCCAGCCAGTCGGCCTGCAACGCGTAAACATCCATGCCGGGGCGCAGCGCACGCGCCGCCTCCAGCGTTTCTGGGGCCAGCACCGGGGCCGCCTGTGGCGGGCCCTCTACCACGGGATCGCGCAGCGAAAACCGGATCAGATCGCCGGGTTCCTCGGACATGTCGTAATCGGGCAGATGCCCCGCTGCGATCATGTCGCGGATCATCTTGCGGAACACCCGGCGCGGGCTGGCGGACCCGGATTTCTTCAGCAGCGTGTCAATCGACACCCGCCAGCTGTCCTGTTTGCCGCAATGTTTGCGCGCCAGCTCGTAAATCCGCCGCTCCAGCGGTTTGCGCAGGCGGAAATAATCCCGGCTGAGGGTCAGCACCGATTTGGACAGCACCGCCCGGAACAGCCAGTCCGACAGGGTCACGCTGACGCTGACCATGCGCCCGCCCCGGGTTTTACGCACGATCTCCCAGCTTTCGATCAACCCGAACCCGCTGGTGACCTCCTGGCCGCCGGTGACGATATTGGTGGTGATGCGGGTGCCGGCCAGCCGCTCGAACGCCTCGCGCAGCCGACGATAGGCGTCGCCGCTGGTTTCGCGATTGGTCGCCATCAGCAGATCATGCGCCTTCAGGTGCAGCGTGCGGCTGACGGCGCGGCCTGCGTTGATCCCGGCCATCAGCTGGCTGATGCAGAAGATCAGGATATCCTTGTCATGGATCGTGGCCAGGCCGCGCATGCTGGGCGTGACGGTGATTTCCGCACCGTTATGGGCATAGCTCAGAATGCGCCGGTCCGGCCGGGTGGACAGCGAAAACAACGGGTGTTCCATGCTGGCCAGATCATCTTTGGGAAGCGCGTCGAAAAAATCGCACAGGAAAAAATCGCGCTGCCGCAAACGATCCGGCAGCAATCCCCCTGCCCCATCGACCCCGCTTGCGCTGGTCGCTCCTGTTCCTGCCCTGCTCATGGTCGATTTGCCGACTCGGTTTTTCGTGGTTTTAGTGACACCACCCTAAAGTTATCCACACCCCCCCACAAGCCACCACACCGCAGATCCCCGCCCGCGAACGGGGGTTCGGAATCATCTGATCGTGGGATCAGAGTCAGTCTTTCGGGGGTTCAGAGTCACCCTGCCCTTCTGAAAGATCAAAAAAACCAGCAATCTCAATGGCTTTCAGAAACAGGCTTGATCCCTTAACTATTACATAACAGGATTCTAACACTAAAAAAAATGCTCGCGCCCCTTCCGACAGGGCGATCTACGGTCTCTGACCTCTGATTCTGCTTAGAAAATCCAGCCTCATGCGCCTTTTCCTTCCATGTGCGCTGTTTTCTGGTATCCTGCCAAAAACACGGCACATCGAGCAGAATTCACATGGCAAAAGACACAAGCGCACTTCCTCCGTATTTCAATATCGACCCGGATGCGGCGCTTGCTGATCTGGACCCGCCCACCACCACGGCCGGGTTTGCAGCCATTGCCGAGGCCTGCGCGCGGGGGCGTGCCGATCTGGCCAGCCGGGGCATGGATGAGGCGGGGCGCAAATCGCTGCGCCTGTTTTCGACCTGGGAAATCACCCGTTACCTGATCCCGGTGGCGATGGCGCATTTCCGCCGCGTGCTGAAGGCGAACCCGGACCTGCCGCAGGGCCAGTCCGAAACCACGGGCGGTGCCAAATGGTTCACCCTGGACGAGGTGCTGCGCCTGCGCGCCCATTTCGCGGCCCAAGGGTCAAAGGCCAAGGATTACACCCCCTACCGCCCCGCCGATCTGCCCGCGAAACTGGTCGCTGTGGCCAATTTCAAAGGTGGCGTCGGCAAGACCAGCACGGCGGCGCATCTGGCGATGTCAGCGGCGCTGGACGGCTACAAGGTGTTGGTGATCGACCTGGACAGCCAGGGCTCGATGACCTCGATCTTCGGTGGCCAGGTCGCGGATGAATGGCAAACCGCCTTCCCGCTGATTGCACGCCATTACGCAACCCATCTGCGCGAGGACAATCAGCGCCGCCAGGATCGCGGCGAAGCCCCGCAGCCGCTGGATGACACGCTGAGCGCGGCGCTGGAGATGGGCTGTGACGATGTCATCCAATCCACGCACTGGCCCAATATCGACCTGATCGGCGCGCAGCTGAACCTCTACTGGGCGGAATTCCAGATCCCGGTCTGGCGCATGGCGGCGCGCGGCTGGAAGCTGTGGGATGCGCTGACCGACCGGCTGGAGGCCGACGGAGTGCTGGACCGCTATGACCTGGTATTCATCGACACGCCCCCGGCGCTTGGCTACCTGACGATCAACGGGCTGGCGGCGGCGGATATCCTGCTGGTGCCGCTGGGGGCGTCGTTCCTGGAATTCGACTCTACGGGGCGGTTTTTCGACATGCTGCATTCCACCTTCGAGTCGATTGAGGAGGGCGAGAACATGGCCGCGCGGGCGCTGGGGCGGCCCGGGATCGCGTTTGAATGGGATGCGGTGCGCGCGGTGATCACGCGCTATGACGGCGCGCAGCAGGGCGAACTTGCGGCTCTGATGCAGGCCTATCTGGGTCGATCCCTGTCGCCGCACCGGCAGGATTTTACCGCGCTGATCGGACAGGCGGGCGAACAGGTCAGCGGCATCTACGAGGCCGATTACCGCAATTTCAACCGCGAGACCTATGCGCGCGGGCGCGAAACGTTTGATGCGACCTATGCGGCGTTCAAACGGCTGCTGCTGGGGATCTGGCGACGGGACGAGACGCAACAGGGCGGCGAACGGCTGCTTTAGGAAATGATCAGCCCTGCGGGATAGTCAGGGCAACGACCCCCGGTGGATCGGGCGAAAAACAGAGTCTGTTAAAGGCATAGAGGAGCGGCAGATGGCAAAACGCAAACGGTTGAGCCCGGCACAATCCGGTTATCTGGACGGGGTGCGCGCCCCTGAAACCAAATCCATGCCCGGCCCCTTTCCCAATGCGCCGATTGCCCAGGTGGCGGCGGATGCCGCAGCCAGTGCCGCCCTGTCCGAGCTGAGCGCCGAGATGGAAGCGCTGCGCGCCTCGGGCCGGGTGATCGAAGCGATCCCTCTGGACTGCATCGACGAAAGCCACCTGGTGCGTGACCGGATCGAACAGGATGACGAGGAAATGGCCGCGCTGATCGCCTCGATCGAGGCGCGGGGCCAGCAGACCCCGATTGAGGTGGTGCGCCTGCCGCATCCCGAACAGGGCCGGGAATACGGGCTGGTCTCGGGCTGGCGGCGTCTGGTGGCGCTGCGCAGTCTCTATGCAAGGGAAACAGAGCCTCGTTTCGCCACGATCCGGGCGCTGGTGATTGCGCCGGACAGTGCGCAGGACACCTATGTCGCGATGGTCGAAGAGAACGAGATCCGCGTCAACCTGAGCCATTACGAGCGCGCGCGCATCGCCTATCGGTCCGCCCGCGAAGGCGTGTTTCCGACCCCGCGCGTGGCGTTACAGACCCTGTACAGCGCCGTGCCGCGCGCGCGCCGCTCCAAGATCGGCAGCTTCATCACGCTGGTCGAACGGCTGGACGACACGCTGCGCTTTCCGACGGCGATCAACGAGAAGCTGGGCCTGGCGCTGGTGCGCGAGATCAACGCAAGTGATGGCTTTGCCGAAACCCTTGTACAGAGCCTGATCAGCACACCGCGCCAGACTGCGGCGCAGGAGCTGGCGGTGTTGCAAGCCGCCCTTGCCCCACCCGCCCCGTCCAAGGCCACCGCGCCTGTCGCAGCTCCCAAAGCGGCGAAGCCGGAAGCAGAGCCCCCTGCCCTGCCCGACGGGCTGTCGGTGCGCTATCAGGTCGGGCGTCTGGTGATCGAAGGCGACGGCGTGACGCCGACGCTGCATAAGGCGGTCCTGGCCTGGCTGGCGAAGCGCGGCGAGCGGTAAATTGTTTCGCGCGCGAAACAATTGTCAGCTAAGCCCTTGAAAACTAACAAACCAGACTCTGCGAAACAGCCCGATCAGACCCCGTAACGGTCGCGATACCAATCGACAAACCGATCCACACCCAGGTGCAGCGGCGTCTGTTGCACCGGCCCGGTCAGATCGCGCAGCAAGCCGGTTTCGGCCCAGGTCGCGGGCACATCGCCGGGCTGCATGCCCATCATGTTTTTGGTCGCGGGCTGTCCGATGGCGGTCTCGATGGCAGCGATGAACTCCATCAGCGCGGTGGGCGCATTGGCCCCGATATTGACCAGCCGATAGGGCGCGACGGGGCTGAGGCTGTCGCGGGAAGACACCGGTGTATCGCCCGGAACCACATCGGCCAGCGCCATGATCGCAGCCACCAGATCGTCGATATAGGTGAAATCGCGCTGCATCTGACCGTTGTTGTAAACGTCGATCGGATCGCCGTTCAGGATCGCGCGGGTGAATTTGAAATAGGCCATATCCGGCCGCCCCCAGGGCCCGTAAACGGTAAAGAACCGAAAGGCGGTGATCGGCAGGTGATAGAGATGCGCATAGGAATGCGCCATCGCCTCCATCGCCTTTTTTGTGGCGGCATAGAACGACATCTGCGTATCGGCCTTGTCCGCCTCGGCGTAGGGCATGTCGGTATTGGCACCATAGACCGAGCTGGTCGAGGCCAGCAGCATATGCGCGGGGGGATAGGCGCGCGCGGCTTCCAGCAGTTCCAGGCTGCCGGCCATGTTGGCGGCCAGATAGTCGCGCGGCGCGTCGATGGAATGGCGCACGCCGGCCTGTGCGGCCAGATGCACCACCAGCGCCGGGCGATGCCGCTCGAACAGCGCGTGCAGGGTGCCGGGGGCCTCGAGCGTGTCAATCACCGGGGTGAAGCCGCCCATGGCGGTCAGCAGCGCGTGGCGGTCCTGTTTCAGGGTCACGTCGTAATAGGTGTTCAGGCTGTCCAGCCCGACCACCTGCCAGCCCTGCGCCAGCAGGGCGCGGGCGACGTGAAATCCGATGAACCCGGCAGAGCCGGTCACCAAGGCAGTGCGCGGAAGGGGGGCTGTCATGGTCTGAGGGCTGTGCCAGAATCAAAAACAAGCAGACCAGAGGCCTGCTTGTTCGTATTCAAAAGTGTATCCAGTGGTCCGGAACCGGACTTATGGACCTGTTGTTGTTGTTGTCGCGACGCCATCGTCGCCACCACCAACGACAACACCCAGAACAACCACACCGGCCACGATGGCCCCTGCGGTTGTGGCGCCAATTGTGACACCTGTCAGGGCGGCTGGAACAGCGGCCCCGCCTGCGGCGGTTCCGGCACCAGCTGCGGCTGCAGGCGCAGGAGGAACGGCCTGGGCAAAGGCGGGAGCCGTCAGGCTCATCGCGCCAAGAGTCAGTGCAATAATCGTTTTCTTCATAATACAAACCTCATAAGGCCAAATTCCCCTCTGTCCTATCGCAATTGCCTGTCTGTTTCAACGCAAACCTGCCCATATGTGCCAGTATCAGGCGCGGTTTTTCGCCGGATTGTCGATACCTGCCTATCCGTTGGTCAATCGGCGCAGGCGCAGATATCCATTCTCCGGGCCGGCCCATTGCCGTGATTGCCAGATCAGGCCGGTGCGCGAATCAATCCAATAGTCGTTCACAACCGGACCGCCGCCGCCCTGGCACTGTTCGCGGATATGTTGTGTGGGGTGATTTCGCTCAACAATTACAATGGTTTCAGACCCCATATCGGTGCGTGAACAGGCCAGCGTCACAGGCACCTGTTTGTTGTCGCGCGCCCGATAATACGCCCGGCGCGCGCCGCCGGTTGCCGGGCCAGGCATCCCGTCCCGGATCGCAACCTCGGTCGACATCAGATCATTGCCCAGCCCGCGGGTGGCGATCAGCACATCGTTGCGCAGGCTCAGGGTGATGTTGTCTTCGCTGCGCCAGACCACGATGTCGCCCGGCGTGTTGTCCCGCAGGACCGCGCTGACATAGAAATATCCCAGCCGGTCGGTATTTTCGACCGAGACTTCCATGAACGAGCCCTCCAGCGTGTCCAGAACCGCCCGGGTTACCGGTGGGCGCTGGGTTTTGGCGGCGGTTTTTGCGGCCACAACTTCGCGGGTGGCGGCGATCAGCTGCAGGTTCAGCGTCGGCGCGTCATCGCCGCCGTTGCAGGCCGCAACCAGCATCAAAGCAACCCCGGTCAGCCCGGTCAGGATGCGGCGGCGCGGGCTCATTCCCAGAACCTCACATTTTGCGACCGCAGCGCTTCGCGGTCGGCCTGGCGGACCTGTCGGTAGAGCCGGCCGGGCACGCTCAGACGGGCACCGCCGTCGCGCTGGATCGGGCGAATCGTGGTGCCGAAAGATTGCTGGCTGGGCTTGCCCAGGAACCAGCCGACCGGAATCCGGAACCGGATGCCCTTGTCAAACGATCCCTCGCCGAATTCGGCCGCGGACACGTTGGTTTTGGTAAAGAACCCGCCGACCATCCAGCCATTGTCAAACACCCGGTCCAGGCCGATGGTCGCGCCGACATCCCCAGCCAGGTAGCGGCCCACATCCATCTGCCCCAGGAACCCGTTGCCGAAATCGTAATAGGCCGAGGCATGCCCGGTGGCGACGCTGTAGCTCTGAAAGCCGAACAGCTGGTCAAAATCGCGCTTTTTCACCCAGTTCGCTTCGATCCCCAGCCCCAGGCGGCTGTTGACCGGTTTCCACAGCAATTCGGCCGAAAGCCCGCCATACATCTGCTCCAGATAGCCCACGGTGACCCGGCCATACAGGTCGTTGCCGGGGCGCCACTGATAGGCGGCAAACAGGTTTTGGATCGTGGTGCCATACTGGGCATACAGCACCCCGTCCGTGCGCACATGCGGCAGCCTCGAGTTGGAGGTCCTGGTGCTTTCGGCGACGTTGCCGACAATGCGCTGGCGGATGCCGCCCGACAGGGTCCAGCCGGGCGCGGGACGCCATGTGCCGCGCAGCTCGGCCCCGACATCCAGCCGGAAGGGGCGGTCCGGGTCGAAATAGGCCGGCGAGAAATACGGCGACAGCGACCAGCTGAACTGGGGGTACAGATCGCTGGCCAATGCGGCATCGGGGCTAAGCGCGGGGGCATCGCCATATCCGACCAGCGCCTCCATCGCGCCTGCGGCGTCGGGGGCGAATTCAAGCGCCTCCAGGTCCGACCGGCGCAGCGTGACCGCCGACAGGGCCATGCCCGCCGACATCGGCACCAGCCGGAAGGTTTCCACCGACGAGGGCAGGGCGCGCGCCATCACCCGCGCGGCGCGGCCCACCGCGTTGGAAAAGGACAGATAGCGCTGGTTCCGGAACCGCAGTTCGGCGGTATGGGCCGACACGGTCAGCGATTCCAGGATCAGCCCCTCTTCTTTCAGCAGCGGTGCCATCCGGTCGCGCAGCTGCGCCGGGGCGGCGGTGCTGGCAGCCCAGCTGTCATCCCAGGCCTCGGGATTGCCCTTCCGGTCGGGGCGTTGCTGAACCGGATAGGGGGCCGGGATGCGCATCGGTGTGGGGGCGTGATGCGGGTTCAGCTGAAACTGTACCGACACCCCGAGTTCCGAGCCATACATGTAATAGGCCCCCAGCCGGGTGCGCTGGGACAGCGCGTATTCGGCGCCGAAATTGAATCGCGATTTGCGCTGAAACACGTTGGTGGTCTGGGTTTCGGTCACATAGGCATCCGAGGAATATTCCGCCTTGAACCCCCAGCGGTCATTGGGCAGGTATTCGATCCCGGCAAAAGGCGCGGCGGGGCCGCGGAACCACTGGTCATAGGCGGGTTTGCCGCCGGTGCTGGAGGTGTTGAATGCGGGCCGGTTAGAGCCAAAAGGCGACCCGATGCTGCCCGATGATCCCAGCCGGCCCCAGCCCAGCCCGGCGGTCAGCTTCAGCTTGCCCGGGGCGCGGGCCGATCCCCAGCCCGGCGTGGTGAAATTCTTGGTCGCGACGATGTATTCGGCGGCATAGATCCCGGTGCCGATGAAATCCTGCAATCCCAGCGTGACCGCAGGCAGGCGCCGGGTTTCCCTGAGCAGGCGGAACCGCACGTCAAAGCCGCGGTCGTAATAGGTCGGAAAGCCGCCCAGGTTCCAGTTGCGGATCGCGTTGTAGCGAAAGCTGGCCGACAGCCACGGCAGGCCCTGAAAGGTCAGCGTATAGCGGGTCTGGCCTCCGAAATAGGCGATGGTCGTGGAAAATTGCGCATCGGGCTGCATTTCGGCGCTTGGCATGTCCAGCAGGCCGGTGGAGCCATAGAAATTCAGGCTGGGCGCGGGCAGGGGGGTGAAGCCGGGGGCGGGATCGGCCCCGCCCTGCTGCTGGGCAAGGGCGGGTGTTGCGATCACCGACAGCACAGCCAGCGGCGCGCGCAGGCGTCGAAGCAGGGCCCCAAGCACCCTGTTCTGTGTTGTCGAGGTCGTCATCCCTGACAGCCCTGCCTTTTGCCCGCCATTCTGGCGTGGTTAGATCACAGTTTGGCAAAGCGGATCAACGTCACGCATGCACCAGTGCCCAGCTTTTTCCAGGCGCGGCATTCCGGTGACAGGCCCGGGCCCGTTTCAGGCCCTGCTCTGGCCGGTTTCGCCCTGGTGATACCCTTCGACCCAGTGCAGGATATGCGCGCGTGCGGCGTCTTCGTCACCTGCGGCCAGCGCCTGGCGCAAACTGCGCAGCATCGAGGCGATTTCGATTTCCGACAGGGTGACCTCGTGGGTGCAGAAGATTTTCTGATACCGCGTGCCGATCAGATCGTCGGTCAGCGTCAGCTCTTCCTCGATCTTCTCGCCGGGGCGCAGGCCGATGATTTCGATTTCGATATCGCCGTCGGGATTGGCGCTGTCGCGCACGGTATAGCCCGCACTTTCGATCACCTGGCGGGCCAGTTGCATGATCGGCACCGGGTCGCCCATATCCAGCACGAACACCTCGCCGCCGCGCGCCGCCGCGCCGGCTTTCAGCACCAGTTGCACCGCTTCGCGAATGGTCATGAAGAACCGGGTGACCCGTGGGTCAGTTACCGTCACCGGGCCGCCGCTGCTGATCTGGTCCTGAAACAGAGGCACCACCGAGCCGGACGATCCCAGCACATTGCCAAACCGCACCATCGAAAAAATCGTGCCATCATTGCGGGTTGCCAGATCCTGAACCACCAGTTCGGCCAGCCGTTTGGAGGCCCCCATCACGCTGGTCGGGCGCACCGCCTTGTCCGAGGACACCAGAATGAACCGTTCGACCCCGGCGGTCGCGGCCTCGCGGGCCAGGGTGCGGGTGCCAAACACGTTATTGGCCAGCCCGGGCAGCGGATTGGCCTCGACCAGGGGGACGTGTTTATAGGCGGCGGCATGCAGCACCACCCCGACCTTGTGGTCGTTCAGCAGGCGGCGCACCTGGCGCGTGTCGGTGACCGATCCCAGCACCGGGATGATCTCGGTTTCGGACGGGTCGGTCAGCTGGCGCAGTTCCTGATCAACGGTATAAAGCGCCAGTTCGCTGACTTCGAACAGGATCAGTTTTTCGGGTCGGCAGTTGAGCACCTGGCGGCAGAGTTCCGAGCCGATCGAGCCGCCCGCTCCCGAGACCAGCACAACCCGCCCGGCATAAGCCGAAAACGCATCCCCCAGCGGCACCGCGCGCGAATCCCGGCCCAGGAAATTCTGCGGTGCCATCGGGGTCAGCTTGTCGACCAGGGTTTCTTCGCCGATCAGCTGGGCAAAAGACGGCAGCGCCTGCACATCCAGCCCCAGCGATTGCAGGCGGCGCGCGATCTGGGCCTGTTTCGGCTGGCTGAGCGAGGGCATCGCCAGCAACACCCGGTCAATCGCGCGATCCTTGACGATCTGTTCGATCCGCGCAGGCGGATAGACCGGCAACCCGGCGGGCATCATGCCCTGCAACGAAGTGTTGTCATCGACAAAGGCCACCGGATCAATGCTGTTATGGGCGCGCAGGGCCGTGGCCAACTGGGTGCCGGTGGACCCGGCACCATAGATCAGCACCCGGCGGCGCGGCATCGAGCGGCGATAGAGCGCGGTCACCAGCTGAAACAGCACAACCCGCGTTGACACCGACAACAGCAGATAACAGATGCCGAACATCACATGCGTGCCCAGCGGCAGGACCAGCGCGGTGAACAGCGACAAGCCCGCCGAGATGCCGGCCAGCACGGCGGCCAATATCGCGGTCAGCCCGACGGTGTGGCGTTCATAAGCGTTCAGCTGCACATAAGGCAGGCCCAGCCGCAGCGACAATCCGGCGGCCACCAGCAACAGGTAAGGCAGCACCGGCAATTGCGCGGCCAGGGTTTCCAGCGCCGAGGTCGGCAGCGACTGGATCGTATAGGCCAGCAACAGCGCCAGTGGCACCAGGACCACGTCGATCCCCAGGAAAATTCCGATTTTCTGTCTGCGGGTGAGCAAGCGTACAAAGTCTAACATTCAGGCTGTTGCCCCTACCAAATATTCCGGGTTCCGCGCCAATGCCGGTCGCGTTCAATGGTTTGACCCGGCTCCCTTTTTGCCCGTTCGGGCAATCAGCGGCGTCGGGGTGTGAATACTACCACTCGAAATGCCTAACTTTTTATTACCGTACTTCGGGAGGCTTTCAAACACGTTCCACCGACGCGGCGCGGATCGGCGGAATGCGTCTCAGCGCCGCCGCACCAGATTGCCGATGGTCTGGAACACCAGATCGAAATCGTAACACGTGTTCTGATGGCGCTGGTAAATCAGGTCCAGCCGCGCCTTGGCGGGCACGCAAATGCTGGAATAGACCCTGTTTGTCTCGTCCGGCGTGGCGCATCGCGCCAGCAGCGCGGCCTCGTGTTTGTGATAGACGATGCTGGCCAGCCCGGTCACGCCGGGGCGCGATTTCAGCACCTGGGCATAGATCTCGGGGTGCTGTTCGACATATTGCCGCAGCGGCGGGCGCGGGCCGACAAAGCTGAGGTCGCCGCGCAGGATGTTCCACAGCTGCGGCAGTTCATCCAGCCGCAAAGACCGTAGCCGCGCCCCCGCCGGGGTGATGCGCGCGGCCTTGTCGCCGCCCGACACGCCACTGTCACGATCCACCACGGTCATGGTGCGCAGTTTCCACAGGTCGAACGGCTGGTCGGGGGTTTTCATCCGTTCAGCCACGTAAAACAGCGGCCGACCCTGTTTCAGCCACAGCCAGAGCAACAGCCCACCCAGCACCGGGGCCAGGATCAGCGCCAGCAGGCTGGCAAAGAACAGGTCGAACAGGCGTTTGCGAAAGGTCATCGGGGCGGGGTTTCTGTCTGTGTGATCATGTCTGCGATTGGCGCCACTGGGCCACCATGGTGGCGGCGTGGCTGTCGGTTTCGCTAAACCCTGTGACCGTTTCCAGCAGCTTTGTCGACAGTTCGACCCGCGCGATGGCGGTTTGTGGCGCAGGGCGCGGGCTCCAGGCCAGTCCGGCGGCGTCCAGCAGCGCGCCCATGTCCAGCGCGCCGGGGGCGGCCACGTTCAGCAGGGGGGGCAGCGCGGGCGCGCGCGCCAGATCGCCCAGCACCCGCGCCAATGTCGCGATGCCGGTATAGCTGCGGCGCGGGGTGTGGCCATCGGCGAACCGGTCCAGCAGGAAGCCGGGTTTCCAGCCGCCCAGGATCGCATCTGCCCCGGCGATATTGCCGATCCGCAGTGATGTGACCGGCACGCCCAGGTCCGCGCCCAGATCGGCGGCCTGGTGTTCCATCGCAAG
>Ga0070727_10000753_pt1 | contig 37682 bp, 34 predicted proteins | sample tdAd472_FD_66722 | JGI IMG/M metagenome (GOLD analysis project Ga0070727, IMG submission 66722) | Marine sediment microbial communities from the Atlantic coast under amendment with organic carbon and nitrate - tdAd47.2 | ecosystem: Environmental > Aquatic > Marine > Coastal > Sediment | place... | reverse complement strand
TCAATACGGCGCACACCAGAGGCAATTCCGCCTTCCGATGTAATTTTGAACACGCCAATGTCACCCGTGCGCTCCACGTGTGTACCGCCACAGAGTTCGACCGAGAAATCGCCAAAACGCAGGACCCGCACCTTGTCCCCGTACTTCTCGCCAAATAGAGCGACAGCACCTGAGTCAATGGCTTCCTCGTAGCCCATTGACTGAGTCTCGACGGAGACATTACAGCGAATCTCATCATTCACGAGCTCTTCAATCCGGGCCAGCTCTTCTGCAGTGACAGCCTCGTAATGCGAGAAATCGAAGCGCAAACGATCGGGCGCCACGAGAGAGCCTTTTTGTTGCACGTGATCACCAAGTACCTGCCGGAGTGCCGCATGCATCAGGTGTGTCGCCGAGTGATTGAGACGAATTGCCTGGCGCCGTTCGGCATCGACGATCGCCTCGAGCGTGTCGCCAACCTTGATGTCACCTTGTTCGACAGCGCCGTAGTGGACGATCGCGTTACCACTTTTTTGCGTGTCAACGACCTGAAAAAGCTTGCCCGATTCAGCGAGGATTCCCTGGTCGCCGATCTGTCCGCCGCTTTCGGCATAGAACGGCGACGATGACAGGATGATGGCGCCCTCGTCCCCGGCCGACAGTAGGTCTGCGGACTCGCCGCTCTTATACAGACCAATGACCTGGCTCGAGCCCTCTGTACCTTCATAACCCGAGAAGTCGCTGGCCGCGTCGGTTTTAATTGTACCTTCACTTGCCGCGCTGAATTTGCTGGCCGCGCGCGCCCGATCACGCTGCTCCCCCATGGCGGCATCAAACGCCTGCTCGTCAATGGTCAGGCCACGTTCCCGGGCAATATCGGCCGTCAGATCAAGGGGAAAACCGTAGGTGTCATAGAGCTTGAATACGACGTCGCCGGGGATCTCCTTGCCGTCGAGTTTCCCAATTGCGGTCTCGAGGATATCCATGCCCTGGTCGAGGGTCTCGGCGAACCGCAGTTCCTCTTTCTTGAGCACCTTCTCAACGTGCGCCTGTGCCTTCGATAATTCGGGATAGGCGTCGCCCATTTCCCGCGCCAGCGGCGCGACAAGCTTGTAGAAGAAAGTGTCGTCCGTGCCGAGTTTCTTGCCGTGTCGAATCGCACGGCGAATGATCCGACGCAGGACATAACCCCTGCCCTCGTTGCCGGGTAGCACGCCGTCGACGATCAGGAAAGCGCATGCACGAATATGATCGGCGATGACATTTAGCGAACTCGAACCGTCGTTCTTCACTCCAAGCATCTTCGCAATCGTTTCGATCAGGTTCGCAAACAGGTCTACCTCGTAGTTGCTTGTCACGCCCTGCATCACGGCCGCCATGCGCTCGAGGCCCATTCCGGTATCGACCGAAGGCTTCGGCAATGGCGTCATCGTGCCATCAGCCGAGCGGTCGAATTGCATGAAAACGAGGTTCCACACCTCGACGTAGCGATCACCATCCTCGTCGGGCGTACCCGGCGGGCCGCCTTCGACGTCGGGGCCATGGTCATAGAAAATTTCACTGCACGGTCCACAAGGTCCCGTATCGCCCATGGCCCAGAAATTGTCTTTCTCCCCCATGCGCGTGAAGCGCCCAGGGTCGACTTTCATCTCATTGAGCCAGATGTCGGCAGCTTCGTCATCGTCGTCGAAGACTGTTACCCAGAGTTTCTCGGCTGGCAGCCCAAGCGTCCCTGTCAGGAAATCCCAGGCGTACTGAATCGCCTCGCGCTTGAAGTAGTCGCCAAAACTGAAATTGCCGAGCATTTCGAAGAATGTGTGGTGCCGGGTCGTGTAGCCCACGTTCTCGAGATCGTTGTGCTTGCCACCCGCGCGCACGCATCGCTGCGAGGTCACGGCGCGGTCGTAGCTGCGTTGATCGTCGCCCAGAAACACGTCCTTGAATTGCACCATGCCGGCGTTCGTGAACAGCAGCGTCGGGTCGTTGCCGGGCACGAGCGGCGAACTCGCGATCACTTCATGATCGTGATCGTGGAAGAAATCCAGGAACGCCTGGCGCAGCTGGTTGCTTGATAGGGTCTTCATCGGACGGATTCTAAGCTTTATTCTTCGTGCGCGGAAACCGCGAGCTTTATTTGATCGGTCTCGAAACCGCGGTATTGCAGGAAACGCATCTGCCGGGCTTTCTCTTTGAAATCGGCGGGCTGCTCCGACCCGAACTTCTTGCGCCGAATCTCGCGGGCCAGCGCATACCAGTCTTGCCCCGTCTCCTCGAGAACCGCGTCGATCTGTCCCGCCGAAACATCCCTTTCTACAAGCTCTGCCTGAATGCGTACAGGCCCTTTTCCCTGGTTGATCCGGGACTGGACGAATGCCTCGACAAAGCGCTGGTCGCTCTGCAGGCCCTCTGCCGTGAGAGTCTCGATGGCACCGACCGCAACATCGCCGTCGAAGCCAGCCTTCTCGAGCTTGCGCACCAGCTCGACGCGACCATGCTCACGTCGCGCGAGCAGGTCCATCGCCTTCTTGCGGACTTCGACAGGGTTGGAGAAACGTTCCTCGTCGTTCAATTACGCTTCCTGCGCAACCGCCTCCTCATCGTCGGCTGCCGGTGCATCGACGGTATTTGGCAATAGCTTGGCGCGGATGTTGTGCTCGACCTCGGCGGCAATTTCCGGATTCGACTTGAGGAACTCGCGAACGTTTTCCTTGCCCTGACCGATACGGTCGCTGCCATAGCTGTACCAGGACCCGGCCTTGTCAATAAGACCGTGCTGCACGCCGAGTTCGATGATCTCACCCTCGCGGGAGATACCCTCGCCGTACAGAATCTCGAACTCGGCCATCTTGAACGGTGGCGATACCTTGTTCTTGACGACCTTGACGCGGGTCTGGTTACCGATGACCTCGTCGCCCTTCTTGATCGCGCCGATGCGACGAATATCCAGTCGTACCGACGAATAGAACTTCAGCGCGTTGCCGCCCGTCGTCGTCTCCGGGCTGCCGAACATGACGCCGATCTTCATGCGAATCTGGTTGATGAACACCACCATGGCATTGGAACGCTTGATGTTGCCCGTGAGCTTCCTGAGCGCCTGTGACATCAGGCGAGCCTGTAGCCCGACGTGCGTGTCGCCCATCTCGCCTTCGATTTCCGCTTTCGGCGTGAGCGCGGCAACCGAGTCAACGACGATGATGTCAACGGCGCCGGAGCGTACGAGCATGTCCGTGATTTCCAGGGCCTGTTCGCCGGTATCGGGTTGCGACACCAGCAGCTCGTCCACGTTAACGCCGAGCTTCTCGGCATACAGCGGATCGAGCGCGTGCTCGGCGTCGACGAAAGCAGCCGTGCCGCCCATCTTCTGCGCCTCGGCAATGATCTGCAGCGTCAGCGTGGTCTTGCCGGAGGCTTCCGGCCCATATACCTCGACAACGCGTCCCTTCGGCACACCGCCGATGCCGAGCGCCACGTCGAGGCCGATCGAGCCGGTCGAGACGGCTTCGATATTGCCGTAGATACTGCCGTCGCCGAGGCGCATGACCGAGCCTTTGCCGAACTGTTTTTCAATCTGCCCCAGGGCCTGTGCGAGCGCTTTTTTGCGGTTTTCATCCATTTTTTGGTGCCATCCGGTGGGTGGGTAATTGCATGTGATTATATACAGTAGTGTGCCTGAAGCCTATAGCTGGCGCAGCTTTAGATTATCGCCTCTTTCTGTAGAAACGAGGTATCGCGGCGAAGCTATTGTTTCAGCGGGTGGTATTTCGCACCGCCCGGTTGGGAGATTGACTCGACCAGCTCGAAGCCCGACCACTCGATGAGGGCCGGCTGCGCGAGTCGTTGTGTCTCGAAACGATTCGCCCGGCGCACGACCGTAATGTGCGGGCGATAAGTCCTGTCCTCGACCTCGACGCCGAACTCGGCGAGGACGGCGTTGAGCGAATCGACGAGCTGCTCGAGTTCGGCAGGCACCGTCGACGCCATCAGGCAGGCCACCCTCGGCCGCGGCCAGAATTCCACACGATCGAAGCGCATGCGAAACGGCTCGACATGTATCTCCGCAGCACGCGCCTGCATGTCCGGAATACGCTGTTCCTCGAAATCCCCGATGAACGCGGTCGTCACATGCCAGCTGCCGCGGTACACGTGCTGCCCTTCGACGAGTTTCGCGACCGGGCTGATGTGGTCGCGCAAGCGGTCACGTTGCCGGTCGTCCGGCCACAATGCGAAGAAGAGTCGCCGGGTACTCATTTCGATGTCCGTCCGTGTACGCCTTGCAGTCCGTGCAGCACCGTCTGCGTGCGTACGCTGTCGCGACTGCCGTCGAAGCGCTGCAGGTCGGTATCGGTTTTTATGCCCTTGGGCCCTCGCACGGACCATGCAAACCAGACCGTACCCACCGGTTTTTCTTCCGTACCGCCCTCGGGGCCGGCAACGCCGCTGACGGCGATAGCAATGTCGGCACCACTGAGCTGCAACGCGCCTTCCGCCATCTCTCTCACAACGGGTTCGCTGACGGCACCATTGTCGGCCAGCGTCTGGTTTTGGACACCCAACATCGATTCCTTCGCGCCATTGCTATAGCTCACTATGCCATAAGCGAAGCAGGATGAACTTCCCGGCACGTCGGTCAACGCTTTGGCAATCCATCCGCCGGTGCAGGACTCAGCTGTCGACACAGCTTTGCCGGAGGCGCTCAGGTCGTGAACGACCTGCGTTGCAAGGTCGCGAATAGTCTGGTCTTCAGGCATTGATTACGGACTCGTACAGATCGACATGTTTCCCGGCCATCGTAGCGATCGAAAACTCCTTTTGCATTCGTTCTCTGCCGGCACGTCCAAGCCGAAGTCGTAATTGGTCATCCTGTATCAGTGCCGCAATGGCGTTGCGCAACTCGTCCACGTTTTCGGGCGGCACCAGGAGACCCGTTTCGCCATGTGCCACGGCCTCGACGAGACCACCGGCGGCGAATCCCACGACCGGCACAGAGGCTGCAGCAGCCTTCAGCGCGGCTACGCCGAGTCCCTCGGCCAGCGCCGGATGCGCGAAGATGTCGAAGCAGCTTACAAAACTGTCCAGGTCCTCGCGAAATCCCGCAAACTGCACGATGTCACCCAGCCCGAGCGTCGCGGCCTGCGCCCGCAACTGATTACCCAGATACCCTTCGCCGAAAATTAGCAATCGGACGTGCGGGTACTCGTGGCGCAGGTCCGCCATTGCCTGCAGCAAATAGTTGTGGCCTTTACGTGGGATCAGCTGACCAGCAGCAGCAATGACTGTCGTGTCATCGGCAATGCCAAAGTCACGGCGAAACGCCGCACAATCGCCCGCCTGATCGAACTGCGTGACGTCAATGGCGCTACGGATGACAACCAGGCGCTCGTCCTCGACACCACGATCGCGCAACACGTTGGCGATGGTCTGGGAGATCGCTATGACTTTCCTGAAAGGCCGATAACGCAAGGCCGCAATCACGCGCATTTCCGAATTATCGACACGACGGGATACGACGGCGGGAACGTCGGCGAATTTCGCCGCGAGCCCGCCGAGCACGTCGGCGCCACGCCGACTGTGGCAATGCACGATGTCAGGGTTGGTCTGACCGATGTATTGCGCCAGCCGGTAGGCGAACGGCAGGTCGAGGTCGCCGGCACAAAAGAGATTGCGTACCGGGATCGCTGCCGCGCGTGCCGCGGAATCGATGCCGGAGCCGGGCGGACAGACGAGCATGTTGTCATGACCCAGCTCCCGGAGCGCGCTGATCAGGTAGATGACCTGCTGCGGCCCGCCATAAAGATGGCGCCCGGTTTCGACATGCAGTATTTTCATCGTCTGAGAATAATACTGCAGGAGCGCATCTCAGCGCGCTCCTGCGACGAACAATAAATGACCGCAGACGTCTCTCCAGTCCACACACCGATGATGCGCCAGTACCTGGCAATCAAGAGCGAGCATCCGGATATGCTCGTTTTCTACCGCATGGGCGACTTCTACGAGCTCTTCTACGACGACGCGAAGCGCGCCGCCGCCCTGCTCGATATTACGTTGACGTCGCGTGGCAAGTCCGCGGGGAATCCAATCCCGATGGCCGGTGTGCCCTATCACGCTGTCGAAGGTTACCTGGCCAGGCTGGTCAAGAAGGGCGAGTCTGTAGCGATCTGCGAACAGGTCGGCGATCCCGCCACGAGCAAGGGACCCGTCGAGCGCAAAGTCACACGCATCGTCACGCCAGGAACATTAACGGACGAAGCGCTACTGGCCGACAATCGCGAAACATTAATTGCGGCGATGTTTGCGGACGAGGATGGCATCGGTATCGCCTGGCTGGACCTCGCCGGCGGTCGCTTCCGCCTGACTGAAGTCGCCGACGGCGAGGCGGTCGCCGGTGAGCTGGAGCGGCTGCGTCCTGCTGAGCTCATCGTTGACGAAGACCAGGTCGACTCGGACCGTTTCGGTACTGAAGTTCGGGTCACGCGCCGGCCGCCGTGGCACTTCGAAACGGACAGCGCGACCCGCCTGCTCTGCGCACAATTCGGTACCCGGGATTTGTCCGGATTCGGGTGCGACGCATTCCCCCGCGGTGTGGCGGCCGCTGGCGCGCTGCTGCAGTACGTCAGCGATACGCAGAAAGCCTCACTGCCGCACCTGCAGACGTTGACCGTCGAACGCCGCGAGGATTCCGTCGTCATGGACGGCCCGACGCGCCGCAATCTCGAACTCGAGAGCTCCCTCAGTGGGCACGATCAGCACACGCTTGCCGGCGTAATGGATCATTGCCAGAGCCCGATGGGCAGCCGGCTCCTGCGGCGGTGGATACAACGCCCGCTGCGCGATACCCGGCGGCTCAGAGGCCGCTACCAGGCGATCGAAGCGATCCTGACAAGCATGACGGGCGAATCGCTCCAGTCCCGCCTGCACGGCATTGGCGACGTCGAGCGCATTTTGTCCCGCGTTGCGCTGCGCTCGGCGCGACCGAAGGACCTGCGGCAGCTGCGCGAGGCATTGTCGCGGCTGCCTGAATTACGCACGCAGCTCGCAGCCATCGAATCGCCACATATTCAGGAGCTCTACGATGCCGTCGGCGGGCATCGCGCCGAGCATGACTTGCTGGCACGAGCGATTATCGACAATCCACCGATGCTGATTCGCGACGGCGGTGTGATCGCGGCCGGCTACGACGTTGAACTTGACGATTTGCGCGCGATCGCCGCTAACGCCGACCAGTTCCTCCTCGATCTCGAGACCCGGGAGAAAGAGCGCACCGGCATCGCGACGTTGAAGCTTGGCTACAACCGCGTGCACGGTTACTACATCGAAATCAGCAAGAGCCAGGCCGACAGGGCGCCCGTCGACTATGTACGCCGCCAGACGCTCAAAGCCGCGGAGCGCTACATTACGCCCGAACTCAAGGAATTCGAGGACAAGGTCCTGAGTGCGCGAGAACGAGCCCTCGCGCGCGAGAAGTACCTGTACGAAGATCTCCTCGACAAGCTCCTCGAGGCACTGGCCGATCTGCAACAAACCGCATTCGCAATCGCGGAACTCGATGTCCTGGTCTGCTTCGCCGAGCGCGCCGAAACCCTGCGGCTTACGAAGCCCGAAATTGCCGACGAACCGTGTATCGAAATCGAAGGTGGCCGCCATATCGTCGTAGAGCAGGTTATCGAGACACCGTTCGTCGCCAATGACCTGTCGCTGAATAGCTCACAACGCCTCATCGTGATCACAGGACCCAACATGGGCGGCAAATCGACCTATATGCGACAGACGGCGCTCATCGCCATCCTGGCGCACATCGGCAGTTTTGTGCCGGCGGACCGGCTGCGAATCGGTCCGCTGGACCGGATATTCACGCGTATCGGCGCCTCCGACGATCTCGCCGGCGGCCGTTCGACGTTCATGGTCGAAATGACCGAGACGGCGACGATTCTGAATAACGCGACTTGCGAGAGCCTCGTCCTCATGGACGAAATCGGCCGCGGGACGAGCACCTTCGACGGGCTGTCACTCGCGTGGGCGGCCGCGCACTTCATGGGTGAATCCGCTGCGGCGTTCACGCTGTTCGCTACGCACTATTTCGAACTGACCGCGCTTGCCGAGGAACTGCCGGCGTGTCGCAATGTGCACCTGGATGCGACTGAACACCGCGGCCAACTGGTGTTCCTGCACGCAGTGAAGCCGGGCCCGGCCAACCAGAGTTATGGCCTCCAGGTTGCCGCCCTTGCCGGGGTGCCAAAAGACGTCATCCGGCGCGCAAGAGCGTACCTGGGGACGCTCGAATCGCAGCGGGCGGCGCACTCAGAAACCCCCCAGGCGCAACTGCCGCTGGGTCTGTTGGAGGATGCTGGAAGCGATGCGCTGCGCGAGGCTCTCGACGACATCGACCCTGATTCGATGTCGCCCCGCGAAGCGCTCGCGGCGCTCTACAAACTCAAGGACGCCTAGTCGGTCTCGCGCAGGAACTCGCCGCGCCTGAGAAACGAGCCGATCTGATCCGCAACATTTCTGGATGTCGTCAGGCCCATGTGAGTCACACCCATGACGAGGTGATCTTTGGCGCCATCCAGCTGCGTTTCCGAAACGGCGACAGTGCCATCATTGGGTTCGCCGAATTTTCCGGTGATATGGCCAATTCCCACCGGCATATTGCCGGCAATGACACCAATATCTCGTTGCTCACAGACCTCGCCAGCCCAGTCATTGGCAACGCTGTGTATCGTGCCTTCGGGCAGTGAGTGGCCCAGCAGGTGTTCGCCCCAATCCTTCGTATGCAGGAAATCGGCAGCGCGCGATCCCGACAACGGCGATCCCAGGCATACCACGCGACCCGGGGCGTTACTGAACCCCTTGGCCAGCATACGCAACGCAACCAAGCCACCGAGGCTGTGGCCCACGATATGCGTTTCACGGATCTCGTTGTCCTCGATGAAGCGGGCGAGCAGCTCCGCGTTCTCATCCAGCGTGTTGGTGACGGAGGGGTAGCTGAAAATCAGTGCCCGCATGCCAAACTCGCGCTCGAGATGGCGCTTGATGAGGTACATGCCGACGCCATGCCACCAGATACCGTGCGTGCAAACCACCGTGTCGATCGAATTCATCGCAGTGCAAAGCTCCGCAGTAAAATGTCCCCGAAACTATTCGGCACGTGGCGTGCGCAGGCGAATGCCGGTTTCCTTGAGTTGCTGCGCGGACACGACGCCCGGTGCATTGGTCAGCGGATCGTGCGCCGACTGTGTCTTCGGGAACGCGATGACGTCGCGAATACTGTCCGCGCCCGCCATCAGCATGACGATTCGATCCAGACCGAACGCCACGCCACCGTGCGGAGGCGCACCGAATTCGAGAGCGCGCAACAGGAAGCCGAATTTCTCGTCTGCCTCTTCCCTGCTGATGCCGAGTAGATCGAATACCACCGACTGCATGTCCTGGTTGTGAATACGAATCGAGCCGCCGCCGACCTCGGACCCGTTCAGCACCATGTCATAGGCACGCGAGATTGCGTTGCCGGGATCGTTCTGCAACGCCTCCGGATCATTGACTGATGGCGCCGTGAACGGATGATGCAAAGCCATCCAGCGTTTCGATTGCGGATCTCTCTCGAACATCGGGAAATCGACAACCCAAAGTGGCGCCCATTCGTCCTTGACCAGCCCCCGGTCCTCGCCCAGTTTCACGCGTAATGCGCCCAGCGCGTCGTTTACGACGCGCGCCTTGTCGGCGCCAAAGAAAATGACATCGCCGGTCTTCGCGCCAGTGCGTTCGAGAATGCCGGTCACGGCCTCATCAGGCAGGAATTTCATGATCGGCGACTGCAGCCCGTCACGGCCGCCGTCGACGTCGTTGACCTTGATGTAGGCAAGACCCTTGGCCCCGTAACGACCGACGAACTCGGCGTAATCATCGAGATGCTTGCGACTCAGCTTCGCACCACCCGGCAGGCACAGCGCCGCGACCCGACCTTCCGGATCGTTTGCGGGTCCGGCGAATACCTTGAATTCGACCTCGCCCACCAGGTCGGAAACGTCGACGAGTTCAAGATCGATGCGCAGATCGGGCTTGTCAGAGCCGTAGCGCTGCATCGCCTCTGCATAGCTCATGCGCGGGAACGGATCGGCCAGGTCAACATCGAGCACGGCCTTGAAAACGTGGCGTATCAGCGATTCCATCGCGCCAGTAACATTCGCCTCGTCAACGAAGCTCATCTCAATATCGAGCTGCGTAAACTCGGGCTGCCGGTCAGCGCGCAGGTCCTCGTCGCGAAAACAGCGCACGATCTGGTAGTAGCGATCCAGCCCGGACATCATCAGGAGTTGCTTGAACAGCTGCGGCGATTGCGGCAAAGCAAAAAACTTACCCGGATGCGTGCGGCTTGGAACGATGTAATCGCGTGCGCCCTCGGGCGTTGCCCGCGTCAGCATCGGCGTCTCAACATCGACGAAGCCCTCTGCGTCCAGGAAATCGCGCATTGCCCTGGTAACGCTGTGGCGCAGTCGCAGGTTGCCGAGCATCTCTTCCCTGCGCAGATCGAGGTAGCGATACTTCAGGCGTAGTTCCTCGTTGACCTGCTCGTCATGGTGAAACGGCGGCGTCTCGGACCGGTTCAGCACCTCGAGCTCCTGGGCCAGCACCTCGACATGGCCGGTAGCCATATTGGGATTGATGGTGCCCTCGGGCCGCTCGCGCACCCTGCCCTTTACGGCCAGCACGAATTCGCCGCGAATGCGCTCGGCCTCGGCGAAAATTTCCGCCCGATCCGGGTCGAAGACTACCTGCAGCAAGCCCTCGCGATCACGCAGATTCACGAAAATCACGCCACCATGGTCGCGACGGCGATGCACCCAGCCGCAGACTGACACATCCTCGCCGATCAGTGATTGTTCAACTTGTCCGCAATAATGGCTGCGCATGATTTTTCCGGGCAGGGCTTTGAAAAAAGAGGCGGAATGGTACGGCGTGACAGCCTACCGTACAAGCCTAGCCGCCATCCGTAGTTTCCGAGGCCCCCTCGAACGGCAGCTCGGCCGTGGGGTCTCCCCGCCAGGGCGGTATCACAACGCCCAGTGAGATAATCATCTTCAGCGCTTCGTCGACGTCCATATCGAGCACGGTGACGTCCTTTTTCGGCACGATGATGATGAATCCCGATGTCGGATTCGGTGTCGTCGGCACGAAACATCCCACAACCTCCTCGCCCGTCCGGCCCTGAACCTCACCGAGCTGTGACGAAGTCTGGAACGCAAGGCTGTAAATACCCTTGCGCGGATATTCGACCAGCAAGACCTGCTTGAAGGCGTTACTGGAATCCGAAAATACAATTTCTGCAAAATTCTTGGCGGCGGAGTAGACCGACCGGACGACCGGTATCCGGTCCATGAGCGATTCCCAGCCACCCATGAACGCGCGTCCGACGAAATTGGCAGCCAGCACACCGGTCAAGAGGAGCAGAAGTATCGTCAGGACCGCGCCCAGCCCGGGAATATCGAAACCGAGCAGCGCTTCGGGCCGGTATTGTTGCGGCACCAGTAATAACGAGCGGTCCATGAGTCCGATCGCGAATTTGAGCAACAGGATTGTCAGGCCGAGCGGCAGCCAGACAAGGATCCCGGCAACGAGGTAGCGGCGAAGGCGTTTCATGCAAAGGGCCTAACTGGCGCTCGCCTTGGTGGACGAGCCGGTGTCTTTCTTTGCACTGCCTTTTTCGACCTTGTTGTCCCCGGCGCCGCTTTGTGACTTGTCGTCCTTCTTCGCCGCTTCCTTCTCGCCGTGGAGATTGCGCTTATCGCCGGTCTTGAAATCGGTCTCGTACCAACCCTTGCCCTTGAGCCGAAAGCGCGGCGCCGACAACTGCCGCTTCAACTGCGGTTCACCACAGTCGGGACAGTAGACGAGCGGGTCGTCTGACATTTTCTGCAAGGCATCGAGCGTGTGCTCGCAGCTTTGACAAATGTAGCCATAAATGGGCATTGCTTGGCTCTCCGAAGATGCCTGATTCTACCGTGGGAGCGCGCCCCAGCGCGCGATTCTAGTGCATAAAAAGGGGGTAGATTCCTTTTCTGCTGATTGAGTAAGGGTTGGACTGAGGACTCTGAAAAGGAATCTGACCCCTTTTATGCTAGGCCGCGTTCTGGAATTCGAGCCGGTCGTGGTCCACGCCGACCTCGATGACGTCCCCGGGCTTGAATTTGCCCTGCAAAATCTCGGTGGCCAGCGGGTTCTCGATCTGCTGCTGGATCGCACGCTTGAGTGGCCGCGCACCGTACACCGGATCGAATCCCGCGTCAGCCAGCTTGTCCCTGGCCTCGTCGGACAAATGGATTCGCATGTCGCGATCGGCGAGTCGATCATGCAGATAGCCAAGCTGAATATCGACAATCTTGCGGATGTGTTCGCGACCGAGAGGGTGAAATACAACCACGTCGTCGACCCGGTTGATGAACTCCGGCCGGAAGTGCTGCCCTACCACGTCCATCAAGGCACTCTTCATCGCCTCGTAGTTTTCCTCGCCCGCCATCTCCTGGATGAGCTGCGAGCCGAGGTTCGATGTCATCACGATCACGGTGTTCCGAAAGTCCACCGTACGCCCCTGGCCGTCAGTGAGGCGGCCGTCATCGAGAACCTGCAACAGCACGTTGAACACGTCCGGATGGGCCTTCTCGACCTCGTCGAGCAAAATCACCGAGTACGGGCGACGGCGCACGGCCTCAGTCAGGTAACCACCTTCTTCATAACCCACGTATCCCGGCGGCGCACCGATGAGGCGCGCGACAGAATGTTTTTCCATGAATTCCGACATGTCCAAACGCACCATGGCATCGTCGGTATCAAACAGGAAATGAGCCAGCGCCTTGGTCAACTCGGTCTTGCCAACGCCGGTAGGGCCAAGGAAAAGGAACGAACCGATCGGCCGGCGGGGGTCTGACAGGCCCGCGCGGGATCGCCGGATAGCATTCGCGACGGCGGTTACAGCCTCGTCCTGACCGACGACGCGCTCCTGTACGACGGACTCCATCTGCAGAAGTTTTTCTTTCTCGCCCTCCAGCATCTTCGACACCGGGATTCCGGTCCACTTGGAGACAATCTCGGCGACCTCTTCGTCGGTCACATTGTTGCGCAGCAGGGTCGTTTCCTGGTGCTCTGCATTTGCGGCTTCCTCGAGTTGCTTCTCGAGCTCCGGAATGCGTCCGTACTGCAGCTCCGACATGCGCGCTAGATCGTTCGCGCGATGCGCCGTCTCTAACTCGAGCCGGGCGCGCTCCAGTTCTTCCTTGATGTGCGCCGCTCCCTGCATGGCGGCCTTCTCGGCCTTCCATATCTCTTCGAGATCGGCAAATTCGCGCTCGAGCTCTGCAAGCTGTGCGTCGAGATCACCGAGGCGTTTCTTCGATGCCTCGTCTTCTTCCTTCTTCAGCGCTTCCCGCTCGATTTTGAGCTGAATGATGCGCCGTTCCAGGCGATCCATCTCCTCGGGTTTCGAGTCGATCTCGATGCGAATGCGTGATGCCGCCTCGTCAACGAGGTCGATAGCTTTGTCGGGCAACTGGCGGTCGCTGATATAGCGATGCGACAGGGTTGCGGCAGCCACTATTGCAGGATCCGTAATCTCGACGCCATGATGTACTTCGTAGCGTTCTTTCAGTCCGCGCAGAATCGCGATCGTGTCTTCGACGGTCGGTTCTTTAATAAGCACCTTTTGGAAGCGACGCTCGAGCGCGGCATCCTTCTCGACGTACTTGCGATACTCGTCGAGTGTCGTCGCGCCCACACAGTGCAGCTCACCGCGGGCCAGCGCAGGCTTCAGCATGTTGCCGGCATCCATCGACCCTTCGGCCTTGCCAGCACCGACCATCGTGTGCAGTTCGTCGATAAACAGGATGATCTGGCCTTCCTGCTTGGCAAGGTCGTTGAGCACCGCCTTCAGACGCTCCTCGAATTCGCCGCGGAACTTTGCGCCGGCAATCAGGGCGGCCATATCCAGCGACAGAATGCGCTTGCCGCGCAGGCCCTCCGGCACTTCGTTATTCACGATGCGTTGTGCAAGACCCTCAACGATGGCGGTCTTGCCGACACCGGGTTCGCCGATCAACACAGGGTTGTTCTTGGTGCGCCGCTGCAGAATCTGGATCGTCCGGCGAATCTCTTCGTCGCGGCCGACGATCGGGTCCAGCTTGCCCTGCTCGGCACGCTCGGTCAGGTCTATCGTGTAGCGATCGAGCGCCTGGCGCGTGTCTTCCGCATTCGGGTCATCGACCTGTTGGCCACCGCGAATGTCATCGATAGCCTTTTCGACGGCTCCGCGCACGGCGCCCGCTTGCTCGAACAGTTCCTTGAGCGGCGAGCTGTCGTCCAGTACCGCCAACACGAATAGCTCGCTCGAGACGTACTGGTCGTCGCGTTTCTGGGCGAGTTTGTCCGTGATATTGAAGAGTTTGCCAAGGTCATTGCTGAAATGGACCTCCCCGCCTGCGCCTTCGACCTTCGGCAGGCGGTCAATCGCATCCCCGAGATGAGAACGCAGCAGGTTGACGTTGGCTCCGGACTTGGTGAGCAAGCCACGCACCGTACCGCCCTGCTGGTCGAGGAGCGCAACCATAAGGTGCGCAGGCTCAATGAACTGGTGATCCTGCCCAATCGCCAGCGATTGCGCATCTGCCAGCGCCAGCTGAAACTTGCTAGTCAGTTTGTCCAGACGCATGTCGGGCCCCTGAAAGTCGGCTTTTCCAAAAAGTCACCCTGAAATTGAGCCGATGGCCGCAAATTCAACGCTTTCTGCAGACGAAACTCGCCATGCGCCCGCACTCACCGTCACGGCGATAGGAGAAAAACCGGCTCGAATCACCGTGCGTGCAGTGGTCGCCGCCATACACAGCGTGGACGCCCGCCTGGCGCAACTGCAACCGCGCGAGGCCATAAAGGTCCGCCTGCCAGCGGCCCTGGGCGTTGCGCTCGAAACACTCAGCTGCGGCCGCTTCCAGGTCGACAAATGCCTGTCTTACCTCATCACCGACCTCGAACGCCGATTGCGAGATTGCGGGCCCCAGCCAGGCCATTAGCCTGTCGGGAGCCGTAGCCATGCGCGACAAGGTTGTCGCGATGACGCCGGCGGCGAGGCCGCGCCAGCCGCCATGGATCGCCGCGATTTCTTCGCCATCACGAGCACAGAGCAGTATGGGCAGGCAGTCGGCTGTGAGCACGGCCACGACGGTCGCCGGGTATCGTGCAATCGCCGCATCAGCCTCGGCGACATTCGTCTCGCCAGCGATGCTAACGGCCGTACCGTGCACCTGGGTCAGCCAATCAGGCTCAGCCGGCAGGTCGCACATTGTCACGAAACGATCACGGTTCTCGGCAACGGCTGCCGGATCGTCGCCAACGTGGGCACCGAGGTTCAACGACTCGAAGTCACCCGTACTGACACCGCCAACCCGCGTCGTGGTCCCGGCGACGATGTTTTCGGGCGCCGGCCAGGCCGCGGAAATCCAGTCTGCGCTCACGGCGCGTCTTCGCGGAACACATTCAGCAACTGGTCGAAATCGGCCGGTGGCGGCGCCTCGAGGTATAGCATTTCGCCGCTCGCGGGATGCGCGAACTCCAGCCGTGTCGCGTGCAACGCCTGGTGCCTGAATTCGCGCAGCGTTTTGATCAGCGGTTCCGATGCGCCCGCCGGCAAGGCGAGCCGCCCTCCGTACACCGGGTCGCCAACGAGCGCGTGACGACGATACGCGAAATGCACCCGAATCTGGTGGGTCCGCCCGGTATCCAGCACGACGCTTATATAAGTGTGCGCCCGAAAGCGCTCGATGACCGTGTAGTGCGTAACCGCAGGCTTGCCACTCTCGCGCACGGCCATGCGCGTGCGATCAACGGGGTGCCTCGCAATTGGCGCGTCGATGGTTCCTCCTCCTGTGAGCACGCCGTTGCAGACAGCCAGGTACTGTCTCGAGATATCCCGGTCGGCCAGGGTCCTTACCAGGGCCGTATGCGACGGCAGTGTCTTCGCTATCAGCAGCAGACCGCTTGTGTCCTTGTCGAGGCGATGGATGATGCCGGCTCGAGGCAGTTGCTCGAGCGACGGCGCGTGATGCAGGAGACCGTTCATCAGTGTGCCGGTCACGTTACCGGCCCCGGGATGCACGACAAGCCCGACGGGTTTGTTCACGACCATCAGTGCATCGTCCTCGAACACCACGTCGAGCGGTATCACCTCCGGGCCCGCTCGCACGGCGACTTCGGGCACGACTCGCAGCTCGACGGTCTCACCGCCGGCAACCCGGTCTCGCGGCCGCCACGACTCGCCGTCAACGAGTACCGCACCATTCAGCAGCCACGCCTTCAGGCGGCTGCGTGAATACTCGGGAAACATCTGCGCGAGGGCCTGGTCCAATCTCTGGCCGGCCAGCGTATCGGGTATCTGGATTCTCTGCTCAGTCATAGTCGCAAGTGGAGTTTACGGTATACTCGCCGGCCTAATTCGTCCCACGTACACATGACCAGCATCCTAAACCTACCGCACACACAGCGTCGGCCAATACGGCAGGTCCGCCAGGTACTCCTGCTCGGCGTGCTTGCCTTGCTTGCCGCCTGCGCAAGCAACGACGAACCGTACAGTGCGGCCGAGGATCTGCAAGATGCCTATGAAACGGCTACAACTTCTATTTACAATGGCAACTACCGGCGTGGCATCGAGATTCTCGAAGCCATCCAGGCGCGCTACCCCTTCAGCGACGTGGCGCGCCAGATTCAGCTCGACCTGATGTATGCCTATTACAAGAGCGGCCAGCCCGAGCTCGCCATCGAGGCCGCGGACACCTTCATGCGCGAGAATCCGATTCACGCGCGAGTCGATTACGCCCTGTACATCAAGGGACTTGCGTATTTTCAGGACGAACCCGGAATCCTCGAACGCTGGTTCCGCAAGGACACCAACAAGCGTCCGCCAAAAGACGTGGAGTTGTCCTACCAGTCTCTGCGGCGGCTGGTTGAACGCTATCCGGCGAGCCAGTATGCGCCTGACGCCGAACAGCGCATGGTGTACCTGAAAAACCGTCTGTCCGCTTACGAAAACTGGGTAGCCGACTATTACCTGCGACGCGGCGCCTACGTCGCGGCATTGAACCGTGCCAGGAATGCACTGGAGGCCTATAACGGTGCCGATGGCAATGCCGAGTCTCTGAGTATCATGATCGCGGCCTATGAGAACCTCGGCATGGATGATCTCGCCGCGGATACGCGGCGGGTGCTGCAAATGAACTTCCCCGGCTCCTAGCCCGTAGATGGTACCTGGCACCACTTTTCGAACATTTGGAACATATGGAGTGTTTCAAACGTTCGAAACGTTTGAAACACTCGAAAAGTGGTGCCAGGTACCGGTTAGCGAGGTACCGGTTAGCGTGGGAAGCGGTACCAGGACGTTATCGGGTAGCGCCAGTCGCGGCCGAATGCGCGGCTGCTGATACGAATGCCCGGTGGCGCCTGGCGGCGCTTGTATTCGTTGTGCTTGACCATCTGCAGTACCCGGATGACCGTTTCCCTCTCGTAGCCACGCGCCGTGATTTCGTCGACGGAGAGATCCTGCTCGATAAACGCCTCGAGAATCGGGTCGAGTACATCGTAGTCGGGAAGTGAATCGCTATCCTTTTGTCCGGGGCGGAGCTCCGCAGAAGGTTCGCGAGTGATGACGCGCTCCGGGATTACGTCACCGAGGGTATTGCGGTAACGCGCCAATCGATAGACCAGTGTCTTGCGACAATCCTTGATCGGCGCGAAACCTCCGGCCATATCGCCGTAGAGAGTCGCATAGCCGACGGCCATCTCGCTCTTGTTGCCGGTCGTCAATAACATGCGACCCGTCTTGTTCGAGATTGCCATCAACAACATGCCACGACACCTGGCCTGAATATTTTCCTCGGTGACGTCGGGTTCGCCGCCTTCGAATATCGACTCGAGTTGTTCGACGGTTGCATCGTAGATAGGCGCGATCGGTACGACTTCGTAGCGTACGCCCATCTTTGCCGCTTGCCTGGCGGCGTCCTCCTGACTCATCGTCGACGTGTATCGAAATGGCATCATTACAGCGCGCACCTTGTCCGCGCCGATCGCGTCGCAGGCGATCGCCATCACCAGCGCGGAATCGATACCTCCGGAAAGGCCCAGGACGACGCCACGAAAGCCGTGCTTGTTCACGTAATCGCGAGTTCCGGTCACCAGCGCCCGATAGACACTCTCCTCGCCGGTCAGAATCTCGGCGACTTCGCCGCGCGCTGGCTCGACGCCGCTTGCGGCGCCGTTTAGCTCGATGGGATACAGACCTTCCTCGAACGGTGGCGCCCGGAACCGAACATCGCCGTCCGCCGCCGTCGCAAACGAGCCGCCGTCGAATACGAGTTCGTCCTGTCCACCGACCATGTTCAGATAGATGATCGGGACGCCAGTCTCTTCGATTCGTGTGGCAACCACGCTTTCCCGGTGGCTCTGACTATTAACTTCGTAGGGCGAGCCGTTGATGGCGATGACACATTCGGCGCCCGCAGTTCGACTGGCCTGAATTGGCGCCTGCTGCCAGATGTCTTCGCAGATGTTGAGCCCGATTCGAATCCCGTTGAGCGTGAATACAGCTGCGGACTTGCCGGCCGTGAAGTAGCGCTCCTCATCAAAGACCGCGTAGTTTGGCAAACTGCACTTTCGATAATGACAGAGCACCTCACCGTCTGAAAATACGGCGCAGCTGTTGTAGGTGTGGTCGCCTTCGTACTCGGGAAAACCAACAAGCACAGCAATGCCACGCACGGACTCACGGATCAGGGCAAGTGATTTTTCGACCGAAATCCGCAGGCCGGAGTGAAACAAGAGGTCTTCGGGCGGGTAACCGCAAATACTGAGCTCGGGAAATACAACAAGATCAGCGAGTAGCTCGTCGCGAGCGCGCGCCGAAAATTCGAGGATGCGCGCGGTGTTGCCATCCACATCGCCGACGACGAGATCGAGTTGGGCGAGCGCGACGGTAACCGTGTGGTTCATACCTGCCCTGTTGATAGTGTCCTGCCCCGTAAGTTCGCATAATTTCAGCGTGCGAACTTGCGGGGCAGGACACTAGGCGCCGAGAATCTCCTGCATTCTACTGCCGAGTTCGGCTGGCGAGCGAACCGTTGCTACGCCGGCAGCTTCGAGGGCTTCGAATTTCGCGGCCGCGGTGCCCTTGCCGCCCGCGATAATGGCGCCGGCATGCCCCATGCGCTTGCCCGGCGGCGCGGTCACACCCGCGATGTATGCGACGACCGGCTTGGACACGTGCGCCTGGATGTATTCCGCCGCCGCTTCTTCGTCCGTACCGCCGATCTCGCCGACCATTAGTACACCGTCGGTATCGGGATCCGCTTCGAAGAGCTCGAGAAGGTCGATAAAATTGACGCCGCGCACTGGATCGCCGCCGATGCCGATACAGGTACTTTGACCGAGTCCGTTTTGCGTCGTCTGGTATACCGCTTCGTAGGTCAGCGTGCCGGATCGGGAAATAATCCCGATACGACCTTTCTTGTGAATGAAGCCCGGCATGATCCCGATCTTGCATTCGTCAGGCGTGATTATTCCGGGGCAATTCGGCCCGATCAGGCGGCAGTCGAAGTCGCGCATTGCCGACTTCACACGAATCATGTCGTTAACAGGAATGCCTTCCGTTATGCATACGACGAGCTTCACACCGGCATCGGCGGCTTCCAGGATTGCATCCGCTGCAAACGCCGCTGGGACGTAGATCATGCTGACGTCAGCGCCGGTTTCCCTGACCGCCTCCCGAACCGTGTTGAAAACGGGGACGCCGAGGCACTCTTCGCCGCCGCGACCCGGCGTGCAGCCGGCGACGACCTGAGTGCCATACTCGATGCATTGCTCCGTATGGAACGATCCCTGGTTGCCAGTGATGCCCTGGCAGACGATCTTGCTTTCTTTGTTGACCAGAATACTCATGAACCTACCCGTCAGCTTGCAGCGGCGATGGATTTTTCCGCCGCGTCAGTCAAATCTCTTGCCGCGATGATGTCGAGGCCGCTTTCTTTCAGCAGCTCGCGCCCTTTGTTCACGTTGGTGCCCTCGAGCCTCACTATGACCGGAACCTCGACGCCGACCTCCTTGACCGCGGCAATAATGCCCTCGGCAATGTAATCGCAGCGCACGATGCCGCCGAAGATATTGACCAGGATCGCCGACACACTTTTGTTCGACAGGACCAATTTAAACGCCTCTTTGACGCGTTCACTGGTGGCGCCACCGCCGACATCCAGGAAATTCGCAGGCTCTCCGCCGTGCAGTTTGATCAGGTCCATCGTCGCCATGGCGAGACCGGCACCGTTCACCATGCAGGCGATGTTGCCGTCGAGCGAAACGTAGTTGAGATCGTGCTCGGCTGCCTCTCGTTCACGCCCATCCTCCTGCGAAAAATCGCGCATTTCGACGAGCTTCGGCTGACGGAAAAGCGCATTGCTTTCGATGTTGATCTTCGCATCCAGCGCCAGGACATCGCCATCACCCGTCGTGATGAGCGGATTGATTTCGACGAGACTGGCATCGCATTCCTGGTACAGCTTGTACAGTCGCTTGATCAAGGCTCCGAATTGGCGCATTTGCTTTTTGTCCAGCCCGAGACCAAAAGCCAATTGCCTGGCCTGGTAGTCCTGCAGGCCCGCGTCCGGCGCGATCGCCACGGTAAATATTTTCTCCGGCGTCTCCGCGGCAACTTCCTCGATATTCATGCCGCCCGCAGCAGAGGCAACGAAGGCGACTCGACTGACTTCGCGATCGACGAGCATCGACAGGTACAACTCGCGGTCGATGCTCGAGCCCTCCTCGACGTAGACGACATTGACCGGCAATCCTTCCGGCCCTGACTGCGGCGTCACGAGCTGAACCCCGAGCATGCCGTCGGCGTGCTCACGGACTTCGTCGAGGCTCTTTGCGAGCTTTACGCCGCCAGCCTTGCCGCGCCCGCCTGCGTGCACCTGGGCCTTGACGACCCACAGTTTACCGCCGAGTTCTTCCGCCGCAGCCACAGCCGCGTCGGCCGTCTCCGCGGGTATGCCACGCGGTACCGGGATGCCGTAATTGGCAAACAACCGTTTCGATTGGTATTCGTGAAGATTCATTGAATTGTCATCTTATTGTGTGGATTGTGATGGGGGCCGCGGCAGACTGCGAAAAATCGAGCGTATTCTGTAGCAAAGCGCGCACGGACGCAAAGCATGACGCCCTTTTCAGCGCATTGAGCACCCAAATTCGAGATAATCGGCCCATGGATCAGAGCAGTTCCGCATTCACCGGTAAACGTACGGTTCGCATGAGCCGGGAGGCGTTGCTGCAAAAAGCCGTCGAGGAGCCCGATCTCTCCTGGCGCGTACTGACCACACTCAATATCTTCCGGCTGCTGGTCGCCGCAGTCTTGTTGGGCCTGTTCTTTACAGGTGGCGACCCCTACATCTTCGGCGACGAATATCCGCGGCTGTTTGCGACGACGGCCACTATCTACCTGCTGTTTGCGCTTATTTTCTCGACCTCACTGAGGCAACGCTGGGCGCGCGCCAGCGTCCAGGCCGTCGCCCAGAATCTTGTCGATATCGCTGCCGTTGTAGTGATGATGCACACGAGTGGTGGTATCGGCAGCGGCCTTGGCGGACTGCTTATCGTCTTCGTCGGCGCCGGCAGTCTCGTGTTGCCAATGCAGTTCCCGGCCATTCTGGGCGCGGTCGCGACATTCGCGATCCTCGGGGAGCAGGTGTTTTTGCAAATTTCCGGCAGCGGGCAACCGGCGAATTATCCGGCTGCCGGATTGCTGTCCGCGATCATATTCTCGATGTCTCTGGCGGCAAGGCCGCTGGCCCGGCGCATTCAGGAAAGCGAAGCGCTCGCGCGCCAGCGCGGCGTAGATCTCAAGAACCTGTCCGAACTCAATGAATACATCGTGCAACACCTGCGCGAGAGCATCATCGTCGTGGATGGCAGTAACCGGATTCGACTAAACAACGGTTCGGCTGCCAAGCTGCTCGGTGCCGAGCAACTGGATCGGTCGCGGCCACTGAGTGACGCATCGGAACCATTGTCCGATTACCTGCGCCGCTGGCGAATGGAGCCGGAACTTTCTTCGCACCCTGAATTCACTCTGATCACCCGGGGCACGAATGCCCGCATCACGGCGCACCTGGCGCCGTTGGGCAAGGGCGGCGACCGCAGCGGCCCAATACTCATATTTCTCGAGGACGCGAGCATCATCAATGCGCGCGTGCAACAGTCGAAACTGGCGTCCCTCGGTCGCCTGAGCGCCAGCATTGCGCACGAAATCCGCAACCCGGTCGGCGCCATGAGCCATGCGGCGCAACTCCTCGCCGAGGCCGACGGCCTGCGCGACGACGACAAGCGGCTTACCGACATCATTCAGACACATTCGGGCCGGGTCAGTCACATCATCGACAACGTGTTGCAATTGTCGCGACGGGAATCGGGCAAGCCAGAACTGCTGGCGCTAAGGCCCTGGGTCGAGGATTTCGGGCGCGAGTTCACACGCACCCTGGAATTGCAGGAAGGAGAGCTGTCGATCGAGGACGTACCTGACGAAATCGAAGTACGCATGGACAAAAGCCACCTGCGCCAGGTGCTCTGGAATTTGTGTGACAACGCCGTCAAGTACGCCTCGGAAACGGGCGGCATTCTCGTCGAGTTGCACGCCGGCCGCCTGGAAGCCCAGGGCCGGCCTTACCTGGAGGTTCGAGATCATGGCCTGGGCGTGGACCCAGCGACCGCCGAGCAGATTTTCGAGCCCTTCTTCACAGCCCGCTCAGGCGGCACGGGGCTCGGACTCTATATTTCGAGAGAGTTGTGCGAACTGAATCGCTCGACGCTCCTTTACCTTGACCGCTCCGGTGGAGGCAGTATCTTTCGTATCGTGTTCGCCGACCCTGACCGCTGGGACAAACAAGAATGACGACAAGCCAACCGCTTGCGCTCGTTATCGACGACGAACCCGATATCTGTGAGTTGCTGTCGTTGACTCTGGGGCGCATGGATATCGAGACTGAGTCGGCCGGCGATGTCGGCGGCGCCAAGACACTGCTCGGTGCACGTAACTTTGACCTTTGCCTGACGGACATGCGGCTGCCGGACGGCGACGGGCTGGAACTCGTCGAGTGGATGCAAACGCACGCACCAGGCGTTCCCGTCGCAGTCATCACCGCGCACGGCAATATCGAACTTGCAGTTCAGGCACTGAAACTTGGCGCCTTTGACTTCATATCCAAGCCGCTCGATCTAAACCACCTGCGGAATATCGTCGAAAACGCGCTCAGGGTAGACGATGCAGCGACAGGGCCTCAATCGCGGCTGCTCGGCGACTCGCGACCGATGAATGAGCTGCGTGACATGATTGACAGGGTGTCGCGATCGCAGGCACCCGTTCACATTTCCGGAGAATCAGGCACCGGCAAGGAACTCGTGGCACGACTGATTCACGACTCCGGGCCGCGGGCGGAGGGTCCGTTCGTCCCGGTGAATTGCGGCGCGATTCCGGCTGAGTTGATGGAAAGCGAGTTCTTCGGACATCGCAAAGGCAGTTTCACCGGCGCCATCAGCGACAAGATCGGTCTCGTGCAGAGCGCGGACGGCGGCACATTATTCCTCGACGAAATCGCTGACCTGCCACTTGCAATGCAGGTGAAGCTGCTGCGCGTCATACAGGAAAAAGCGGTGCGCCCGGTCGGCGCGTCCACAGAAGAGCCGGCCAATGCGAGAATCCTATCTGCGACGCACAAGCCGCTATCCAAAATGGTTACCAAAGGGGATTTTCGGGAGGACCTCTATTACAGAATCAACGTCATCGAGTTGCAGGTCCCGGCGTTGCGTGAGCGTGGTGACGACGTCATCGCCCTGACCAACCATATCCTCAAGCGACTCGATGCGACGGCCAGGCTGGATGACGGCGCAAGAATGGCACTGGCGAATTACTCCTTCCCCGGCAACGTCCGGGAATTGGAGAATCTGTTGGAACGTGCCGTAACGCTGTGTGCCAGCGGCACAATCAGCGAAGACGATCTGAATCTCAGACTCGCCAGCGACGACACGATCTCGCAAATTGCAACGGCAACAAATCTCGGCAACCAGGTCGAGGACGTGCAACGCCAGGCGATCGTCGGAGCGCTCAAAAAGACACGTTACAACAAGACCGCAGCCGCGAAACTCCTCGGCTTGTCATTACGGCAACTGCGCTACCGCATTGCAAAGCTGGGAATCGAATGACCACTTGTAAGTTTGGAAGACGCAACGGAGAACGACAGACATGACGGCAGCAAGTGACGGCAAAAGCCTGTCAATAATTATCCCGGCCAAGAATGAAGCCACTTCCATTGCCGGCGTCGTGTCTGCGGCAAGAGCTTTGTACCGGGATGCCGAGATTCTCGTGGTCGACGACGGTTCCAATGATGAAACGGCGAGTCTCGCCGAGCAGTCTGGTGCAAAGGTGGTCAGGCATCCTATTTCGCTGGGCAATGGCGCTGCCGTAAAGAGCGGCACAAGGGCCGCCAGCGGCGACATACTTGTGATGATGGACGGCGATGGACAACACCAGCCCGAGGATATTCCATCGTTGATCGCCAAACTCGACGAAGGATTCGACATGGCAATCGGAGCGCGCGACTCCGGCTCGCATGCAGGTATCGGGCGCCTGTTCGCCAATGGCCTGTACAACGTGTTTGCGTCGATGATCAGCGGTCATCGTATCCTCGACCTGACATCCGGGTTCCGTGCATCACGAGCCGACTATTTCAAGAAATTTCTGTATTTGTTGCCGAACGGCTTTTCGTATCCGACGACCATCACGATGGCGTTTCTGCGCTCAGGATTTCCGGTCACCTTCGTACCGATCAAGGCACTCGAGCGCACTGGCAAGAGCCACATCCGGCCGATCAGGGATGGCGTTCGGTTCCTGGCGATCATCTTCAAGATTGCTACGCTGTATGCGCCACTCAAGGTATTTCTGCCTATCAGCGGTTTTTTCTTCCTCAGCGGATTCGGCTACTACGCCTACACCTACACAACAATGGGCCGATTTACGAACATGAGTATGCTGGTATTGAGCGCAGGCGTGATCGTCTTCTTGATCGGGCTTATCTCCGAACAGATTACGGCGTTGACGTTCACGAAGACGTAGCCGAGTGCCATCGATGTTGGGTCGAATTCGAAAGCTGGCCGCCGCATTTCGCAAGACGCCGCTGCACCCGCAGTGGTTTGCATTCCTGCGAGAGGAACGAAATTTGGCAAGAACGTGCCAGTCCTTGCGTGGCACAGTCCTGGACGTTGGCTGTGCCGACGGTTCACCGAGGAATTACCTTGCACCTGACGCAACCTATGTCGGGCTCGACTATTTCTCGACGGCAACGGACTGGTACGGCACGCGGCCCGATATATACGGTGACGCGCAATCGTTGCCTCTCAGGGATGGCAGCGTGGACCATGCTTTGCTACTCGACGTACTCGAACATCTGCCGGACCCGGAGCGCTGCCTCGTCGAATTGCACCGCGTTGTCAAGCCGGGTGGCAGCCTGACGATCCAGGTGCCATTTATTTATCCACTGCACGACGCGCCGCTCGATTTTCACCGCTGGACACGTTACGGATTGCGCCGGTCCGCGCGGCGGTCCGGATTCAGGATCGATGTCGAATCCGCCATCGGGCATCCCCTCGAAACGGCGGCGCTCGGCGCCAACATTGCAATGACCCAATCGGTGATCAACTGGATTCGGGGCAGGAATCCGCTGGCCTTGTTCGCGTTGCTGTTGCCGCTCAGCGTCTTGTTGACGAATACCGGCGCGTGGATACTCGCTGCCCTGAGTCGCGACGAAGACCTGATGCCCTACGCCTATCGCATGATCTGGACCAGAGATTAGATGTCGGGTGTCGCGCTGATTACGACGTCCTATCCGGACAACCTGCGCGGAGCAGAGGCCGCAGGCAGTTTTGTCGAGGATTTTGCGTTGGAGTTGTCGAACACCGTTGCCGTGACTGTGCTTGCCGCCAGCATTGACGACTCTGTCGTGCGTACGGGAAACCTGACCGTACGGCGTTTCGCGGTGCCGCGATTGCCGTTGTCTCAGCTCAAGCCACAGAAACCGTCTGACTGGCCCGCCGTTTTGAAGACACTGCGGGCTGGCCGCGTGGCGCTGAGGCGACTTATGGACGACGACAGGCCGGACCATATACTCGCACTCTGGGCATTACCGAGTGGCTGGTGGGCGGAGTCCGTGGGCCGCGGAGTGCCTTTTAGCACCTGGGCTCTGGGCAGCGACATCTGGTCGCTGGGTAGAATTCCGTTGCTCCGGCAAATGCTCAAGAGAGTACTCGGCAATGCTGATCATCGTTTTGCCGATGGGATCGGCTTGTGCGCTGACGTCGAGCGCTTGTGTGGCAAGTCCTGCACATTTCTGCCAAGTACGCGACGCCTACCGGCCACGAATGATTCGACAGTCGCCGACCGACCGCCTTATAAGCTTGCGTATCTCGGGCGATGGCATCCAAACAAGGGCACCGATCTGCTGATGCAGGCACTCGAGGCGCTCGATGACGACGATTGGAGCAAAATCGACGAAGTTCGCATTTTCGGTGGCGGCCCGCTCGCCGAGCAGGTTCGGGCCGCGGCTGATCCACTTGCGGAGGCCGGACGACCCGTGACCGTTGGCGCTTATCTGGACAAGCGCGAGGCAGCCAAACTGATCGCCTGGGCCGACTATGTTCTATTGCCGTCACGCATTGAGAGTATTCCAGTAATTTTTTCCGACGCCATGCAACTCGGAACTCCGTTGGTAGCCACTCCCGTCGGCGACCTGCCGCGTCTCCACGAACGTTATGAATTCGGCGTGTTGGCCGGGACGGCCAGCGATGGATCTTTTGCTGACGCGATACGGCAGGCAATTCGGCAGGACGCATCGGCATTCGGTGGAGGCATCGAACGTGCCCGGCTGGATTTCGACCTCGAGATTATCGCCGCACAGTTTTTGACCGGCATCGGAGCTACCTAGCCGTGGATGAGTGGACGTTTTCATTGACTCCCCCGCCCGGCTGGCCAGATTTGTGCGAGAGTGCGTCGGCCGTCTTCGGCTCGCCCGGCTGGCAACAGGCTCTCGAGTCGAGCTTCGGATGCAAGACTCTGTACGCACTTGCCGGTAATGCCGGCGCTGCGATTACGATATTTAGGGCCGGTCCTTTTTCGGTTGGATACCTGGGCTTTCCTGTTGGCGGTCTCATCGGTCGGCTGGCAGTTCTCGATCCGATCATGTCGCAGCTTGCCGCAAAGAAACCAGCTCCGCGCCTGACCTGTGTGAGAATTGCCGTGAGCGCGTTCGGCTCCGGCGCGGCTCTCGATCATGCCTCGGTATCGAATCCGGAGACCGCAATCGCCGACCTGCAGCAGTGGGATCTGATGGGGGTATCCAAGAACCTGCGCCGCGATATACGTAAGGCGGAGCGCTCGGGCCTGACCGTCGAACGAACAACAAACGCTTCCCACGGTGTCGTCCTGTATGGAATGTACGAGAGCGCAGTGAAACATCATGGCGGCTCGCTGCGTTATAACGCGGCCTACTTCTCTGCTGTCCTCGAACTCGCCGCAAAAAGCGAGCGCGTCAATGTGTTCATCGCAAGGCTTGACCGCGACATCATCGGCTTCGCGGTCATCGTCCACCACGGCGATACCGCCTACTATTTGCACGGTGGCGCTACCGCCGAGTTACGCCAACTGAGCCCGTCTGACCTGATCCTGGCTGAGGCCATCGCATCCGCCAGATCTGCAGGCTGCAGAGAATTCAGCTTCATGGCATCGCCGTCCGATCAACCGACCCTGGTGCGTTACAAGGAAAAATGGGGTGCGGAAACCCGGCCGCTCAGGACATACACGGTCCGACTGTCCCCGGCCTACCCGCTTTTCAAGGCAGCTGAAAGCCTGTACCGCCTGATCTCCTGACGCACCTAGCCGCTCTTTCTCAGGATGTAGACAAAGCCCGGGAAGAAGAACGGCGCAAGCCGCAACACTGCATTTGCGACATGGCGCTTCAACGAGCGGGGAGGAAGAATGTCCGTTGCCTGGAATCTGACGGGATCGCGAACGATCTGCCCCGTGTAGTCGGTAACAGTGAAATCTGCGAGCAACCTGCGAAGCTGCGGTCGCGAACAGGGCCGCTCCGGGTAGCTGTCCCCCTTGCGGGCGAGTCGCATGTAGCCGTCCGCCAGGCGCCTCGGCAGCCAACTCAGAAATGGCAGCCCGTAATGCGGCTCGACCGGTTCATACTTATTCGGGCCCGCAAAATAACAAACGCCGTCGCCGGCCATGACGCGATGGATTTCCGCAAGCAGCCGGGACACGCTGTCCGTGTGTTCGTACACGTGATTGCAGACAACGATATCGAAGGTATCGGATTCGAACGGCAAATCTTCAGCATCAGCTCTCGCGAATGCCAGGTTGTCTCCATCGCGTCCGATGCTGCGATCCATGTCCACGCCAACACCCAGGCCGTCCCGTGGCGTAATCCGCTCGAGAATAATGCCGAACGAGCAACCGATATCCAGGATTCGAAGCCCCGTACGGTCAAACGCACGTTCTGCCTCGAGCACGGCCCGGATCTTGGCCGACTTGCGCGCACGATTCTCTTCGTCTGCCAACTCCGACGCGCCGTCGAATGCCTCTGCGTAACAGGACGCTTTGTTTTTGAGTTCGCCCAATGAAGTGCCGTCGCAGTTGGTCAGGAAGCGACGATGGCGCGTGTCGAGTCAATGATGTAATTCACTTCAGACTCTGTCAGGCGCGAAGTCAAAGGCAAGCTAACCGTTGTGTCCCCAAACAGGCTCGCCACCGGATAGTCGTCGCGTCGCCAGTCAAACTGCTCGATGTAATAAGGCTGCACCGCGAGGCATTGGTAATGCACTCCGACGCCGATTCCCGACTCCTGCATGCGGACCAGGAACTCGTCCCGTGTGAGGCCGCATGTGTCGGCGTCAATCGTCAACGTGTACAAATGATGCCCGTGCCTGGTATCCGCTGCCGGATCCGACGGAGTTCCGACAGGTGCATCGGCGAAAGCCTCCTGATACCGGGCCCAGATCTCACGGCGTCTCTCCCAGGCGGGCTCAACACGGCTCAGTTGATGAATGCCGATCGCGGCTTGCAGATCCATCATGTTGTATTTGAAGCCCGCGTCGACGACCTGGTAATGCTTGTATCCCTGATCGCCGAATCGATGCCATGCGTCCTTGGTCATACCGTGAAGGGACAGGATCTTGATACGCTCGATCGCCTCGACAGATCGGGCGATCACCATTCCGCCCTCCCCGGTCGTCACGTTTTTTGTCACGTAAAAACTGAAGCAGCCGAAGTCCCCGAACGTTCCTACCGGCCGTCCGCGCCATTCGGTCTCGATGGCATGGGCACAATCTTCAATGACGATTAGTTCGTGCTTGTCAGCTATTTGGCATAGACGATCCATATCGCACGGCCTGCCCGCAAAGTGCACCGGAATGATCGCGCGCGTTCGCGGAGTGATTTTGCTCTCGAGTTGTTCCGGGTCGATATTCAGCGAATCTGGCTCGATGTCCACCGGAACAGGCACACCACCCGCATGAATGACCGCATTGACGGTTGCACAGAACGTCATGGCCGTCGTGATGACCTCATCACCTGGGGTGATGCCGGCAGCAAGCATACTCACGTGCAACGCCGCCGTGCAGGAGTTCAATGCCGCGACGCGGTCATTCGGCACGCCCCGGTAAGCGGCGAAGTTGTTCTCGAATCGCTGCACCTTCGGCCCGGTGCCGAGCCAGCCCGATTGGAGACTATCGATAACCTCGTCGATTTCGGAGCGTTGAATGTCCGGCGCACCGAATACAATGAACTTGCCTGGTGAGTCCGAAGCCACGCCTCAGCCCTTACGTCGACTGGCCATCGAGCAGGCTCAGCAGGTACTCACCGTAGCCGCCGCCGGCCAGCGGCTCCGCAATAGCTTTCAGCTGGGCCGCCGTCAGGAACCCCATGTGATAGGCGATCTCTTCGGGGCAACAAACTTTCAAGCCCTGACGTTCCTCAATGGTCTTGACGAAATTCGAGGCCGCAAGCAACGAGTCGTGGGTGCCCGTATCGAGCCACGCAGTACCTCGACCGAGCAACTCCACGTGCAGCTCGCCGCGGTCGAGGTAAATCTTGTTGATATCGGTGATCTCGAGCTCACCTCGCGCCGAAGGGCTGAGCGAACGCGCAAGCCCGGTAACCTGGGTATCGAAGAAATACAGACCCGTGACGGCATAACGCGACTTCGGCTCCTGGGGTTTCTCTTCGATACTCAACGGACGTTCGTCGTCATCCAGCTCGACGACACCATAGCGTTGAGGGTCCTTGACCGTGTAAGCGAACACTGTGGCGCCCGCTGTACGTGATGCCGCTCTTTGCAGCTTGGGCTGCAGGTCAGTGCCGTAAAACAGGTTGTCCCCGAGAATCATCGCGCAAGGACTATCGGCGATGAAATCGGCGCCAATGATGAACGCCTCGGCCAGCCCCCCGGGATTGGGCTGCACCGCGTAGGACAATGAGATGCCCAGCTGGCTGCCGTCACCGAGCAATGCCTCGAATCGCGGCGTGTCCTGCGGTGTCGAGATGATGAGAATCTCGCGAATCCCCGCCAACATCAGGATCGACAGCGGATAGTAGATCATCGGCTTGTCGTAGACGGGGAGCAATTGTTTTGAGATGACCTGGGTCAGCGGATGCAGCCGGACTCCCGAGCCGCCGGCAAGGATGATCCCCTTCATGACCCCGACACCCGGAGTTCGTAATTCGCGGCCAGCCAGTCTCGATACTCGCCACTCTCGATGCTGTTTATCCAGTCTTCGTTGTCCAGGTACCACTGGACGGTCTTTTGCAGACCAGTTTCGAATGACTCTGTCGGCTGCCAGCCGAGTTCATCGTGAATCTTGCGTGCGTCGATAGCATAGCGCCTGTCATGCCCGGGCCGGTCTGTCACAAACTTGATCAATTGCCGATGTTGCCCCACTGCAGCGCCATCCAGAATTTCGCACAGGCCCTCGACCACCTCGATATTCGTCCGTTCCGCGTCACCGCCGACATTGTACGTTTCACCAGGACGGCCAGATTCCAGCACCCGGCGAATCGCCGCACAATGATCGGTGACGTAAAGCCAGTCCCGGACATTGCGACCGTCCCCGTATACCGGCAACGCCTCACCGCGCGTGCCATTGCGGATCATCAGCGGAATCAATTTTTCCGGAAACTGATAGGGACCGTAGTTGTTCGAGCAGTTCGTGGTTAATACCGGCAGGTCATAAGTTACGAAGTAGGACCGGCACAGGTGGTCGGCGGCGGCTTTTGAAGCCGAATACGGGCTGTTTGGCCTGTACAGGCTGTCTTCGGTAAACGCAGCTTCGTCGGGACCGAGCGTTCCGTAGACCTCGTCGGTGGAGACATTGACGAATCTGAATGTGGCAACTTCCCCGTCGGGTAAAGTTTCGCAATAAGCTCTTGTGGCTTCGAGCAGCGCGAACGTGCCGTACACGTTGGTTTGCAGGAACTCGTCGGGAGCATGAATTGAGCGATCCACGTGGGTTTCGGCCGCGAAATTGACGATTGCCGTAATGCGGTGCTCATTGAGCACCTGCAAAGCCTTGTCACGATCGCAGATGTCAGCGTGGATGAACGTGTAATCAGGGTCATTCTCGACCGACGACAGATTCCGCAGATTGCCCGCGTAAGTCAGCTTGTCCAGATTTACTACCGGTCCGAGACCGAGCCGCAACCATTCGAGCACGAAGTTCGAACCGATGAACCCGGCACCGCCAGTTACCAGAATCGCCAAACGAAGCTCCTGAAAACCGTGGCAATCATACCACCCCATATCCCGACCGGCCTGCACGTCATCAAGACTGGCCGAGCACCTGCCGGGCCCGCTGACCCGCGTTGACAGCTTACCGGCATAGTGGCCACACGCCGGAACTGCGTCACGAATATCACACGGGAGCGGCGTCAGGAAACAGGCCTTTGCTATCCTTGGCGCGCGATGACTACCGCACGACTCTGCCGACGACCTTGAAGAACAGCAATCAAATCCGTGCCTGGGCCTCCAGGATCATCCTTGCAGCCGGCATCATCTGGGTTGCCATTGTGTTCTCGCGTGAATTCTTGGCGCTCAAGGCGAGCTTTGTCGTGGACAGTGTTTCCTGGCTGGCGTTTACCATCGTCGCAGGCTGCGTGGCATTACTCCTGTCTGTCCCTGTTTTTCAGACCTTGCTGGCGGCATACGCACGGATGCCGATCGCATTCACTCACTCCGCACACATGCTATTTGTGGCACAGATTCTGCGACACCTGCCGGGCCGCGTCTGGGGCGTCATGTACCTGGTAAACGAGACGCAGTCAAGAATACCGGCCGCATCGATGGTCAGAGCAAACGTAGATTTCATGCTCTGCTCAATGTCGTTCAACGTACTCGTTGCCGCCGTGCTGTTTATCGCAGTCATGTTCGGGCCTGGTGTCGCCGCTATTTGTTGTGTTGCGGGAATCGCCGCGATGAGTTTCGCGCTGCGGCGCAACTGGATCGGCGCGATTGCGGGCGTCCTTGCTCGTATCATGCCTGCACGCATGCAGCCGTTCACGAGCGCCGTGGCTGAGCAACCGACGCTGTCGTGGCCCATGGTTGCTAAAATCAGCAGTGCCTTCGTCCTGGTCTGGGGCTGTTACCTGTCGATCTGGTGGGCACTCACCCAGGTCTTCGGAATTCTCGGCGACGTCAACATCTGGCTGTTATGTGCCTCGTATTCCCTGGCCTGGGTCGTCGGTTACCTGGCAATGATCACTCCGGGAGGCCTCGGTATCCGCGAAGCCGGTTTTTTCGCCCTTGCATCTCCGTTGATGAGCTTGCCGGAGCTGACCTTTCTGGCGGTATTCATTCGACTGTGGCAGATTCTCGTTGAGTCCCTGATGTTCGTGGCATTCGCGTTCGTAAAGCCGGAAACCGGAGCCAGCAATGACGGCAATACCAGTTCGGCGTAATCCCCGATTCGGTCAACATCATGAGTAATGAATCAGGAACAGCAGGCCAGAGAACCGGCGCCGGTCGCAGGTTGCTGGATGGCGTTTTGGAGCTTTTGCCTGCGCGGCTTGCCAAACTGTCGACGCCGGGACTGCGCTGTGAACCCGGTGTGGTGGTCAAGACACCGTCCAGATTACAGCTGGGACGAGACGTGGTCTTGCAAAGGCGCGCCCTGCTGCACTGCGGCGGTAAAGACTGGTGCGACTACGGCGGCGGCATTGAACTCGGTAACGGGGTCGTCATCGGCCCTGGCTGTACGCTTTATGGGGCCGGATCGATTCAGGTCGGCGATTTTTCACATCTGGGTCCGGGTGCGATGCTCATGGCCCAGGCCGGAAATGTCGATAGCCGGGATCGGCTGACGACGCGTCCGGGACACGTCAACGAACCGATCGTCATCGGCCAGGGCGTCTGGATAGGAGCCGGCGCCATTGTTCTTGGCAATACGCGGCTTGGCGACAATTGCGTGATCGGACCGAATAGCGTCGTCTCCGGGGACTACCCGGACGGCACTACGCTCATCGGCAATCCGGCTCGTGCCGTAAAGCTGAGAACTACCGAATGAGCACGGTAACGGGTCGCATTGAGGCACTGACCCGGAACATCGTTAGTATCAATCCACTACAACGCAACTTCATCTCTGAGTCAGTCACCGATATCCGCGACGATGAGATGCGCGACATGGATGCTTACATCGGATATGCAGAATCCCTCGGCATCGAGTCCCCGTATCTTGCTGAGTGTTATGACCTGATCGTCAAGGATACACTCCGCGAACAGATGTACTTTCAACGCCATCGGCGCTACCGATACTCGACGTTCGACGAAGTAGCAAATTCCGTCTACTTCAATCCAGACTACATGCGTAGGTACATGCATGGACTCGCGATTACGGCCTATCTGTGGCCGAATCATCGCGCACTGCATCGATTCTTCGTGGAGTCGATCCCTGCGGACCAACAGGGGCGTTACCTTGAGGTCGGCCCCGGACACGGCGTATTCATGATGTGCGCGATGCGCCAGTCTGCCTACGAATCATTCGCGGGCATCGACATCAGCCCCACCAGCGTCGAGATGACCAGCGCGCTGCTCGGGAGCGGGTTCTTCGGCGAATTCGGCAACTACGAGATTGTCGAGCAGGATTTCTTTGCCAGCGATATGTCTGCAAATAGCTATTCCGCCGTGGTTATGGGCGAGGTTCTCGAGCATGTCGAGGATCCGGGCCGGTTCCTGCAACAAGTTGCTACGGTATCGACGGACGATGCGTTCATATTCATAACGACGCCGATCAACGCTCCCGCCATCGACCACATCTACCTGTTCGATTCCGTCGCATCGATCGAGACCCTGGTTGTTCAGGCAGGCCTGAAAGTCCGCGACAGCCTCCTGGTCCCATACCCGGGACTGAGTGTCGAGGAGTCAATGGCGCAGGCTTTGCCGGTCAATGTCGCAATGGTGCTTGGAAAATGACCGTGACCGACTTCGGCCTGACATTCGATCATTTCGGTCTTGCGGTAAGCAACGTTGCAGGAGCGCGCAATGTACTGGAAGGCATGGGCTACGAGTGCGGCGAGGAAGTATACGATCCGCTCCAGGAAGTGCTGCTAGTCTGGTGCGAACACGCGACCATGCCGGCCGTGGAAATAGTTGCGCCGACCGACAAGCCCGGACCGCTCGACAACATCGTTGTCGAGAATAGCGGTTCGATATACCACCTGTGCTATCGCGCCGCGAATATCGGCGAATCCGTTGCAGCAATCAAGGCAGCGGGCATCCGCGTCCTTCCCGTCGTGCCGCCGAAACCGGCCGTCTTGTTCGGCGGCAAGAGCGTCGGCTTCTACCAGGTGAAGGGCTTTGGTCTGATCGAGATCGTCGAGGAAGCCTGACAACTCATGTCCAGGAAGCGCTTACTTCCCGATTCCGTCCTGAACCGGATGGGTCCGCTGCTCGCTGCAATCCAGGGGGCTGAGGATGCCGATGACGACTGGCGCTCTGCTGCCCGGATTCACGTGTTGCGAAACTACACGACCGAGCCACTCGACCCGTATCTGAAATTCCACCTGCTGCGCGACGACGTTCAGACTACGATCAGCCACGGCGGCTACGGCACGATTGCGCAGGAGCTGCTGGACCCGGAGAGTGCCGTCCTGAAGTCCCCGCCGGACGCGATCGTCTTGTCGTTGCTCGTCGAATGCATCGACCCGGCCGCCGGCGACGACGGCTGGACGGCGGACGTCGCGATGCAGGAAATAACGACATTCATCGATACCCTGGTCGGGCGGACGTCCGCCCTGATCATCGCCAACACGTTCATCCCACCGATCGAAGCGATACTGGACAACAGGACCGCCAGCATCGATCGGGAACTCGACCGACTCAACGAGCACCTGCTCGACGTTGTCGGCCAACATGAGAGTCGGGTCACCGTGTGTGACTGGCGCAAGTTGCCAGGTCCGGGCGCCCTCGTTGCGGCGATCGACCGCCGCTTCTGGCGTTCCTCGGAGGCGCCGTTTCGCGCTGCCTTCCTGGACCTGTACGCGCGCCGGATTGCAGGTTACGTGCGGGCGATCAAGGGGCTTGCCAAAAAATGCCTGATTCTCGACTGCGACGGCACGTTGTGGGGCGGCGTCGTCGGGGAAGACGGTCCCGAGGGCATCGCGCTACATCCGACTACCGAGCCCGGCGCGACTTTCCGGCAATTCCAGGAGGAAGTGGTCAGGCTCCACGACAAAGGCGTAATGATCGCCATCTGCAGCAAGAACAACGAAGAGGATGTCTGGAACGTATTGGAGCATCACGAACACGTGGTGCTGAGCAAGTCCCACCTCGTCGCGTGGCGCATCAACTGGGACGACAAGGCGAACAATATCCTGTCGATCGTGGATGAATTGAACATCGGCATGGACAGCGTTGTGTTCGTCGACGACAGTCCGCGCGAGCGGTTACTGGTCGCGAGTCGTCTGCCCGAGGTCGCGGTGATTGCCATTCCGGACGGCCAGCCCGCACGCCCCGAAATGCTCGAGAGGGACGGCTTTTTTGAAGCGTTTGCTACGAGCGCCGAAGACGCGAGCCGCACGCGAATGTACCAGCAGCAGAGTGCACGTGGCGACGAGAAACATCGTTTCGAGGACCTGGCCGGGTATCTGCGGTCGCTGGAAACCGCCGTACGGATCGCAAGTGTCGATGACAGCAGCGTGAGCCGCGTCGCACAGCTCACACAGAAGACCAATCAGTTCAATCTTACGACGCGACGGTATGACGAAGCCGAGATTATCGAGTTCGTGAAGGACCCGGAAATCGCAGTCTATCAAATGGCCGTCGAAGATCGTTTCGGCGACATGGGCATCACAGGCGTATTCATCGCTCGCCGCAATAAGTCGATCGCTATAATCGACACGTTATTGCTGAGCTGCCGGGTGCTCGGCCGCCAACTCGAGATTGCGTTCGTCGATCAATGCATGCAAGCGCTGGAGGCGAAGTGGCCCGTCGCCAGCTGGCGTGCAGAATACGTCGCCACGCGCAAGAACCAGCAGACCGCGGACTTCTGGGATCGCGTAGGTTTCGAGGTCGTCGGCGGCGGCGAATCGAACAAACTTTACTCGTCCGATGTCGACTCACGTGCAGTCGCCTATCAGGACGTCATGAATGTGGAGCTAAATTAGGTAATGACTGAGTTGATCAAGGAAATCATGGCGCAGGTATTCCAGATCGCTGCGGAATCGATCGACGAAGGTACGTCGCCCGATTCGGTGGAACGCTGGGACTCCCTCAAACACATGCAGTTAATCATGGCGCTGGAGGACGAGTTCGGCATTGAATTTCCAGACGACGTCATTCCCGAACTCCTGAGTTTCACGGCCATCGAAGCAAAAATCGCTGCCCTGAAGTCCGGCTAGCGGAGTTTCGAGCCCTCGTGAACATAAGATGCGTCGGCATATGGCGAATCGGACTGACAAAAATTGTCAGGTTGTGACAATGATGACATTTTGGGCGCATCTGGCTGCGGTTTCGAGCGCAGCACAGACACCCGGATTTTCGCCATTTCTAATTTATAATCAATAACTTACTATGACCCTGCGATAACTGGCACGGTGCTTGCTTATATCGTGGTACAGGCTAATTCGCCGTACAGACATACCTCTCAACATTCATGGAGATTTGAGAAATGAAGAAGCAGCAAAAAGGTTTTACATTGATCGAACTGATGATCGTCGTAGCGATCATTGGCATCTTGGCCGCAATCGCGATCCCGGCATACCAGGACTACACGATTCGCGCACAGGTATCTGAAGGCATTAATCTTGCCTCCGGCGCCAAAGCGGCAATCGCCGAGTATTTCATGGACAAGGGCGCACTGCCTCTCAATAATGGCGAGGCGGGACTGGAAGCGCCGGCCAATATCGTAGGTAATTACGCCAGCAGCGTTACTGTACTCAACGGTGTGGTCACGGTCGCGTACAGTGGCGTAGATGTGAACGCGCAGATACTTGGTCAGACTCTGACGTTGACGCCGGCCACCAACGCCGGGTCGGTTCAGTGGGCCTGCTTGCGGGGAACGCTCGCCGCCAAGCACGTACCATCGGCTTGCCGTTAAGACAG
>Ga0070727_10000751_pt1 | contig 37721 bp, 38 predicted proteins | sample tdAd472_FD_66722 | JGI IMG/M metagenome (GOLD analysis project Ga0070727, IMG submission 66722) | Marine sediment microbial communities from the Atlantic coast under amendment with organic carbon and nitrate - tdAd47.2 | ecosystem: Environmental > Aquatic > Marine > Coastal > Sediment | place... | reverse complement strand
GTCTGGGTGGCGGAGTTTCGCGCCGGCCGCGTGACCCGGCTGACCCCGGACGGCGAGGTCGACCGGATGATCGCGCTGCCGGTCAGCCGTGTGACCTGTCCCATGTTCGGCGGGCCCGACCTGGCGACGCTCTACGTCACCACCGCGAAGATCATGCTGAGTGCCGAGGAGTTGGCGCGCGAGCCCCTGGCGGGTGCCCTGTTCGCCCTCGACGCCGGGGTGGCGGGGCTGCCCGAGGCCGCGTTCGGGGGTTAACCGACGAAATATTTGGATCGTCATAGGCGGGCTTGACCCGCGTATCTCATCTGCGATGGGTGCTGAATAAGGAGATGCCCGGACCAAGTCCGGCCATGACGCGTGGGGGAACGCATTCAGCGGTGCCTCTCCGATGCGCCGTCATCGGCACGAAATGGCCCCAATCCCGACACCCGCCAGCCCCGTTGCGCCGTCAGCCTTCAATCAGCCCTGTCAGGGAGGAGAGACGGTTTGCGCGGTTTAACGATGCTTGCAGGGGTCATAGGCGGTTTGCCTGTCGTGGCGTTTGTCGCGACGCTCGCCTTGACCGAAGGAGCACCCATACGCGCGCCGTCTGCAGGGTCTGGGATGCCGGATGTGGCCCGTGTGGGGCCGGACTGGCTCGGCCAGCCGGGCCTCGCGACGCCCGCCGGCATCCCAACTCGCGCCTGGGATCACACGCCCCGAACCGTCCTCAGCTGGACACCGCCACCCGCGGCCGAGTTTCGCCATGACCGGACCCGGGCCGGCTGGGACCAGCTCCGCCGGCTCGCGGCATCGGGCGATCGCGATGCGCTGGTGTTCCTGACCTTGATGAAATCCGGTGCCATTCCGCGCGCGGGCGTTCGTCCCGCGCGTGCCGGGGGCGCTTACGCACCTTGAAATTTGCCGTTTCGAAACCATTTAATGGCTACGCTGTGTGGCGCATAGTCGCGTATGGCGTTTGAAACCCGGGGTGCCGGTATCGGGCCCCAAGGACCGTGATTTTGGCTCCTGTCGGTAAGACGGGGCCGGGGTTGCGGCCCGGAACTCGCTCACAAGGAGGAGTGACGGCAATGTCACGTATGTCCCCGCTCAACAGCCCGCTTTTGCTCGGATTCGATGAATTCGAGCGCACGCTGGAGCGCATCTCCAAGGCCTCTTCGGACGGCTACCCCCCCTACAATATCGAGCGCACCGGCGAGAGCCAGCTGCGGATCACCCTCGCGGTGGCCGGATTCGCGCGCGATGACCTGGATATCGAGCTCGAAGACAGCCAGCTCACGGTGCGCGGTCGCCAGGCCGCGCCCGACACGCGCGAGTATCTGCATCGCGGGATCGCGACGCGCATGTTTCAGCGCAGTTTCGTCCTGGCGGATGGTGTCGAGGTGATCTCGGCCTCGCTCGACAACGGGCTGCTGCACATCGATGTGTCGCTGCCGCGGCCCGAACGCAATGTGCGCAAAATCGAGATCGAGGACGACGGGTCGCCCGCGCTCGATATGGAGACGAAAGGACAGGCGTCATGAATATGCGTTTTGAAAACCTCAGTCCCGACCAGTTTGCAGCCCTGGGTGTCGACCGTGTCGCCTATGTGCGCCCCGCCGTGATTGACGGGCGCACCGTCTATGCCATTCACAATGCCGACGGCAATGAAATGGGCATGATGGCCGAACGCGATATCGCGTTCGCGGCGGTCAAGCAGCATGATATGGAGCCCGTCAGCGTTCACTGACGGCGGGCGTGCCTAGCTGGCGGCGCGAAGCGTCTCGCCGTTGGTGAAGCCGGTCTCGATCAGCAGCGCATAGATGGCATCCGGGCTGTCGGAGCCGCGCAGCTTGTCGCAGAAGGCCCGGTCGCGCATGATTCGCGAGACCCGCGCGAGCGCCTTCAGGTGATCGGCGCCCGCACCCTCCGGGGCGAGCAGCAGAAATACAAGATCCACCGGCTCATCATCGATCGAATCGAAATCCACGGGTTTTTCGAGACGGGCAAACACGCCCTGCAGGTGCTCAAGTCCCGGCAGTTTGCCGTGGGGAATCGCCAGGCCGGCCCCGACGCCGGTCGAGCCGAGCCGTTCGCGTTCGACCAGAATGTCGAACACCTGGCGCGCGTCGGTCTTCAGAATATCGCCGGCTGCCTTCGACAGTTCCTGCAACACCTGCTTCTTGCTGGTCGCATGCAGGTTGGCAATTACGCTGCCCGGTTCGAGGATGTCTTCGATGTTCATCGTGTGTCCGCTAGGCCTCGGTTCCGGGGGAATCGATCCAGCCGATATTGCCGTCGGCGCGCCGGAAGACGACGCTGATACCGCCATGCTTGGCGTTGCGGAAGACCAGCGCAGGGCTGTCCGCCAGATCCATGCGCATGACGGCCTCGGAGACCGTCAGGCTTTCGACCGACGTCTGGTCCTCGGCGATGATGATCGGGTTGTCGTCTGTCTCGACGCTCTCCACGACCTCTTCCTCTGCGGCGTAGGCGGCGATGACATATTCGGGCGTGGTCGGCGTGCTGATGGTTTCGCGACCCTGGTGATGGTCGCGCAGCCGCCGTTTGTGCCGCCGCAGACGCTTGGCCAGATGCGCCAGAGCAACATCGAAGGCCGCATAGGGTTCGTCGGCTTCCTCATGTGCGCGCACATTGATGCCGCGTCCGACATGCATGTTGATGCTGGCGCGGATCCGATAGGATTCGCGCGACAGGACGACGGTCGCGTCGATGGCGTCGGCGAAATACTTCTCGGTCGTACTCTCGATTGCGTCCTCGATATGGCCGCGCAACGCGTCACCCACATCGATTTGCTGTCCTGTCACATTGATCTGCACGTTTTGGTACGCCGTCTGTCGTTGAAAATTATCTGCGGAAATGATCGGCACCGGGCCGCCGTGAGGTGGCCACGGTATTGAACTCTTTGTTTCCCGTTGTGCGAGTGACCCGTATCAATGCGGGCCGCAACGCTGCAGGTCGCTTTTTCTTCGTATCGACCGTTCGTTGTGCGGTCTCGGTGCGCGGCGCGGAACTTAGTCAGGCGCCTGATGGGTGTCAATACAGTCTGCCGCCCTTTTCCCGAGATGGGACGAGGTGCCTGAATTGCAAGTAACAGTTTGGGATTAAACGGAAATCAGCCGGCCGCGCGTTTCATGCGGCGGCGTTCCACGGAGGACGGAATCTTGAGTGAATCCCGATACTTGGCAACGGTTCGGCGAGCTATTTCCACACCTTCGCCGCGAAGCATGTCCACAATCTTGTCATCGGAAAGGATCGATTTGGCGGATTCGTTGTCGATCAGCAGCTTGATTTTGTGACGGACCGATTCGGCCGAGTGGGTCTCACCGTCGGTGGTGCTGTTGATCGCGGTCGTGAAGAAATATTTGAGCTCGAACAACCCGCGCGGGGTTGCCATGTATTTGTTGGTCGTGACCCGGCTGATGGTGCTTTCGTGCAGGCTCACGGCCTCGGCGATGTCCGCCAGAATCAGCGGTTTCAGATGCGCCACGCCGAGCCGGAAAAATGCGTCCTGCTGGCGGATAATCTCGGCGGCCACCTTCAGGATGGTGCGCGCGCGCTGGTCCAGCGCCCGCACGAGCCAGTTGGCTGCCTGGAATCGTTCCTGCACAAAGGCTTTGTCGTCCTTCTCGCGGGTCAGGCTGGTGATCTCGGTGTAATAGGCCCGGTTCACGAGGACGCGCGGCAGGGTGTCGTTGTTCAACTCTATTTCCCAGCCGCCGCCCTGTTTGGGGCGCATCATCACATCCGCGGTGATGTATTCGGTACTCGCATTCTCGAACTCCGCCGCCGGCTTCGGGTCCAGTGTCTTCAGCTCCGCGAGCATCTCCACGAAGTCTTCCTCGTCCACACCGCACACGCGGCGCAGCCCCGGCAGGTCGTGCTTGGTCAGAAGATCGAGGTTGTCGAGCATGGCCTGCATCGCGGGGTCGAGGCGGTTGCGTTCCGCCAGTTGCAGGGCGAAACACTCGATCAGATCCCGCGCGAAGACACCGGTGGGTTCGAACTCGCGGAGGATTGCCAGCACACGTTCGACGATGTCGATCTCGCAACCCAGCTGTTCGGCCATCTCCTCGACCGGGACCGTCAGGAAACCGCGATCGTCGAGCGAGTCGACCAACGCGCGTCCGATCAGCCGGTCCGTCGGATCGGCGATCGACAGATCGAGCTGTTCGATCAGGTGGTCGCGCAAGGTCACTTCGCTGGCCATCGTCTGGTCGATCCCGGGCAGCGAATCACTGTCGCCGCGCGGTGCCGGGGCGCCGCCGCCGGCCGACCGGAAGGGGTCGTCCTGCAGGACATTCGTGTAATCGGTATCGAGCGGGGCTTCGTCCGACCCCAGGCTCTCGCGGCTCGTCAGTGTGGCCGCATCACCGTCGTCGCCGGTGTTTGTGCCGGTTTCGGCCGGGACGCTGTCATCCTCGATGATCGCGTCTTCGCGCTCGAGGAGCGGATTCTCCTCAAGTTCGGATTCAACGAAGGCCGCCAGTTCAAGATTTGACAGTTGCAGCAGCTTGATCGCCTGCTGCAACTGCGGCGTCATGACCGGCGCCTGTGTCTGTCGGACGTCGAGACGCGTTGTCAGAGCCATGGTTAACGTCTTCTACAGACTGAATCTTTCGCCAAGGTAAACACGTCTTACATCGGCATGGGATACGATTTCGGACGGCGCGCCGCTCATCAGAACGGTGCCCTCGTGCAAGATATATGCCCGATCGACGATATCCAAGGTCTCACGCACATTATGATCGGTGATCAACACGCCGATTCCGCGGTCCTTGAGGTGCCTGACAAGGTCGCGGATGTCCGCCACGGCAATCGGATCGATGCCGGCGAGCGGCTCGTCCAGCAGGATGAAGTGCGGTTGGCTGGCCAGGGCGCGGGCGATTTCAACGCGTCGCCGCTCACCACCCGACAGGGCCAGCGCCGGCGTTCGGCGCAAATGGCTGATCGAGAATTCGGCCAGCAAGTCGTCCAGCATGGCTTCGCGCCGGTCGCGCTCGGGTTCGATCACTTCGAGCACGGAGCGGATATTCTGCTCGACCGAAAGGCCGCGGAAGATCGACGCTTCCTGGGGCAGGTAGCCGACGCCGAGCCGCGCGCGCCGGTACATCGGCAAGTCCGTGATGTTGTGCCCGTCGAGCGAGATCGACCCGGCATCGGCGGTGAGCAGGCCCGTGATGATGTAGAAGCAGGTTGTCTTGCCCGCGCCATTGGGGCCCAGCAGCCCCACCGCTTCGCCCTGCTGCACGGCCAGCGAGACATCGCGGATCACCGGGCGCTTGCGGAACCGCTTGCCGATATTCTTGACGACCAGACCCTCGTTGCTGGTGACCAGCCGCGGTTTTCCGTCGGCGCCCAATTCGCTGGGTGGTGTTTGGTCCGTCATTGGTTTCCAGTCGATCCCGGGTTGGGTGTGGACGGATTGCTGCGGGTTTTGGCCTTGGGGAGGAACAACCCACGCACCCGTTCGCCGGACGGCGAGGAGAGAAGGCGGCTCTCACCGGATTCCAAATTAACCTCTGCACGCTCACCGTTCAATTGGGTGTCGCCGCGCGTGATTTTGACATTGCCCGACACCGTGGCGATACCGCTCGACGGATTGTAGTCGCCCTTCTCGGCGCGCACGATATCCGTCGGGGTGGAGACCAGCACATTGCCCAGGGCATCGATCCGGTCCATCGCCGCCTGTTGATTGCCATCGCCGAAATGTGCGGTCAGAACATCGGCACGCACCCTGCGGTCGCCGCGGATGGCCAGCGCGTCGCCCCGCGCCACGGCAAATTGTTTGGTCTCGTAATATTCCAGGCTGTCGCGCGCGGTGATCGTGTCTTCCGCGGTATCCAGCTGGATATTGTCGCCCGTCATCACCAGCACGCCGGCGTCGATGTCATAGACGGCCTTGTCCGACTGCGCGACTTCATTCTCCGAAATGATCCGCACATTGCCGTTGGCATCGATGCGGTAAATCTCATTCTCACCGGCCGCGTTCGGCCGGTAGAACGCGATCAGCTCATCGGCCTCGACCGTCACCGTTCCCTGGCGCGCGCGCGCGTTGCCGCGCGCCACATAGAGCTGATTGGCCCGTTGCCATTCGATCCCGTCATCGGCCTCGATCTGGATCGGGCCGTCGCCCCCTCGGCTGAAGCCGAGCGACTGGGCGGCACCGGTTGCGGGGATGGCGAACCACAACAGGGCCGCGAGAGTCAGGATATGGCGGGTCTGGATCATTGGGGCGGGGTCGCTCCCTCGAAGACTGTCAGTCGCGCGGGACCGAGGAACAACACCCGCTCGCCCGAATCGAAAACCCGAAATCCCTCGGCGTCGAGTACCCCGAACGGGCCCTGGCCCTTGACCGGTTCGTCGCCCGAAGCCGTGCTTGTCACCAGATTGACCCGCGCCGTCGTGGTCTTGAACTCATAGCCCTGATCGTGAAACAGGTTCACGTCACCGGCGAGGTGGAGCATGTTGGTTTCAGCCTCGAAACGGCCGTCGTTTGCGGTGAGTGCCACCCAGGATCCGTCCGCCAGGACGATGTCGGCGGTCGGGTTGGTCAGATCGTATATCTCGCCACCTTCCGGGGCATCGCCGCGGGCGCCGAAATCGGCGGTGACTTGGAACGGACGCGCGGCGGAATCGATCCCCTGGAGGCGCGGATTGAGCACCTGGGGCTTGGCACCGCCGGCGGGGCCGACGGCTTCGAGGTCGATTCGGAACCGATCCTCGTCCGGCGCCAGGCGTGGCCAGACCGCGACCAGCACCAGCAACGCAAAGGCGGTCCCCGGCAACAGATACTTCATCGTGGAGACAATGCGCGAGCGGCCAAACCCGCCGCGCCGCCGCCGCGGCCCCGACCCCATGCGTGACCGGCGCTGCCGCCGGGTCTCGCCGGTGCTTTCGGTCTGTGGGGCCGTGTTTCCCGCGTCGCTCATGCGGGCGGTCAGGCGATGCCTGCGCGCAGGCAGTCATGGATATGCAGAATGCCCACCGGGTGCCGGTCCTCGGCAACGAAGAGGCTGGTGATCTGGCTCGCGTTCATCAGGCCGAGCGCCTCGGAGGCCAGCGCCTGCGCGCGAATGGTTTTGGGGTCTGCTGTCATGACGTGACCGCATGTTAGCTGCAGCAATGTGTCCGACATATGGCGGCGCAGATCGCCGTCCGTAATGATGCCCGTGAGCCGGCCCTGATCGTCGATCACGCCGGCGCACCCGAATCCCTTATTCGTCATCTCGAGTATGGCGTCGCCGACGGACGCGCTCGCCGCGAGCAGCGGCAGCGCCTCTTCGGCATGCATCAGGTCGCCGACCCGCAACAGGTTCTGGCCCAGCTGGCCGCCCGGATGCAGGACCTGAAAATCTTCGGCTGTGAAGCCGCGCCGGTCGAGCAGCGCGATGGCCAGCGCGTCGCCGGCCGCCAGCATCGCCGTGGTCGAGGTGGTGGGTGCGAGGCCCATCGGGCAGGCTTCCGCGATGGCGGGCAGGAGCAATGTGCAATCGGCATTGTCGGCCAGCGAGGAACCGGCGCGCCCGGTGATGGCGATCAGCGGAACATTGAAGCGGCGGCAATAGTTGATCACATCGCTCAGCTCCGGCGTTTCGCCGGAATTGGACAATGCGATCACCACGTCGTCGCGGGCGATCATGCCGAGATCGCCGTGGCTGGCCTCGCCCGGGTGCACATAGAAAGACGGCGTTCCCGTGCTCGACAGGGTCGAGGAAATCTTGCGGGCGATGTGGCCGCTTTTGCCCATCCCGGTGACGACGGCGCGGCCCTGGGCGCGATCGACAATATCCACTGCCGCGACGAAGCGTGCGTCCAGCGATTCGCCCATCACGCGCAACGCATCGGCCTCAAGCCGGAAAACGCGCTGCGCGGCGTCGATATCGCGCGACGCGGCGGCTCGTTTCGGATTGGTTTTGGCGGTCCCGGTCACGGTTGGGTCAATCGGATCTTTTCAAACGGTGGACCGATCCACGTGACACGCAAGAAATCCCCGTGAATCAATCGGTTGCAGTATGAGTTGTACGTTGTGACTCGTCAAATCCACCACCGGAATCCGGTCGGTCCGACGCGGTGGGTCGTCAATTGTGTGCGAGCAGGTCGATTTCCGGCCAGCCGGCCAGGTCCAGCGCGGCGCGCGCAGGCAGGAAATCGAAGCATGATTGCGCGAGGTGCACGCGATCATGGCGTTCGAGCATCGCATCCAGTCGCAGCTTGAGTTCGTGCAGGAAGAATACGTCGTTCGCGGCATATTCGAGCTGCTCGCGGCTGAGATCATCCGCGCCCCAATCCGAGGATTGCTGCTGCTTCGAGATCTCGACGCCGAGCAATTCGCGGCACAGATCCTTGAGCCCGTGCCGGTCGGTGTAGGTGCGGACCAGCCGGGATGCCGTGCGCGTGCAGTAGACCGGGCTGGCGTCGACGCCGAGATACTGGCTGACGGCAGCAAGATCGAAGCGCGCGAAATGATAAAGCTTCAGGCGATTGCGGTCCGCCAGGAGCGCCTTAAGGTTCGGCGCGTCATAGGCATCGCCTCCACTGGCCGGAAACTGCACCAGATGCGCCACGCCGTCGCCCGCCGACAGCTGCACCAGGCACAGCCGGTCGCGCAGCGAACTGAGCCCCATCGTCTCGGTATCCACGGCGATCACGTCGCCCAGATCGAGGCCGTCGGGGAGGTCGTTTTGGTGAAGCTCGATATCCACAATGAAGTCCGGATGTTGATGGGGCACCATGCGGCACCAGGCGGGCGCTAGCTAACCCCCGCTGTGACACCTGTCAACTGAGCTTGGCAGAATGCGCGGCCCGGCGCTATACACCGGTGGGTCCGCGAAAGCGGCGTATCAGTGGAGTGAAGCGATGGCGTTGCGTCGGGTGACGGTATTTGGCGGGTCGGGATTTCTCGGCCGTTACGTGGTTGAGCGGCTGGCAGATCGTGATCTGACCGTGCAGGTCGCCGTGCGTGATCCGGAGGCTGCCAAGCATCTGCGGACGCTCGGTCAGGTCAGTCAGGTCACACCTTTCGCCTGTGACGTGACGGATGCCGCCGCGGTCGCGCGGGCCGTCGAGGGTACGGACGGGGTGATCAATCTCGTGGGCATATTGGCCGAACGCGGCCGCCAGACGTTCAAATCCGTGCATGTCGACGCGCCGGCGGCCGTTGCCATCGCCGCCGCGAGCGCCGGCGTTGAATCTCTCGTGCATGTGTCCGCCATCGGGGCGGCCGACAATGCGCTGTCGGAATATTCCCGTTCGAAGGCGGCCGGTGAGGCCGCGGTGAGGGGTGCGTTTCCAGACGCGGTGATCATGCGCCCGTCGGTCATCTTCGGCCCCGAAGACGGCTTCTTCAATCTGTTCGCAGGGTTGGCGCGCATGTCGCCATTATTGCCGTTGTTCGGCGGCGGGCACACACGTTTCCAGCCGGTCTATGTCGCCGATGTGGCCGACGCGGTCGTGGCCGGGCTTACCGACCCCGCAGCCCGGGGCAAGACCTACGAGCTGGGGGGGCCGAGGGTCGCGAGCTTCGCAGAATTGATGGCGCTGATGCTCGCGGAGATCCGCCGCAAGCGCCTGCTCGTCCCGGTCCCGTTCTTCGTCGGTGACATTCAGGCGACCCTGGCCGGGATCCTGCCCAAGCCGCCGGTCACGCGCGATCAGATGAAGTCCCTGCGCGCCGACAATGTGGTGAGCGCGGATGCGGCCACGCTCGATGATCTGGGTATTTTTGCCACCGCGATGGAATCGATCCTGCCGACCTATCTGCACCGCTACCGGCGCGGCGGCCGTCTCGGTCGCACACCCATCGCGGATTAGAGGCCGCGGACGCGCGGTGGCCGCCGCTTTCTAGAACGCGCCATACACCCAGCTCAGGATCAGTGCCCCCAGCGCCAGGCGGTAGATAACGAACACGCCGAACCCGGCAAACTTCAGCCAGCGCAGGAACAGCGCGATGGCGACCAGCGCTGTTGCAAACGACAGCCCGGCCGCAATCAGTGCGTCGCGGGTCAACACCGGATCGCCCGTTTCGATCAGGCGCAGCCCGATCAGCAGGCCGGCACCGGCGATCGCGGGGATCGACATCAGCATCGAGAAGCGCGCGGCCTCGCGCCGGTCATAGCCGAGAAACCGCGCGGCGGTGATGGTGATGCCCGCGCGGCTCGTGCCGGGGATCAGCGCCAGCACCTGGGCGATACCGATCACCAGGGCATGGGGAATGGTCAGGTGCTCGAGTTTCAGGATCGTCATGCCCAGGCGGTCGCCCAGATACAGCAGCAGTCCGAAGCCAATCGTGGTCCAGCCGACGACCTCCAGGGTGCGCAGGTGATTTTCGATCAGTTCCTGCGCAAAAAATCCGGCGATGATGATTGGGATGGTTGCCAGCACCAGATAGCCCGCCAGGCGGCCGCCGTCATGCTTGCGCCCGCGCGCGGTGTCGAACAGGCCGGCAATCATGAAGACCAGATCGCGCCAGAAATAGGCCGCCACCGCGAACAGCGTGCCCACATGCACGGCGACATCGAGAATCAGGGTGTTTTCCGACAGGCCCAGCATTTCCGCGCCGAGGCGCAGATGGCCCGACGAGCTGATCGGCAAGAATTCGGTGATGCCCTGGATAATGGCGAGAACGGCGATTTCGAAAAGCGGCATGCTGCCTGGTTCCGGCACGGCGGGGAGAGCGCCTTATACCACCCGCACGCCGCGCCGGGATACGGTATTGCTGTAGTCCGACCGGCGTTGTCTTGCATCGGGTTTCAGGGGTGGAAACAGGTCGCCGGGGCATATTGTCCGGGCCGGTCGGGATGCTAGTCTCCCCGCCAACAAGGTTCAGGCCGACAGAGTTCAAGAGGGACAGAATGCCGAACGACAACATGGTCAAGCCGACCGACCGCATCCATCCGCAACAAGCCGATGCGCTTAAGCGCAACGCCGAGATTGTCGCTGAGCTCGGTGGCCCCGGCGAGGGCATCGAGGAAGTCCGCGCGCGCGCCGAGGCGGCCCGCGCCGTCTGGAACGAGGGCGGTCCCGATATGGCGGTCGATGAGGCGCGCACCATCCCCGGTCCGTTCCGCGACGTCCCGGTCCAGATTTATCGGCCGGCGGCGGAGGGCATGCTGCCGGTCTTTGTGTATCTCCACGGCGGCGGATTCCGGATCGGCGGCCCCCTGTCGAATGATCGACAGCTGCGCGAGATCGCCGCGGCCTGGGGCGGTGCGATTGTCAGCGCGGATTATGTGCATGTCCCCGAACACACGTTCCCCGACCCGGTGGACGAGATCGTCGCGGTCCTGGAATGGCTCGCGGACAATGGCGCCGACTGGGGTCTCGACACGGGCCGGATCGCGATCGGCGGCGCCTCGGCGGGTGCGAGTGTCGCGCTTGGCGCGGCGATCACCCTGCGCGACAAGGGCCGTGCCGACCTGTTGAAGGCGGTCGCGTCCCTCTATGGGGTGCTCGACTACAATCTGGAATCGGACTCCATGAAAGAGCTCGGCGGCGGCGAATTCATGCTCACCACCGAATACACGCAGATGGTCTATGACGGGTATGTGCCCGACCCCGCCGACCGGTCCGATCCCCGTGCGTTTGCCGCGAAGGTCGATCCGGCGGGCCTGCCGCCGATCTTCATCGCGGCGGCCGAGCTCGACCCGATCCGCGACGATTCCCTGACCTTCGCCACGACGCTGAAGGCCGCGAAGCATTTCTTCGTGCTGGAGGTCTATCCCGGCGTACTGCATGCCTTCTTCGGCTATTCCGGCGTCGTCGACGAGGCCAAGCGCCTGGTCACCGATGTGGCGACCTTCCTTGGCCGCGCGCTCGGCCAGGGGCAGGGTGGTCAGGGACAGGGGCGGGCCTAGATCATGGGTGTCGCCATCGTCGCCCTGCTCGTCTCGATCGTCCTGATCTTCGTGGTGCCGCCGGTCGGCATCATCGCCGCACCCCTGGCGGTGATCTGGGTGATCCTCGCCTTCGTCTTCAAGGTGCTGGGTTGGGGCTTCGGCGGCGGGCGCAGCTAGGCGCCTTTTGTCGATACCGCCTTGAAGCCGCGCGTGACCGCGGGCACCGAATCCTCGATCGGGAACCGCTCGGCCGACGACCCGCCCACATAGCCGTGGAGCTGCGGCGCCAGCTTGATGAAGTCCGCGAAATGCTCCGGCGTCTCGATCGACCCGCCATGGCAGGTGATGATCCGGTCGGCGTATTTGGCGCCGAGCGCGTCGGTGCAGATGGCTACCCGCTGGGCCATGTCGTCGTAATTCATGACCGTCTCCGAGCCGATTGTGCCGCCGGAGGAATTCCCGAAATGAACGATGATGTTGTCCACGCCCGCCTCGGCCATCGACAGGCATTCTTCGGGCGTGGTGCAGAACGCCTTCGTGAACAGTCCCTGGCTGCTGGCATAGCCGAGCACTTCGACCTCACGGGCATAGCCGGTGCCCGTCTCTTCCAGGTCGGAGCGGAACTTCCCGTCGATCAGGGCGACGGTCGGGCAGTTCATCACGCCGTGATAGCCCGCCGCCGCGAGCCGGTCGACGAAGCGGTTCATGTCGCGGGTCGGGTCGACACACAGGATTCCGGCGATGACCGGGCAATCGTCGATGACGTTGAGCAGCGAGCGTTCGCCGAGTTCCAGGGTGATCTCGTTCGCGTCCCCGATCGGCAGATAACCCGCCATCGAGCTGTGCCCCTGCATGCGGAAATAGGCGAGGATGTGGGTTGTGATCATGTCGGCGCCGCCGCGCGCGGCCATCTTTGCGGTGATGCCGGAGCCACACAGCGCGTCGTAGATCGTCCGTCCGGCGTCGCGCTCGGCATACAGGCGTTGCATGATTGTTTCGTGGGTCAGTTGGTTCGCCATATCCGCATTCCTCCGGGTCAAGTTATGCGCGCAGCATAACGTCATTTGTTTTGCTTTTCTCAACCCGAATGGATCGTCTCCGCTTCCCTTGAATCGCGCGCCTCGTCTAGGCTGTACGCACGATGCGGACCCTCTATCACCTCTGGTTGTGCCCCTTTGCGCGCAAGGTCCGAATTGTGTTGGCGGAGAAGAAACTCCCCTTTGAACTCGAGATCGAAAAGGTTTGGGAGCGGCGTGATGAATTCCTCGCCCTGAACCCGGCCGGCGAAGTACCGGTTCTGATCGAGGCGAATGGCGAGGACGGACCGCCGCTGGTGCTCGCGGATTCCGCCGTCATCTGTGAGTATCTCGAAGAGGTTTGCGCCGAGCCCGGGCTGCTGGGGGCCGAACCCGATGCGCGTGCCGAGGCGCGGCGGCTCACGGCATGGTTCGATCAGAAGTTTCAGCGCGAGGTGACGGCCAATCTGGTCGATGAGAAAATCAACAAGCGGTTCTTGGGGTTGGGGGCGCCGTCATCCGCCGCGATCCGCGCCGGGCACGCGAATATCGGCACCCACCTGGCCTACATCGAATATCTGATCGAGCGGCGGGACTGGCTTGCCGGCGCCGATTTCTCGCTGGCCGACATCACGGCGGCGGCGCAGCTGTCTTGTGTCGACTATGTCGGTGACGTGCCGTGGGAGGATTTCCCCGAGGCCAAGAGCTGGTACGCGCGGGTCAAGTCCCGTCCCAGCATGCGGCCCATTCTCGCCGACCATATTCCGGGCATTCCGCCGCCCAAACATTACGCCAACCCGGATTTTTAGGTGTCCTGGTCCTTGCGGCCCCGGCTCACTCGACCTTCACGTCCATTTGCTGCAGCGCCTCACGGGCGGCCCCGGCCGCGCGTGATGCCGGCGCGACGGCGAGCACGCGCAACCAGGTCTCGCGCGCCGCATCGAATTCGCCGACGCCCGCCTGGACCGCCCCGAGTTCCATCAGTGCGTCCGGGTTGTCGTGATCGATCGCCAGCGCGCGCGCAATGTCGTCGCGCGCCAGATCCGGAACATCCAGGAGCCGGTAGGCCGCGGCGCGGAAAATCAGTGCGTCGAGCCGGTTGATGTCGCGGTCGAGCGCGGCCGAGAAGTCATCCACCGCGTCCCAATATTCGCCGCCCCGGGCGAGCGCGTCGCCGCGGTCGATCCAGAGCTCGGGGTCGGCCGGATCGAGCTCAAGGGCCTGGCTCAACACCGTATGCGCGCGAGTCAGGTCGCCGGCATGCAGCCAGACACTGCCGGCCTGCCCGAGGATGGCGGATTGCTCGCGCGTGGTGGCCGTCGGTATATCGGCGGCCAGTGCTTCGAGGCGTGTCGCGGCCTCGCTGAACTGGCCCAGTCCGAACAGCGCCAGCGCCACGCAATGTCGCGACGGTGGACCGCCGCCTTCGTCGCGCCAGGCAATCGCCGCTTCGAAACCCGCATCCGGGTCGCGCCGCGCCGCCGCCAGGCAGGCCTGATAGGCCTCGCCGGTCGGCATCTCCGCGTAACGGTCCTGGGCGTGCGCGGCACGCGGCGCCACCGACAGCGCCGCCGCGGCGAGGCAGCCGGCGAGGCACAGCGCGCGGAACATGGCGGAATTGGTTACAGGCGGTGATGGACGGCGCAACAGGCGGGCTCCTATTCTGGACACTGGTCTAGCAGCGCGGCGCGACCCGCGCAAAACCCGAACCACAGACCTTCAGGGTGTTCATGGCGTCACGAACTCTACTTGTGTTTGGCTTGGGATTCAGCGCCCGGGTCTTGGTCGACCGGCTCCGGCCCGCGGGCTGGGCGGTGCGCGCGACCGCCCGAGGGGCGGAGAAGGTTGCGGCGCTGCAGGCAGAGGGCATCGATGCGTTCCTCTTCGACGGCACGGCCCCGATCGCCGACATCTCCGGCGCGCTCGATGGGGTCAGCCATCTTCTGTTGTCGGTGCCGCCCGGTGCGGACGGTGATCCGGTTTTGAACCACCACGGTGGCGATATTGCGGCGCGGGCGGTTGATGTCGAATGGGCCGGCTACCTCTCGACCACAGGTGTCTATGGCGACCGGGCGGGCGGTTGGGTGGACGAGGCGTCGGGGCTCACCCCGGCCACCGAACGCGGCCGGCGCCGGGTCGACGCCGAGGCGGGCTGGTGCCGCCTCTGGCGGGAGTCCGGCCTGCCCGTCCATCTGTTTCGTCTCGCGGGCATCTACGGCCCCGGGCGCAACGCGCTGGAGACCGTGCGGTCCGGCACCGCGCGCCGCGTGGTCAAGGAAGGTCAGGTGTTCAGCCGCACCCATGTGGCGGACATCGCAACCATCCTCGAGGCGTCGATCGCGCGGCCCAATCCGGGCGCGGCCTATAACGTGTGCGACGACGATCCCGCGCCGCCCCAGGAGGTGGTGACCCATGCGTGCGCGCTGCTCGGGGTGGCGCCCCCGCCGGAAATTCCATTCGAGGATGCCGAGATGTCCGAGATGGGCCGCAGCTTTTATGCGGAATCGAAACGTGTCTCGAACAAGCGCATCAAGGAAGAGCTCGGCGTGGAGCTGGCCTATCCCGACTACCGGGCCGGGCTGGCCGCACTGCTCGCGGACGGCTGATCGCACAGCCGCGCCACGACGGCGACCATCCGCGCCAGATCATGGGGTTCCGACAGGCGGTGATCCCCGTCCTTGATCAGGATCAGCTCCACATCGTCCGACGTCAGCACGTCCATCAGTTTCTGTGATTGTGTCCAGGGCACGTCGGGGTCGGCGGTGCCGTGGATCAGCCGCACCGGGATGTTCAGGTCGAGCGGTTGGGTGAGAACCAGATGGCCCCGGCCATCCTCGAGCAGGTCCCGGGTGATGACATAGGGTTCGTCGGCATACTCCGATGGGGCCTCGAAGAACCCCGCCGCGTCGATCTGCGCCAGCGCCGCCGGCCCCAGGCGCGCAGGCAGCAAATCTTCGGTGAAGTCCGCCGCGGCGGCGATGGTCACCAGGCCCGCGACCTTCTGTGTGCGGGCCGCGCGTTCGAGTTCCCGTGCCACCAGCGTCGCGATCCAGCCGCCCATGGATGAGCCGACCAGAACCAGATCCCCGCCCAGCCCCGGCACGGTTTGGCCCGCGTGCCGGATCACGGTCAGTGCGTCGTCGCGCCAGCGCCCGATGGTGCCGTCGCGGAATGCGCCGCCCGACGCGCCATGGCCGGAATAGTCGAGCCGCAGGAACGCGTGGCCGGTCGCCCGTGCCCAGGCCTCCAAAACGGTTGCCTTCTGGCCAGTCATATCGGACATAAAGCCGCCGAGGAATACGACAGCCGGTTTCGCCGCCGATCCGGGACGTGTTTCGGCGTCGGACGCTTGCACAGGCGTCGCGCAATATGCGAGGGCGGTACCGTCTTCGGCGTCGACGGTGCGGATGTCGGCGGAAACCATCGGAACAAGAACCCGGAACAAGAACGTAGCGGAATGAACGACGGTCCCGATTCTAACACCAACGCGGAAGACGCCGCGAGCGAGACGGCTGCCAAAGCGGCATCTGCCCGCGCGACGGCGGCCCGTCTGCCTGTGGTGTTGCAGGTGCTGCCGTCCCTCGATGTCGGCGGCGGCGGGGTCGAGCGCAGCGCGATCGACGTGGCCGAGGCGCTGGTGCTGGCGGGCAAGACCGCGATCGTGGCCTCGTCGGGTGGCCGCCAGGTCGTCGAGCTGGAGCGCCGCGGCGCGCGCCATGTCGAGCTGCCGCTCGCCTCGAAGAACCCCCTGATCATTCGCCGCAATATCGCACGGCTCGCCCAGCTCATCGCGCGCGAGCAGGTGGAGCTGGTGCATGCCCGCTCCCGTGCCCCGGCCTGGAGCGCGCGCGCAGCGGCCCGGGCGGCCGGGCTGCCTTTCGTCACCACATTTCATGGCACCTATAATTTCGGCGGCGGCACACTGGGTGCGCTGAAGAAGCGCTACAACGCCGTGATGGCCGACGGCGATCTGGTGATCGCCAACTCGCGCTTTATCGCCGCGCACATGAAGGAAAACTACGCGGTTCCCGACGAACGAATCCGCACCATCCCGCGCGGTATCGACACGGCGCGCTTCGATGCCGAGGGGTTTAATCCCAACCGGATGATCGAGGTCGCCACCCGCTGGCGCCTGACCGATGAGAATGCGGTGGTCATGCTGCCGGGCCGGCTGACCCGCTGGAAAGGCCAGCTCCTGTTCATCGAGGCGCTGGCGCGGCTCAAGGCCCGGCGCGGTGCGGACAGGTTCCGGATCACGGGCCTGCTCGTCGGCTCCGATCAGGGGCGCGAGGCCTATCGCCGCGAGCTCGAAGAGCAGATTTCGGAGAAGGGCCTCGGCGGCGATGTGCAGATCGTCGGCCATTGCGAGGATATGCCCGCCGCCTACATGCTGTCGGACGTGGTGGTGTCGGCCTCGACCGACCCCGAGGCGTTCGGCCGGGTGATCGCCGAGGCCCAGGCCATGGGCCGACCTGTGGTGGTGGCCGATCATGGCGGGGCGACCGAACAGGTGCTCGCCGGCGAGACCGGCTGGCTTTTTGCACCGGGCGATCCCGAGACCTTCGCGGACGCGTTGGAGGCGGCCCTGACCCTGAATGCCGCGCAGCGCGAGGCATTGGCGCTGCGTGCCGCGGCCCATGTGCGCGAGAATTTTTCCAAGGCCGGCATGTGCGCCGACACGTTGCGGGTTTACGCCGCCCTCCACGAGACCCCTCGTGCCAAGGGGTTGGGATGAACGCCGAACGTATTCTGGTGATAAAGCTGGGGGCGCTGGGCGATGTCGTTCAGGCGACGGGACCGTTTGCCGCGATCCGTGCGCATCACCCGGAGGCGCATATTACGCTGCTCACGTCGGCGGCCTTTGAAGATTTTCTCGGCGCCTCCGATTGGTTTGACGAGGTCTGGGTCGACGACCGGCCGAGCTGGAAGAACTTCTGGGGCTGGTATCGCCTGCGGTTCCGGTTGCGTTACGGCCGCTTCGACCGCGCTTATGATTTGCAGACCTCGGATCGCTCGAGCCTCTACTATCACCTCATGGCACCGGGCCGTCGCCCGATCTGGTCTGGGATCGCGCGGGGCGCTGCGTTGCGGCACAAGAACCACAACCGCGACAACATGCACACGATCGACCGCCAGGCGGACCAGCTTGCGGTCGCGGGAATCGAGAATGTGCCGGCACCCTCGCTCGACTGGGTGCAGGCCGACACGGCGCGTTTCGCCATCGCCGGCCCGTATGTTTTGCTGGTGCCCGGCGGCTCGGCTCACCGTCCCGAGAAGCGCTGGCCGGTCGGGTCCTTTACCGATTTGGCCCGGCGGCTGGTGGCCCGCGGGATCACGCCGGTGCTGATCGGCGCGGGCGCGGACGCGCATGCGACCGGCACCATCGCGTCCTTCTGCGCCGAAGCGCTCGACCTGACATCCGATACGAGCTTCGCCGAAATCACCGCCCTGGCGCGCGGTGCCGCGGGCGCGGTGGGCAACGATACGGGCCCGATGCATGTGATCGCGACGGCCGGTTGTCCGTCGGTGGCGCTCTATTCCTTTGCTTCCGACCCGGCGCTGTGCGCACAGAAAGGCGCGGATGTGACCATCCTGCGCCGCGACCTTCTGGCGGAACTTTCGGTCGACGAGGTTGAAGCGGCGCTCAAGCTGGACTAAATCCCGCAGGTGCGCCCGGTTTTGGTTAACCGGGCGTTCGGACATTTGAGAGACAACGGAACCGATATGGCAGACCCAGCCCCCGCGAACCAGGTCACGATCACACTGCCCGATGGCAGCACGCGCGTCTTTGACGGCGCGGTGACCGGCGCCGAACTGGCGGCCGATATCGGCCCCGGCCTGGCCAAGGCCGCACTCGCCGTTCGGGTGGATGGCGAAATTCGCGACCTGGCGCGCCCGATCGAGGCGGATGCGAGTGTCGCGATCATCACCATCAAGGACGAGGACGCGCTGGAACTGATCCGCCATGACGCGGCCCATGTGCTGGCCGAGGCCGTGCAGGAGTTGTTCCCGGGCACGCAGATCACGTTCGGCCCGTCGACGGATGACGGCTTTTATTACGACTTCCACCGCGCCGAGGCCTTCTCCACGGACGACTTCGAAGCCATCGAGAAGAAGATGGAAGAGATCGTGTCGCGCAACGAGGAAATCATCCGCGAGGTCTGGTCGCGTGACGAGGTCCGCGCCTATTTCGAAAAACAGGGCGAGACGTTCAAGGCGGAATGGGTGGGCGAGCTGCCCGACGGCGAAGACATCACGATGTACCGCCAGGGCGACTGGGTCGATCTGTGCCGCGGCCCGCATCTGCCCTCGACGGGAAAACTGCCCAAGGCGTTCAAGCTGATGAAGCTCGCCGGCGCCTACTGGCGCGGCGATGCGGCCAACGATCAGCTCCAGCGCATCTACGGCACGGCCTGGCGCAATGAGAAGGAGCTCAAGGCCCACCTGACGATGATCGAGGAGGCCGAGAAACGCGATCACCGGCGGATCGGCCGCGAGATGGACCTGTTCCACATTCAGGAGGCCGCTGTCGGTTCGGTATTCTGGCACCCCAAGGGCTGGACGATCTACCGGACGTGCGAGGACTATATGCGCACGCGCCTCGACGGCGCCGGCTACACGGAAGTGAAGACGCCCCAGCTCGTCGATCGCGCGCTGTGGGAGCGCTCCGGTCATTGGGAGAAGTTCCGCGAGAACATGTTTGTCGCCGAGGTCGACGAGAGCGATCCCGCCGCGCACGGCCACGACCATGATCATGACGAACCCTCGACGCCGACCAACAGGATGCTGGCGCTGAAGCCGATGAACTGCCCGTGTCACGTGCAGATCTTCAGCAATTCCGGCATGAAGAGTTATCGTGACCTGCCGCTACGTATGGCCGAGTTCGGCTCGTGCCATCGCTATGAGCCGTCGGGCGCGCTGCACGGCATCATGCGGGTGCGCGCGTTTACGCAAGACGACGCCCATATCTTTTGCACCGAGGATCAGATCGTCGACGAGACGAAGTCCTTCTGCGAGTTGCTCCAGTCCGTCTATCGGGACTTCGGCTTCGAAGAGGTGGCGGTGAAGTTTTCCGACCGGCCCGAGGTGCGCGCCGGAGACGATGCGACCTGGGACCGTGCGGAAGCGGCGCTGATGGAAGCCACGAAGGCCGCCGGGCTCGATTTCACGCTCAATCCGGGCGAGGGCGCATTTTACGGGCCGAAGCTCGAATTCGTGCTGCGCGATGCGATCGGCCGGGACTGGCAGTGTGGTACGCTGCAGGTGGACTTCGTGCTGCCCGAGCGCCTCGATGCCAGCTATATCGACGAGAGTGGCGAGAAGGCGCGGCCGGTCATGCTGCACCGGGCGATCCTCGGCTCTTTCGAGCGGTTCCTCGGCATCCTGATAGAGAATTATGCGGGCCGCTTCCCGTTGTGGCTGGCGCCGACCCAGGTCGTGGTGGCGACAATCACGAGCGACGCCAACGATTATGCCGAAGAGGTCGCGGCGGCCTGCCGCGCCGCGGGGCTGCGGGTCGAGGCGGATCTGCGCAACGAAAAGATCAACTACAAGGTGCGTGAGCACAGCCACGCCCATGTCCCGGCGATCCTGGTTGTCGGCCGTCGCGAGGCCGAGGAGGGCACGGTTGCCGTCCGCCGTCTCGGATCCAAGGAACAGGAAGTGCTTGCGTTGGGCGACGCGGTCGGCAAACTAAGCGCCGAAGCCGAAAGCCCGGCGGCGAAACACGCCGCCTGAGCTGGATTAATCGACTGAAACTGCACCGGAAGGAGAATTGTAATCGCTAGACGACCAGTAGATCAGAGTCCCCCGAAGAAAGATGGACCGCGCACCAACGAGGATATCAGTGTCCCACAGGTCCGACTCGTTGATGAAAATGGTGAACAGTTGGGGGTCGTCGATACGCCCGCCGCACTGCAGCGCGCCATGGATGTGGGGCTCGACCTGGTGGAGGTGTCACCAAACGCCGATCCGCCGGTTTGCAAGATTATCGATCACGGGAAGCTCAAATATCAGGAGCAGAAAAAGCGCAACGAGGCGCGCAAGAAGCAGAAGACGATCGACGTCAAGGAGATCAAGCTTCGCCCCAACATCGACACCCATGATTACGACGTGAAGATGCGCAACGCCCGCCGGTTTATCGACGATGGTGACAAGGTGAAGGTGACCCTGCGCTTTCGCGGCCGCGAGATGGCCCATCAGGATCTGGGCGCCCAGGTGCTCGAGCGTGTTCGCACCGAACTCGACGAGATCGCCAAGGTCGAACAGATGCCGAAGATGGAAGGCCGCCAGATGGTGATGGTGATTTCACCGCGCTAGGCGAACCCAAATCAACGCAATGCCAAAAGCCCCGCGCGGTTCCCGCCCGGGGCTTTTTGTATGGGCGATGCCCGGATCAAGTCCGGGCGTGACGAGATAAACTAGCGGCTGCTGGTGTAGGCGCCCGCCACCTTCTGCAGCAGCGCCGCCAGTTCGTCCGGTGCCGAAAGTTGCGGCGCGTGGTCCGTGTCCAGCGTGTAGAGGTGCTCGCAGGGCGTCTCTGTGTACATCCGTTTCTGCAATTCGTTGAAAACCGAGCGGTCCTGCAGGGTCTCGATATAGACCCGGGGCACGCGTTCGAAGTTTTCGTCGCTGAGCCGCAGCTTCGAACGCCGCCCGCCCTCGGGCTGGGGGGTGAGCTGCGCCGCCGCGGCCTTGGCGTCCGCCGGGTCGGCGGTGTTGTAGAACACGTCGACGGCCGATGCCGGGTCGATCATCGACAAATTCCCGTCGTCGGAATAGCGGACCCGCGCATGGGCGCCGGTCATCCAGTCCTCCCAGGCGCGGTCGTAGAAATCGACGATGGATTGCCCGTCGGGCAGCAGGAACGCGCAGAGGTAGACCGCGACCGAGATGGCATCGGGCCGCAGTTCCGAGGTCTGCGCCGCGACGGTGCCGCCCATGGAATGGCCGACCAGGATCACGGGTGAAACGGCGGCGTCGATCAGCGCCGCCACATGTTCGGCATAGACCATCGTCGTGATGTCGCCCGCATCGGTGTCGTCATGGCCGTTCCCGGGCAGATCCACCGCGACCGCCGTATGGCCCGCGGCCTCCAGCAACGGGGTGACCCGGGCCCAGGCCCAGGCGCCCTGCCACGCGCCGTGCACGAGGACGAATGTCGCCATTCTCAGTCGTCCGTTTCGAGCCGTGTGGCCGTGTACATCGACACCCGGTAGGGGCCGGAGAAGACCGGCGCATATTTCGGCGGGTTGTCGGCGTCCGTGCAGGTCTCGATGCAGGCAATCTCGGCGTCGTAATTGGGATGGTGGAAGAACACCACCGACAGCCGGTCGCTGGTGTCGCCCGCGTCTTCGGGCGGGATCGCGACCCGGTGAGGGTTGGAGACGAACCGGTCGTTGGTCCAGCGCATCATCAGGTCGCCGATATTGACCACGAAGGACTCCGCCGGCGTCGGGACGGCAATCCAGTCCCCCTCGCGCGTGCGCACCTCCAGTCCGCCGGGCCTGTCCTCGCTGAGCAGCAGCGTGAAAGTGCCGTAGTCGGTGTGGGTCCCGGCGCGCAATTGGCCCGGCAGGGGTGCGGCGGCCAGGGGCGGGTAGCGGATGATGCGCAGCGCCCCGATCTGCCGGTCGGTGTATTCGCGGAAGAAATTGTCAGGCAGGTCCAGCGCGCGGGCGAAGATTTCCTCGATCGTCTGGCCGAGTTCCTCGAGCCGTCTGTAATAGGTGCTGGCCGCCGCGCGGAAGTCCGCGGGCTGGTCGGGATAGACATTCTCGATGAAATGGGCCGCGGCGGCGTCGCAGGTGAAGTAATCCTCGTCCGGGAAATCCGGCGGGCCCATGTGAAAGACTTCCTTCAGGTCCGGCGGCGTTTCCTCGCCCGAGCCATAGGCCAGCCCTTCGTCGCCGATGGCGCGGTAGCCGCGCGGCAGGGACGGATCGGCATGGTGGACCGTCGTCTTTTCGTCGGCCGGCCGGGCAAAGAATCCCTTCGCGGCACCGCGCAGGCCGTCGATGATTTCGGGCTCGACACCGTGACCGGTGATGGCGAAGAAGCCGATCCCCTCACACGCGTCGCGCACGGCGTCGACCACGCGCGTCTGCGCCGCCGCATCCCCCGACAGGTAGGGTGCTATATCGATGACGGGGACGCGGGTTGCGGACATGAGGTGATGCTAGCGCGGCAGCGCGCCTACGTCATGTCCCCGCTTCGGGCGATCGCGTTATCCCCGGGCCGAGCGGGAATGCTGGCCGCCGTCGGCCATGATCACGGTGCCGGAGATCCAGGATGCGCGCGCGCTGGCCAGATAGGCAGCGAGCCAGCCCATCTCTTCCGGCAGGCCCGGACGTCCACCCGGCAGGCTCTTGTGGGTCTCGCGCCAGCGGGATTCGTCACCGAACTGCATGTCGGCGTTGATCTTGGCCTGGCTGACCAGCCGGTCGGTCTCGATCGGGCCGGGGTTGATGCCGACGACGCGCACGCCGTGATCGAGGCTCTCGGCCCCGAGCGCGCGGGTGAGCTGCATCAGGGCGGCGTTGCCCATGGTGCCCGCGATATAGCCGGCGCGGGGGCGTTCGCCCGCCATGCCGATGACGTTGACGATGGCGCCCGAGCCGCGTTCGCACATGCGCGGATAGATCTCGCGGATCAGGCCGACAAAGCCGAACACCTTGAGGTCCCAGGCGTCCTTGATGGTGTCGTCGTCGAGCCGCGCCAGGTCGCCGGCAGGGATCGCGCCCGCATTGTTGACCAGGATGTCTGCGTCACCGGCCGCTGCGGCGAGCGCCTTGACCGCCTCGGGCTTCGACAGGTCGAGCGCGTGGACCGTCACCTGGGCGCCGAAACGCGTGTTCAGATCGTCACGCAGCGTGTTGAGATCGGCCTCGGTCCGCGAGACCAGATGCAGCGAACAGCCTTCTTCGGCCAGCACCTCGGCGACGGCCTTGCCGATGCCCTTGCTGGCGCCGGTCACGATCGCCGTCTTGCCGTTGAGTTCCAGATCCATGACATCCCCCTGTTTGGCTCGTATTGATTTGCGCGGAAGCTAGTGGGGTTGCGGGTTCGAGGCAACGATATTGCGGTGTCGACAAACCTGCGAACCCCTTGCCAGCCGTGTCTTGCGCGGCTATAACCCCGCGCATTCCGAATAGCGACGGTGCGGCAGGGCGAAATCTAACGCCCGGGGCAGCCCAGCCGTCGAGCAAAGCACGCGAAAGCAAAGCGAGGACAAAATGCCCAAGATGAAGACCAAAGCGTCGGTCAAGAAGCGATTCCGCGTCTCGGCCACCGGCAAGATCCGGATGAAGCCTTCGGGCATGCGACACGGCATGCGCAAGCGCTCCCAATCCATGAAGCGCAAAGCGCGCAAGATCGGCAACATCGCCAAGGCGGATGAGAAGATTCTCCGGCCGATGATGCCCTATGCGAAGAGGGGCTAGCCGATGTCACGCGCAAAAAGCACCGTTCAGCGTCACGCACGCCGGAAGAAGGTTCTCAAGGCCGCCAAGGGTTATCAGGGCCGGAATTCGAAGGTCTATCGCGTCGCCAAGGAGCGGGTCGAGAAGGGCCTGCAATATGCCTATCGCGATCGCCGGGTCCGCAAGCGCAATTTCCGCGCGCTCTGGATTCAGCGCATCAACGCGGGCGCCCGCGAGAATGGCATGACCTATTCCCAGTTCATGGCCGGGATGAAGCGGGCGGGCATCGAGCTCGACCGCAAGGTCCTGTCCGATCTGGCCATCCGCGAGCCCGAGGCGTTCAAGAACCTGGTCGACCAGGCGCAGGCCGCCCTCAACGCATCCGCCTGAACCGGTCCCCTTATGGGCCGATCCGTCGGGTCGAACCGGGAACGCCATGACCGCGCCTGAAGTCACCGAGTCGCAAGCCGCCCTGCTCGCCACCCTTCTCGAAGAGGTGGCGGCGGCGGACAGCCTCGACGCGCTCGAGGTGGTCCGCGTGTCGGCGCTTGGCAAGAAGGGCCGCATCACCGCGCAGATGAAGGGCCTGGGCCAGCTCGACGGCGAGGCCCGCAAGGAGGCCGGCCAGGCCCTCAACCGGGTCAAGGACGCGGTCCAGGATGCGATCACGTCGCGCCAGGCCGACCTCGAATCGGCAGCACTCGAGGTGCGCCTCGCCCATGAGACGGTCGATATCACCCTGCCGCCGCGCCCGCGGCCGGGCGGCCATCTGCATCCGGTCAGCCAGGTGACGGAGGAGTGCATCGCGATCTTCGGCGAGATGGGATTCACCGTCGCCGAGGGGCCGGACATCGAGGATGATTTCCACAACTTCACGGCGCTGAACATCCCGCCCGAGCATCCGGCCCGCCAGATGCACGACACGTTTTATCTCGCGGGTGCGGACGGCGGCCCCCAGCCGGTGCTGCGAACCCACACCTCGCCGGTGCAGATCCGCACGATGGAGACTTCCAAGCCGCCGATCCGGGTGATCGCGCCGGGGCGGACCTATCGCAGCGATTCCGATGCCACCCACACGCCCATGTTCCATCAGATCGAGGCGCTGGTCATCGACGAGACGACCCATATGGGTCACCTCAAGGGCTGCATCATCGATTTCTGCCGGGCCTTCTTCGACATCCCCGACCTGCCGGTGCGTTTCCGGCCGAGCCACTTCCCCTTCACCGAACCGTCGATGGAGGTCGATATCGGCTGCTCGCGCGAGGGCGGCGAGCTGCGGATCGGAAATTTCGGCGAGGGGGCGGACAACTGGCTCGAGATCATGGGGTCCGGCATGGTCCACCCCAAGGTGCTCGAATATGGCGGCATCGATTCCAGCAAGTATCAGGGCTTCGCCTTCGGCATGGGGATCGACCGGATCGCCATGCTGAAATACGGCATCCCCGATCTGCGCACCTTCTTCGACGCCGATATCCGCTGGCTCAGGCATTACGGCTTCGTGCCCCTCGCCGTGCCGTCCATGGTTCGCGGGCTGTAGGGGGCGGCGATGAAGTTCACCCTGTCATGGCTGAAAGACCATCTGGAGACCGATGCGTCGGTCGACACGATCGTCGAGACGCTGATCCGCATCGGCCTTGAGGTCGACACAGTCGACGACCCGGGCGCCAAGCTGGCGGCCTTCACGGTCGCCCATGTCGTCGCGGCCGAGCGCCATCCCGACGCCGACCGGTTGCAGGTCTGCACCGTCGACACGGGCGAAGAGCAGGTCCAGGTCGTCTGTGGTGCGCCCAACGCGCGCACCGGCATGAAGGGTGTGTTCGCCCCGGCCGGCACCTATGTCCCCGGCATCGATGTGGTCCTCAAGAAGACCAAGATTCGCGGTGTGGAATCCAACGGCATGCTCGTGTCGGAGCGCGAGATGGGCCTGTCCGACGAACATGACGGCATCATCGAGCTGCCCGACGACGCGCCGCTCGGTGCGCCGTTCGCCGGTGTGCTCGGCCTCGACGATCCGGTCATCGACATTGAATTGACGCCCAACCGTCCCGACTGCACTGGCGTGCGCGGCATCGCCCGCGACCTGGCCGCCGCCGGGCTCGGCACGCTGAAGCCCTTCGATATCGCCGCGCCGATCGAGGGCAGCTACGACAGCCCGGTCACCTGGGCGATCGCGGATGACGGCAATGCCTGCGCCTATGTGGTGGGCCGGCATTTCCGCGGCGTGACCAACCGGCCGTCGCCGCAATGGGTGCAAGATCGGCTGCGCGCCGTTGGCCTGCGGCCGATCTCCGCGCTGGTCGACGTCACCAACTATGTCTCGCTCGATCTCGGCCGGCCGCTGCATGTGTTCGATGCGGGCAAACTCAATTCCAGCACCCTGACCATGCGCCGCGCGCGCGACGGCGAGGACTTCATGGCCCTGGTCGAGCGCGAATACACCCTCGACGGCGAAATGACGGTGATCGGCGACGGCGACAAGGCCGAGGCGGTCGCCGGCGTCATGGGCGGCCTCGATACGAGCTGCACCGAAGAGACCACCGACGTGTTCCTCGAGGTCGCCTTGTTCGACCCGGTCTCCGTGGCCACGACGGGCCGCAAGCTGGCGATCGATTCCGACGCCCGCTATCGGTTCGAACGCGGCGTGGATCCGGAATCCGCGAATTGGGGCGCCGACGTCGCCACCCGCATGATCCTCGAATTCTGTGGCGGCGAGACCAGCGGCCATGTGACCGCCGGGGCCATGCCCGATTGGGCCCATTCGATCGAACTGCGCACCGACCGGGTCGCGACCCTGGGCGGCGTGGAGATTCCGGCCGCCCGCCAGGCGGAAATTCTCGACGGTCTCGGCTTCGAAACCGGGACCGACGGCGGCATCATCACCGCTGCCGTGCCGCCCTGGCGGCCCGACGTGCATGGCGAGCCCGACCTGGTCGAGGAGATCACCCGCATTCACGGCTTCGATGCCGTCGCGCCGGTCTCGCTGGACCGCGGTACCGCACTGCCGCCCGCCGCGATCACCCCGTCCCAGCTGCGCACCAGCCGGGTGCGCCGGGCGCTGGCCGCACAGGGCCTCGACGAGGCGGTGACCTGGTCCTTCATGGGGCGCGCCCATGCGGAACTGTTCACCGATGACGCCGCCACCATGGACGGGCTGATGCTGGCGAACCCGATCTCCAGCGAGCTCGACGCCATGCGCCCGTCGATCCTCGGCAATCTCCTGCTGGCCGCCGGCCGCAACGCCGACCGGGGCTTCGCCGATCTGGGCCTGTTCGAACTGGGCCCGGCCTATCGCGACGCCAGCCCGGACGGCCAGCTGCTGGTCGCCGCCGGGGTGCGCCACGGCAACGCCCACCCGGCCCACTGGTCCGGGGCGGCCCGCGCGGCCGATGCGCTCGACGCCAAGGCCGACGCGCTGGCCGGGCTCGACGCCGCCGGCGCGCCGACCGCCAACCTCCAGGTCAGCCGCGACGCGCCGGCCTGGTATCACCCGGGCCGCGCTGGCGGGTTGCGTCTGGGCAAGAATGTGCTGGCCTGGTTCGGGGAGATTCATCCCGGCGTCCTGCGCCAGCTCGACGTGCGCGGGCCGGCGATCGGCTTCGAGCTGTTCCTCGACGCGTTACCCGACCGCAAGGACAAGAGCGCGGCCCGGCCGCCGCTGCATCTGTCGGCCCTGCAGCCGGTGCGCCGCGATTTCGCCTTCATGGTCGACACCGATGTCGAGGCGGGTAATGTGATCCGCGCCGCGCGCGGTGCCGAGCGCGACCTGATCTCCGGGGTCGAGCTGTTCGACGTCTATGACGGCAAGAATATCGAGGACGGCAAGAAGTCGCTGGCGATCCAGGTCACCCTGCAGCCGGTCGACGCGACCCTGACCGACGAGGAAATCGATAAGATTGCCGCAAACATCGTCGCCGCTGTTGAGAAGGCGACCGGCGGAAGCCTGCGGGGGTAGGGCGGTTGATTCGATGGCGCACTGTTTCAGTCGCTGTTGGCGCCGTCCTTTTGCTCGCCGGTTGCGCCCAGCCGCCCTTCGGACTTTCCGCTGACAAGCCAACGGACCGAAACGGCACCGCGGCAGCCACACCCAAACCGTCGCCCCGCGCGGATTTCGGCGTCACCATTGAGAGTCTGAGCGTGTATGCCGCCGGCCGCGATGTTTCCTGGGATGTGACGCAAGCGGCCTCCGGGCGCGCGGAGTATGTCGCCGTCAGCCCGATCGGGGGCGGTGCGCAGAATGCGCTGACGGTTTCCGTGTCGGCGCGTGACGGTGAGGTGGACACGATCACCGGGCGGATCGGGCGGCGCTGGATCGACGAGCGCCAGTATGAACGCTTCTATGGGGAGCTCACGGGCTTCTTCGACCATGTCCTGCAGCGCCGGGCCCGTGACTTCGCGCTGGACAGTTGGGTCGAGAACATCCATCTATCCAACGGGCTGGAGCGGCGCGGCAGTTGGGCCTTTGCGACGGAGACCCAAACCGGCGTCGTTGTCTCATACGTGCTGACCGACGGGGACCTGGCCTTCGTGGCGACGGTCGATCCGGAATGCGCCGCACAGGTGGCCAAAGGCCCCGAGACGTGGCGCTTCGGGCCGCCGGACGGGATATGTGGCGGGGTGTTCCCGCGTTAACAATCCACATTTGTCTGTGGATAAAAAATCGAAGGAATGGCCGGAATACCGGTGAAAATGATACTTATCCCCGCTTGTAACAATGTGTATGACCGCGATTGTAGCAACCTGCATTCATGTTTTGTTCCCTTACCCGTCTGAACCGAGATGACTGACCTCTCCCATATCCGCAATTTCTCGATCATCGCCCATATCGACCATGGGAAATCGACCCTGGCCGACAGGATGATCCAGCTCTGTGGCGGGCTGACCGATCGCGAGATGCACGAGCAGGTGCTCGACAATATGGAACTCGAGCGCGAGCGCGGCATCACCATCAAGGCCCAGACCGTGCGGCTGGTCTACACGGCAAAGGACGGCGAGACCTATCACCTGAACCTGATGGACACGCCGGGCCATGTGGACTTCTCCTACGAGGTCTCCCGCTCGCTCGCGGCGTGTGAGGGCGCGTTGCTGGTGGTCGATGCCAGCCAGGGGGTCGAGGCCCAGACGCTTGCGAACGCCTATCTGGCGATCGACGCGGACCTGGAACTCGTCCCGGTGCTCAACAAGGTCGATCTGCCGGCGGCCGAGCCCGAGCGCATCCGCCAGCAGATCGAGGACGTGATCGGCCTGGATGCGGCCGACGCCGTGATGATCTCCGCCAAGACGGGCCTCGGCGTCGATGAGGTGCTGGAGTCCATCGTCACCCGGATGCCGCCGCCCGAGGGCGAGGTGGATTCGGATTTGCAGGCGCTGTTGGTCGACAGCTGGTACGACCCCTATCTGGGCGTCGTGGCGCTGGTGCGGGTCAAGCATGGCCAGCTGAAGAAGGGCCAGAAGATCCGGATGATGTCCACGGGGATCGCCTATTCGGTGGACCGGGTGGGCGTGTTCACCCCGGCGCGCACGGAAATCGGCGAGCTCGGCCCGGGCGAAATCGGCTTCATCACCGCCCAGATCAAGACGGTCGCGGATTGCAATGTCGGCGACACGATCACGGATGACCGCAAGCCCGCCGCCGAACCGCTGCCGGGTTTCAAGCCGTCTGTCCCGGTCGTGTTCTCCTCGCTCTACCCGGCCGACACGGCCGAGTATGAGGATCTGCGCGAGGCGCTGGGGCGCCTGCATCTGAACGACGCCAGCTTCGAATTCGAGGCCGAGAGCTCCGCCGCGCTGGGCATGGGCTTCCGTTGCGGCTTCCTCGGCCTGCTGCATATGGAGATCATCCAGCAGCGCCTCGAGCGCGAGTTCGACCTGGAGATCATCGCGACCGCGCCGTCGGTCGTCTATCACATCACGCTGACGGACGGAGAGAAGATCGAGCTCCACAACCCGTCCGACTATCCCGATGTGACCCGCATCGCGACCATCGACGAGCCCTGGATCAAGGCCTCGATCATGGTGCCCGACGAATATCTCGGCTCGGTCCTGCAGCTGTGTACCGAGCGGCGCGGCGAGCAGATCGAGCTGACCTATGTGGGCGGCCGCGCCATGGCCGTCTACCGGCTGCCGCTGAACGAGGTGGTGTTCGATTTCTACGATCGGCTCAAATCCATCAGCCGCGGCTATGCCAGCTTCGACTATGAGCTCGCCGGCTATCGCGAGGGCAATCTCGTGAAGGTCGATATCCTGGTGAATGGCGAAGTGGTCGACGCGCTGTCGATGGTGGTCCATCGCGACCAGGCCGAGAGCCGCGGCCGTCATCTGTGCACGCGGCTGAAGGATCTGGTGCCGCGCCAGCTGTTCAAGGTGGCACTCCAGGCCGCCATCGGCGGCAAGGTGATCGCCCGTGAGACGGTCGGCGCCATGCGCAAGGACGTGACGTCGAAATGCTACGGCGGCGACATCACCCGTAAACGGAAACTTCTGGAGAAACAGAAGGCGGGCAAGAAGAAGATGCGCCAGTACGGGAATGTCGAGATTCCCCAGTCGGCCTTCATCCAGGCATTGCGTATGGGTGATGAGTAATCGGCATAGGTGACGAGCAGGGGGCCACGCCGCTGCTCACCAACGTCATGCGCGGACATGATCCGCGCATCCCCGAACCGAATTCTAGGGTTTGAACATCCCGGTCTTGCGCCGCCGTGTGCGGAACGCCCAGGCGAGCAACAGGCCCGGCGCGCCGAGCACGAACAGGGCGGGCCAGGTCAGTAGTGTCGATATGACGGGGTGCCAGAGCCAGGGTCCGATCACAGGAATATGGCGGGCAATCGCGGGCTCGGCGACCTGCAGGCTGGTCTGATGCAGGCTGAACCAGAGTTCGCCGGCGGCGATCAGCGACAGTGATCCGGCGTCGATCGACGCAAGGGCGTCCCGCGCCAGCACCGCCAGTGCCGCGATCAGAAATATCCAGCCTATGAGTCGGCCAACTATCATGGCCCTTCGGGCCCCGCGTTTCCGTTTTCTTGTTTCGGCTCCGGGGCAATACTAACCGCAGTCGGGGCGTCGCGCACAAGCCTTACTCCTGTTCAATTTTATGAAAGCGTTCGGCGGTTGCCAGCATGGGTCGGGTCGGCTATCCAGTGCCCCAGAGCGGAGGGGTGGCCGAGTGGCTGAAGGCGCACGCTTGGAAAGCGTGTAAACGGGCAACCGTTTCGAGGGTTCGAATCCCTCTCCCTCCGCCATTAATTCCCAATATCTGAAGTTCGAACCCTCGAACAAACATAATCTGCCGCGCATAGCGCGGCGGTGCGTTCGAATCCCGCTCCCGCCGCCACGTCATTCTTGTGCGTCGCGCGCGGCGATGCGCGCAACGCCATCACTTGAACGGTTCGTCCGGCACATCGTCGAACGAGGCGTAGTTGAGGTCGTAGAGGCGCGCATACAGCCCGCCCTGGTCGACCAGGGCTGCGTGGGTCCCGGTTTCCGCGACGTGGCCGTTCTGCAGGACGACAATCCGATCGGCGCCGCGCACGGTGGCGAGCCGGTGGGCGATGACGATGCCGGTGCGGCCCTCGAGCAGGCGTTTGAGGGCGGTTTGGATTTGGCGCTCGGTATGGCTGTCGATATTCGCCGTCGCTTCGTCGAGCACCAGAATCTTGGCGTCGGCCACCAATGCGCGGGCGAAACTAAGCAGCTGGCGCTGGCCGAGCGACAGGTTGCGGCCCTGTTCTTCGAGGATTGTGTCGTAGCCGTCGGCGAGCAGGGTGATGAAATCATGGGCGCCGACCACGCGCGCCGCGCGTTCGACATCTTCGCGGGTCGCCTCGACGGTCCGGTAGCGGATGTTCTCGAAGATGGTTCCGGTGAACAGGAAGGGGTCTTGCAGGACCATGGCGATGTGCCGGCCCAGCGCCGCCTTGGCGTAGTCGCGCACATCGTGACCGTCGATCAGCACCGCACCCGCGTCGACCTCGTAGAACCGATGCAGCAGGGAGGTGATACTGGTTTTACCCGAGCCTGTCGGGCCGACCAGGGCCACGGTTTCGCCCGGCGCCACCGCAAAACTGACATTCCGTAACACCGGCTGGTTCTCGACATACCCGAACGTGACGTCACGAAACTCGACCGATCCCTCGATGACGTCCGGGTCGAAGGCGTCGGGGCCGTCGTCGATCGCCAGGGGAACATCGAGGACCTCGAAGATTCGCTTGCCCGACGCCATGGCCCGTTGCATCACCGAGTATTGGGTGGTGAGCGAGCGGATCGGGTCGAAAAACCGTTGCACATAGAACAGGAAGGCGACCATGACGCCGACATCGAGCGAGCTGTCGAGGACCTGGAGGCCGCCGACCACGACCACGATCCCCATCGCCGCACCGGTCAGGGTGTCGACGATCGGCACCATCACCTGGGCCATTTGGGCGGACTTCAGATGCGCGCTGAGATTGTCGCGAACCTTCTCGTCATAGAGATCGAAATTGACCGCCTCGCGTCGCATGCTCTGCACGGTTCGCACGGCTCGAATCCCTTCGGCCAGGGCGCCGTTGGCGCTGGAATTGGTTTCGCGCGCGCGGCGGAATGCCACCCGCGCGCGGGGCAGCCAGATCACGCGGACAATGAACATGGTCGGCACCACCGACAGGGTGAGGAGGCCCAGGCCAAAATCCATCGTCAGCATGATGACGACGATGCCGAACAGCAGAACCAGATCGCCGAACGCGGTGACCGAGTTTTCGAGAAACTCCTGCAGCGCGTTCACGTCGCCGGTCAGGCGCGACATCATGCGCCCGGTTTCGGTCTTGTCCATGAAGGAGAGCGACACATTCTGCAGATGCGCGTACATGGCTTGGCGCAGATCGAAGATGACATGCTCGCCGGTTATCCCGATCAGACGGTCCTGCAGCCAGTTGGCGCCGTAATTGACCGTAATGACGGCCGCGAACACCATGACCACCAGAAACAGACCGGCGGCATCGCCATCGTCGGCTAGGAGGACATTGTCGATGCCGAACCGAATAATCAGCGGTATGGCCAATTGGGCGGCGGTGACGATCAGGACGGCGGCGATCGCCAGCCAAACCTGTTTGCGGTAGGGCTGCACATAGGCCATGAACCGGCGGACTACGCCACCATCAAACAGCGCCCCGAACATCTCCTCGTCGAGGCTGATCTGCGAGCCCACATAGGCGCGTGGCGGCCGGCCGCGCTCTGGCGGTTGCGGGGCGTCATCGGTCGTTATGGTCATGGTGTCGCCCCCGGAATACCGCTGGGGTCGTTGTCCAGTTCGTCGTCGAGCCGGTTTTGTAAGGCATGGAGTTCGGCGTAGCGGCCGCCTTGGGCGACCAGGCTGTCATGTGTGCCGCGCTCGATGATTCGTCCGCCTTCGAGAAATATGATCTCGTCGGCATGGAGAAGGGTTCTCAGGCGGTGAGAAATGAAAATGGTCGCGCAGGATTGCATCGGCGCTTTCAGGAGTTCGCGAATCTGCTGCTCCGTACCGGCGTCGATCGCCGCCGTCGAATCGTCGAGGATCAGCACCGCCGGTTCGAGCATGGCGGTGCGGGCGATGGCGATGCGCTGCTTCTGACCCCCCGACAGGGACACGCCGCGCTCACCGACCAGGGTGCTGTAGCCGTCCGGCAGGCTGCCGATGAACGTGTCGATCTGTGCCAGGGAAGCCGCGTTGGCGATGGACTCTTCTTCGGCCCACGGATCGCCATAGGCGATGTTGTTCTCCAGCGATGTCGTAAACAGGAACGGGTCCTGGGGAACCGTCAACACCTGGCGTCGCAGCGATTCCAGGGTGACATCGCGCACGTCCTGACCATCCAGGGTGATGCGGCCGTCGGAGACGTCGTAGAAGCGGGTGAGCAGCTGGGCGATGGTCGATTTTCCGCTGCCCGGCGGCCCGACGATGCCGAGCGACCGGCCGCGGCGGACCTCGAACGAGATCCCGTGCAATGTCGGGGGGGCGTCATCGCCGTCATAGCCGAAGGAGACATTCTCGTAACGGACCAGGGAGTCCTTGATGACCAGCGGCTTTGCGCCGGGCCGGTCGGCGATCGTTGGCTCCAGGTCGAGGACCGCAAAAAGCCGGCGTCCGGTGGTCGAGGCCCGGGCGAACGAGTTCACCAGCAGGCCCAGTTGGCGGACCGGCAATTGAAGAATCGTCATGAAGGCGAGAAATTCGGTCAGCTCACCCACCGTCAATCGGCCGTCGAGCACGCGCGAACCGCCAACCCACAGAACTAGGCCCATGGCGATGAAATAGGCGAACGTCATGATCGTGGTCGACGCCACCCTGGTCTTGATGCGTCGGTCGGCCAGCGCCATCGCGGTGTCCGCCGCTTCACCATATTTGGCGAGCTCATAGTTTTCGGCGCCGAAGGCCCGCACCACCCGGATACCCGTGAGATTCTCGTCCATGATTCGGCCGATGATCCCCATGCGCTCCTGCAAGGCCAGCCACAGGGATCGCAGCTTGAGTCGCGCCACGGCCGATTGCCAGGCGACGAACGGCACGAAACTGAGGCTCATGGCGCCGAGAAGCAGATCGGCCGAGAGCAGCAGATAAGCGCCGGCGCCAATCAGAATGCTCAGCAGGACGAGGCGCACCAGGCCGGTGCTGACGAACATCCGCACGCCTTCCAGGTCGAGCATGCCGCGGGTGATCAGCTCGCCGGTGTGTACCCGGTCGTGGAACGAGAAACTCAAGCTCTGCAGCTTGTCGTAGAAGGCGAGCCGGAGGTCGTAGGCCATCATATGGCCGACGGCTTCGCCGGTATAATTATGTATCAGGGTGAACAAGCCGCGCAGAATCGAGACGCCGAGAAGCAGCGCGGCAGTCTGGAACAGCGCGGTGCGGGCCGCCGCCGGGGTGGCGTTGCCGGTGCCGAGCAGGCCCAGCGCGCCATCAACGGCACTGCCGAGAAGTGGTGGCACGGTGAGCTGAAACAGTGCCGCGATCACGGTTGCGCCGACGGCGATGGCAACACGGATGCGGTAGCGCAGGCACAGCCGGATGATACGCCACAATATCTGCGCGTCGTTGCCGAACTGGCGATCGATATCGGAAGGCGAAGTCGTCAAGGAATGATCCAGTTTGGAGTTCGGAAGCGCCCTTGATGGCGCGCCGCCCGCACCCGGAACGGCGGCTGTTGGGGTTTCCGATTTCGCCGCGGCGGTTCGTTGTGTTCGTGGTTATACAACTCTCGGGGGGTATGACGAAATTCTGCGCCCACCCGGGCACATCGCCCCCGATACAGGGAGACTTACAGCCTGTCCAACATGGCGGGCCCGGCGCGCCCCATAGACCACCGGCGCGGTCCCGTGCCGGGAGTATTCAGCGCGCGGTGTCCCCGGCCGTCGTGATCGCCTCGGCCTCGGCGGCGGTGTTGCGCGTCGCGGCCTCGATCGCCGGGCGGGTCCACTGGGGTGCGAACTTGCCGATGAAATCGAACATTGCGCCGGTGATGTGCTTGCCCGAATGGAGCATGATTTCGGGGATGGTCGGCTCGAACAGGTCGGCGACGTCGATGACCCGCAGCGCGTGGTCGCGGTCGGGGTCGAAGGCCATCGACAGGAGGACGGCGATGCCGAGCCCCATCTCGACATAGGCCTTGGCCACATCCGCATCGATCACGCTCAGCGCGACGTTGGGGGTGCATCCCGCGGCCTCGAAGGCATTGAGGACGGTGCTTCCGCCCTCGGTTTGTGCGTCGAGCGTGATCAGCGGATATGCGGCGATCTTTGCCGGGGTCAGGGCCCCCGCGTCCAGCAGCGGGTGGCCGGCCGGCACGAAGAGGCTGCGTGTGCGCGTCTCGCAGGGCAGGAAGATCAGCGGGTCGTGTTGGCCGATCGGGCGGCCGCTGATCCCGAGATCGGCCGCGCCGGTCGCGACCCATTCCGCGACCATCGCGGGGATACCCTGCCGGAGGACGAGCTTCACGCGCGGATACTGGGCGATGAATTCCCGGACCATCGCGCCCAGCGCATAGCGCGCATAGGTGTGGGTCGTGGCCACCACCAGTTCCTGGTCACCCTCTTGCGTGAACTCCAGCGCCGTTCGCCGCAGATTCTCGGTCTCCCGCAAAATCAGGTCGACGGATTTGATGATCGACTGACCCGCGACCGTGAGGCCGTGAATACGGTTGTTGCGTCGGATCAGAAGATCGACCTGGAGTTCGCGTTCCAGCAGACGCAGCTGGGTGCTGATCGCAGGTTGAGACGCGCCGAGCGCTTTGGCGGCGCGGGTCATACTGAAGCCTTCCTGGGCGACGGCCTGAAGGTATTGAAGTTGTTGAAGTTTCATGAGCACCCCAAAGATTTGATTATAATATATATGTTTTTCTTATAGAACGCGCGGTTTCAATTTCGTCGTTGTATGGAAATATTTGTCGGCATAGTGTTTTTGGAGGGTCGTTATCAGAGAACGGGGTGGTGCGATGATTTTGTGCTTCGAAGTGCGTCACGGAGGTCTCGCACCATGACGTTTTCCAGCATTCCCCCGCGCCGCGTCGTGGTCGGCAACGGCCCGGACGGGAAATCCCGGGTTCTCTCCGACAGCAATAATCCTCACCAGCATGGTCGTGGCGGCGGGTCGTCGCTGTTCTTTAACGAGATCTGGACCTTCGACAATTGCCCGGTCGACCTGACCGATCACCGCGACGGGGGCGACCGGGCGATGAGCCATTCGCCGCCGCCCGACGGCGCGCATTTCCGGCTCATCCAGTCGGACACGGAAGAGGCCAACGTGATCGACCAGTCGGCGGCCGATGACCATTTCGCCACGATGAACGTCACCGGCCTGTCGGAAAAGATGCAGAGCGACCGGCACTGGAACATGCACCGCACGCGCACGGTCGACTACGGCGTCGTCACCGAGGGCGAGCGGATTCATGTCCTGCCCGACGGGGAGTTCGTCATGCACACGGGCGACATCATCGTGCAGCTCGGCCATTTCCATTCCTGGGACAGCTCACGCGGCCCCAACAACATGCTGTTCGTCATGATCGGCGGCGACAAGTACAAGTAGCGAGCGGACCATGGCCAAATCAGAACCGAGAGACATTCGCCGCATCGTTGCCGCCAACGACCCGGACGACAATGCCGTTATCTATGCCGACGCGACGAACACCGATGTGCGCACCGACCCCGCGCGTCCGGGCTTTGCGTCGAACCGGATCTGGGTGACCGAGGGCACGCCGGCGCCGGTGGCTGGCGTGAAGGAAACGTTGGACCTGCCGCACACGCTGGAGCCGCCGGCCGGCGGGTCGGTCTGCCGGTTCCTGACCATTCCGCCCGACGCCTGGTTCATGGACGACCTGACCGACGAAAAGGTGGCGGACTTCTTCGCCGCGATGGGATCGCCCGGTGCCTCGAAGCTGGGCGCCGACGCGCCCCACCCCTACATGCAGCAGACGCGTACGCTGGACTACGTTCTGGTGATGTCGGGC
>Ga0070727_10000749_pt1 | contig 37738 bp, 30 predicted proteins | sample tdAd472_FD_66722 | JGI IMG/M metagenome (GOLD analysis project Ga0070727, IMG submission 66722) | Marine sediment microbial communities from the Atlantic coast under amendment with organic carbon and nitrate - tdAd47.2 | ecosystem: Environmental > Aquatic > Marine > Coastal > Sediment | place... | reverse complement strand
TTTCTTGTGGGCCTTGATAATGCCAATCTAACCCCATGCCTTGAGCGATCTGTTGAATAATCCACCAATCATGCTTAGCCTCACCCGGTAATGGCACAGCCTGCCGTCCCATCTGTACCTGTCGATTGGTATTGGTCACAGTACCGCTTTTTTCCGGCCAGGCTGAGGCGGGTAAAATTACATCCGCATAGACTGCGGTTTCAGTTAAAAATAAATCCTGCACCACCAAGTGCTGAAGACCCGCCAGCGACGCCCTGGCATGATTAATATCCGGGTCAGACATGGCCGGGTTTTCGCCCATGATGTACATGCCTTTGATTTTACCCTCTGCAGCGGCATCCATAATTTCTACTACGGTCAAGCCTGGCTGCGAATCCAATTCGGTTTGCCAGAGCTGCTCAAATTGAGTTTGAGCCTGCTCACTGCAAACCTTCTGATAATCTGGATACATCATCGGAATTAAACCGGCATCAGACGCACCCTGGACATTATTTTGTCCGCGCAGCGGGTGTAAGCCAGTTCCAGGTCGGCCGATCTGACCGGTCATTAGGGCTAAAGAAATCAGACAGCGTACATTGTCTGTGCCATGTATGTGCTGCGAAACGCCCATCCCCCAAAAGATAATTGCTGCGCTACTTGTAGCGTAAAGCCTGGCAACCTCGCGAATAGTATTAGCTTCAATACCACAAATAGCGGCCATATCTTCTGGCCGATATTCACGCAAGTGTTGCTTGAGCTTATCAAAGCCAATCGCCATTTGGTCAAGATAATCTTGTTTGTACAGATTCTCTTCGACGATCACATGCATCATGGCATTTAGGAAACTGACATCACTGCCGGGGTTAAATTGCAACATATGGGTCGCGTAAGGTTTGAGCACTTGACCGCGCGGGTCGATAATAATCAGTTTGGCGCCACGCTTAGCCGCACGTTTAAAAAAGGTTGCCGCAACGGGGTGATTAGAAGCAGGGTTGCAACCGACGACAACGATGACTTCGGCATTATCTGCCTCCATAAAAGAAGCAGAAACCGCGCCAGAGCCGACACCTTCAAGCAATGCAGCAACCGATGAGGCATGACAAAGCCGCGTACAATGATCGACATTATTGGTGCCAAAGCCGGTGCGTACTAACTTCTGAAAAAGGTAGGCCTCTTCGTTAGAACATTTTGCTGAGCCAAAACCTGCCAATGCCGCACTCCCCGTATTATCGCGAATTGACAATAGACCCTGTGAGGCAAGTGCTATCGCCTCCTCCCAACTGGCTGTTCGAAAATGGGTATAGGGGTTGGCTGGATCAAATTCGTCATTGGCGATTTTGACTTTACCTTGCTTACGGATTAATGGAGTGGTGATACGATCCGGATGGTCAATATAATCAAAGCCAAAACGTCCTTTTACACACAGTCGGTTTTTATTCGCCGGTCCATTCGCGCCTTCGACGTAAAGAATCTTGTTGTCCTTAATGTTGTAGGTGAGCTGACAACCAACGCCACAATAGGGACAAACACTATTAACTTGGCGATCGGGCTTCTGCTCTGGCGCAAATATACCTACTCCGAGATTATCTAGTGTTTTAGCCGGCGTTAAGGCGCCAGTTGGACAAGCCTGTACACATTCGCCACAGGAAACGCAGGAGCTCTGCCCCATCGGGTCGGCAAAATCAAAGACAATTTGCGTACGTGCGCCACGTTTTGCTAAGCCAATTACATCGTTAACCTGAACGTCTCGGCAAGCTTGCAAACAAAGTTGGCAGCTAATACAAGAGTCCATATGCACCGCAATGGCTGTATGACTGGTATCGGCTTTAATTTTTGCTCTCGCCGGGAAACGGCCTGGTTGCGCTGACAATTGGTCAGCCCAATACCAGATTTTGGCGTTTTTATCATGTGCTTGGTTTCGAACAGGGTGATCGCTCAGTAACAGTTCAAGCACTAACTTACGAGACTGCTGGGCCCGTTCGGAGGATGCACTTTTCACCGTCATTCCCGCTGTAGGTTTACGCATACAGGACGCCACCAGAGTCCGCTCGCCTTCAATTTCTACCATACAGGCGCGACAGTTACCGTCCGCTTCATAATCCGGTTCAGGAGAGTAGCAAAGATGCGGGATATATTCCTGGTGGCGGTGGGCAACCTGCCAAATGCTCTCCCCCGCCAGAGCTTCCACTGGCTTGCCATCCAAGGTGAAGGAAATGGTTTCGCGTTCTTCGCCCATTGCTTAACCCCTTGTAATAATCTCGTCGTTAAAATATGTCAATGCCGAACTCACCGGGTTCGATGCGGCCTGTCCCAGACCACAAATTGAAGCATCGCACATGACCTGCCTGAGTTGATTTAGACGTTCGACATCCCAGGTCTCGTGCTCCAATAACTGTACGGTTTTTTCAGTGCCAACACGACAGGGTGTGCATTGGCCGCAACTTTCATCCTCGAAAAAACGTAACAAATTAAGGGTAACATCACGAATTTTATCCTGGTCGGAAAGTACCACTATCGCCGCCGAACCAATCAAACAGCCGTATTCTTCAAGCGTACCAAAGTCTAACGGGATATTATCCATATGTGCGGGCAAAATACCGCCGGATGGCCCTCCGGGCAAATAACCTTTGAATTGATGCCCTGCCACCATGCCGCCACAGTATTCATCGATTAGTTCTCTCATGGTGATGCCCGCCGGAGCCAGTTTAACACCGGGATTTTGCACACGTCCTGATACTGAAAAACTACGTAACCCGGTTCGCCCATGACGACCTTCTTTGGTGAACAATTCTGGCCCCTGCTCTAATATCGGCTGCAGCCAATAGAGTGTTTCAACATTATTGACCAGAGTCGGACGGTTAAACAGGCCGACCTGTGCGACGTAAGGTGGCCGTTGACGTGGATAGCCTCGTTTACCTTCAATCGATTCGATCATGGCGGACTCCTCGCCGCATATATAAGCGCCAGCTCCACGTCGCAAGTGAATATATCCCGGCGTGACTAGTTGTTCGGTTTCAAGCAGCGCAATTTCTTTGCGTAATATCTCACGTATCGCCGGGTATTCATCGCGCAAGTAGATATAGATGGTTTCCGCTTCAACCGCCCAAGCACTGATAAGCATACCTTCGAGAAATTGATGGGGGTTACGCTCCAGGTAATAGCGATCTTTGAAGGTGCCTGGCTCACCCTCGTCAGCATTGACGACCAACAACCTAGGTTTTGCTTCCTTGCGGACGAAGCCCCATTTGGTAGCAGTAGGAAACCCAGCACCGCCAAGCCCGCGTAAACCGGATTCTGCTAAAATACTGTTCATCTGTTCGTAGGTTTTTTCACCGTGCAGACAACTCTTATAAATACAGTAGCCACCTTTACGAAGGTATTCCTGATAGCTTTGATAGGTAGGAATTTTTGCGGAAAAGTCTCTAGCAGAAAGCCTTGCCATTACCTTGTCGGCTGTTGCCCGATCGATGTGTCGGTGTCCAATTTCGGCGACGGGTGCAGTATCACAGCGTCCCATACAGGGAGCCCGTACCACGCGCACTTGGTTTGGATCCATGCACTGATTGAGTGCTTGCTGTAAGTCAGCTGAGCCTTGTAACTGACAGCTCAAACTATCACAGACCCGAATCGTTATGGCAGGCGGTACTGGCTCACCTTCTTTAACAACGTCAAAATGCGCATAAAAGGTCGCCACTTCGTATGCCTCGGCCTGTGGTATGTTCATTTCCAGTGCGAGCGCAGCAAGATGGCGCGCCGAAATATGATGATACTCATCTTGAATCAAGTGGAGGTGTTCGATTAGCAAGTCTCTTTGTCGTGAACGATCATCGAGGAGAGCTTTTATCTCGTTCAATGCCGCAGTATCGACCTGCCTACCACGATTATATTTTCGTGCAAGGCCTTTACCTTTGCCGGGGTGAGAAGGCTTACCGCGCTGTTTTTCTGAAGACATTAACCAACCCCAATGTAAATTTGGCGGATGTTAAGGATAACAGCACACTTACTGATCTTACATATCTAGATGTTTAATATTTAAAATTTTTCGAGTAGATGACGTGAGAGTGAATATGCGAATAATCAACAATTGATTGATCCTGGTCACGGCTGTCCCGATTAGGCTTTGCTATTGGCAACTTGTGCTATTTATAATTCGCGCACTTTATGAACCCGAACAGTCTTTTGGTATTGTTTACTCGTGTTTTGGGTTCTGTATCCAGATTAATCAATTAAAGAGAGGAAAGCCCATGATATTCAGTCCCTGTAACGGAAAATGCACCGATCAAGGCACCAACTGTGAAGGCTGTGGCAGAACCCATGCTGAAGTTGCCGAAACTCGAAAAATGGTTGCTGATTTAGTCGCTTATGCACAAAAAAAGAACTATGAAAACGTTGAAGAATATGCCAATTCAATTGCTCGAAGCGTGGTATACAAGCTACAAAATCCCTAAGCGTATACTCGGTTCAAGGGTTGGAGTAATGCTGACTCCAGCCCGACTCAGCATTCCAACTTCAATTTCTCCCCGCTTCTAAGTGGGCTATTACTACCGTAACTTTGCAATAATACCTTCACTTAATTTATGGTCGAGCTTCATTGGCTACCATTGCTTCTATGGGGTCCTTATGCTCTGCGGCCTACCCTCCATGACAAATATTAACAATATTAATCGTCTAGCCGAAACCCGACTTTCATAACAACTTGATAGTGTCCAACTTCGCCATCAACCACATGGCCGCGAATTTCATCGACCTCGAACCATTCTACATGATTGATCGTTTGGGAAGCTTTTTTGACGGCGCTTTGAATCGCATCCTCGACGCTGACTTTGGAAGAGCCTACGACATCAATTTTTTTATAAACATGGTCGCTCATATTATTTCCTCATTTTTTATTGTTTGAATAATTTGTGTGAGTTCTATTATTAACCGCCGGTAGTGTTCATAAAACGTAAAATTTGTGGATCATTATCTAATTCAAAATAATGCCTTTCTGGCTTAATGCTCATGCCTTGCATAATGGCTTCGATAAGTTTTTCTTTATCACCGGGATGACTCCGAATAACAGAACGTAGGTCGATGGAGTGTTCATTCCCCAAACAGAGCAGCAAACGCCCTTCCACTGTCAGACGTACTCGATTGCAGGTGCTACAAAAATTTTCGCTGTGCGGCGATATAAAACCCACTCTGGAATCATAACCGGGAATACGCCAATATTTTGAGGGCCCGCCGGTATTTTCGCTAGTAGGCAATAACTCAAATTCCTGACTGATTCGGTCGCGTAGAGCTTGGCTAGAACAGAATGCCTCACTACGGCTATGCTCAGTGATGGCGCCCAGCGGCATTTCTTCGATATAGGAAATATCTATGCCTCGTTCCAATGCAAAACGTAATAAATCTAACACCTCGTTATCGTTACGCCCACTTAAAATAACGGCGTTGAGCTTGATTCGCTGAAAACCAACTTCTCGGGCTTTTTCAATTCCAGCCAGAACTTGACTCAATTCGCCGATACGCGTCAACTCTTTAAAAAGTGTCGGTTTTAAGCTATCGAGACTGATATTGATTCGCTTCACACCTGCTTTTTTAAGGCGTTCTGCGTACTGGGAAAGATGGGAACCGTTGGTGGTGAAGGTCAGTTCATTGAGCTCTGTCAACGCACCGAGGTGATCAAACAGCTGTTCTACGTTATGTCTGACTAGCGGCTCACCACCCGTCAAGCGGATTTTTTTAACACCCAGTTCAACAAAGGTCTCGCCAATAAATGCCAGCTCTTCCAAGGTCAACACCTGAGCACGTGGCAGGAACGTCATGTGCTCTGACATACAGTAGACACAACGAAAATCACAGCGATCTGTGACCGACATGCGTAAATAGGTTACTTCTCTACCAAAACGATCGATTAACTGTGCCAACGTGTCGCTCTCTCTTGATCAGTGGCTTTAGCATCCACCCAGGTATCACCACTTTCTCTCTGTTCCCTTTTCCAAAATGGTGCTTTAGTTTTTAAGAAATCCATCAAAAATTCGCAAGCAGCAAAAGCGGCTTCGCGATGTTCACTGTTAACGCCGACAAAAACAATTTGATCGGAGGCCTTTAATGACCCTATCCGATGGATAATACGGGCGTTAAGAATCGGCCAGCGTTGTTTGGCATCCTCAATCAATTGCGCCAATACCTTCTCGGTCATGCCAGGATAGTGTTCCAGAAACAGCCCCGTCACTTCCTCATCGCCATTTAAATCTCGTACTAAACCGGTAAAAGTGACAATGGCTCCAATCTTGGGTGCGTCAGCTTTTAGCTTTTCATACTCAACAACTAAACTGAAATCTTCCTGCTGAATACTAATCATAGTGATTAGCCACCAGTGACCGGAGGAAAAAAGCCCAGCTCGTCACCAGCCTTCACTTGCGTCAAAGGCGTCGCAATCACCTGGTTAACGGCGACCAACAAGTTTGCATCTTGCATCACCTCTGTCCAGGGTTCCCCGCGTGCGGCGATCTGTTGTTTGATTTCCGCAACGGAACTTTCATTTGTGGGCAGCTCATAACTTTCATTTGCACAGGAGAGCTGATCGCGTAAGCGTGCAAAATAAAGAATTTTAATCATGAAGTGCTATACCTCCTGCGCCTGCCAGTGGCCGGATTTACCACCTTTCTTTTCTAATAGTCGTACCTGCTCGATAATCATGCCACGATCTACCGCTTTGCACATATCATAAATTGTCAGGGCGGTAACAGAGGCCGCAGTTAGTGCCTCCATTTCGACACCCGTTGGCCCGTTTACTTTACAGGTCGCCTCGATCCGAACTGTTGATTCCTCAGGTACAGGTTCTAGGGCGACTTTAACGGATGTCAACATAAGAGGATGACAAAGTGGAATTAGTTCCCAACATCTTTTTGCCGCCTGGATGCCCGCAATGCGCGCTGTGGCAAATACATCGCCTTTTTTGTGACCCCCTTCTAAAATTGCTCTAAGTGTTTCCGGCTGCATTCGCACAAAAGCTTCGGCCACGGCAACTCGCATGGTTTCCGGCTTATCCCCGACGTCCACCATCTGTGCTTTGCCCTGCTCATCTAGATGTGTAAATTGATTCATGAAATTCGCTTCATTATCTTGCAATAAGCGACAATCATTTGACCGTGGCTGACGCTCTTGCCGCTGTAAAATGGGCTTAACATTTTAGCATTTCAGCGTGATGATAGGAATGACAATGCTTCAACGCTGTCCAACCATAACGCCTTAATGTGTAATTTAAGCGTAAATTTAATCATAAAATTATGATAATTGATACTGTTTCTGTAAAAACCCACGCTCAACCCAGCGCTTAAACTGTGAAAATCTTTCCTGGGTTCAACAAATTTTTAGGATCAAGAGTACGCTTAATGGTTTTCATTAGCTCAATTTCCGTTGTGTTACGGGCGACATCCAGATAAGCCCGCTTTTCCAGGCCAATACCATGCTCCGCTGAAACTGAACCACCCAGGGCTGCTAACGGCTGATAGACAATCTGATTTACTTGATGGTGTAAATCTAGGTCATTTTGATTTTGCGGTGAGACGAAGAAATGTAGGTTTCCATCACCGATATGTCCCAGCGCATAAAAATAGTGTTCTGGCCAACGTTGAGCAAAAGCCACTTCCAGGCCTTTGACGTACTGATCCATATCTTTAATCGGCAAACTGACGTCATAAACAAACTTAGGGTTGTGCTGGAGCATCGCTTCAAAATCTTCTCGGATTGCCCAAACTCTGTCTCTTTCCGATTTTGACTTGGGAATCACCGCATCTACCATTAACTGCTTTTCGAAAGCCTCCTCCATGATCCGTGCAAACTCAATATTGTCATGTTCAGGAGAAACGCCCTCGGCTTCCAGTACGACATAAAAGTGATAGTCTCGTGAAAGCGGCGCTTCATGCCATCCCGGTTCTGTCACACAGCGAAAATAGTTACCCCACATGACCTCGTAAGAAGTTAAATGACCACCGAAGGATTTGTCGAGGTATTTAAGCAGGTCAGCAACCTGCTCGAAGCTATCCATCGCCACTAGTGCGCTATTGGCGCTAACCGGTAGCTCCTTAAGTTTGACATTAATGCGGGTTACCACACCCAGAGTGCCTTCTGAGCCAATAAAGAGCTGCTTTAAATCGTAACCGGCGTTATTTTTGATCATTTTGTTCATGGAAGATAGCACTGTGCCATCAGCCAGCACCACTTCAAGGCCCAAAACTAGGTCACGCATCACCCCATAACGAATAACATTAATGCCTCCGGCATTGGTAGAGACATTGCCACCGACTGTACAGGAACCTCGCGCACCTAGGTCCAGCGGAAATAACAGGCCATGCTGTTCGACGGCTTCTTGAAAGGTTTGCAGTACACAACCCGCTTGTACCGTAGCCACCCGACTCAACGGATCGATATGTTCGATTTGGTTCATGCGTTCTAGCGATAGCACAATATCTTGCTCAGTCGCCTTGGCTCCCTCCACCGTGCCAGTCAGCCCCCCGTGAGTGACCACCGTTTGAACATTTTCATGACAAAGTTTTAAGATCGCACTCACTTCTGCGGTGCTTTTAGGGCGAACCAGAGCTTTGGCGCGCATTGGTGAAGGGTCCCAATAACTCGTGTTACGACTGGATACTTGATCCCCAGTCAAGACGGCGTTTTCACCGACAATATTAATTAACTGCTGTACAAATTCTACCATTCTAATCGTCACCTGCTCGCTGCTAATGGGTTAGCAATTATTACGTAAAGGCTTATGGTTCAGTACCAATTGCTATGCCAAAATTTATCAACAATTGTGCCAGTCAAGCTCAGTGGAGTACAGCAGCAGAGGTTGTTTTAATGGCTTTTTACGTTGATACTGGACGCTTCGGTCGGAAAATCCAAACAACTCAATTGCAGCCCACATTGAGCTGCAAAAGAAATCCAATTTAAGGGTATTCCTATTTATTTTTACATACATAAAAAAATCATTGGGTTATAAACTTATTTACAGTGCATACATTAACTATCGACTATAACTACTGATTTTATATGTGCGCCGCACAATATTATTTTTGTTATTTATCAATTAGTTAGCCGGCATGACTAATTCATATAAAAAGGCATCCTTATATAAGAAATTATTAGTCGACAATGCTGGTTAATTTGGCTTTACTTAAAAGCTGATAGTTTGGTTAGTGCCACTCTTCAATTCCCTGACATCCTTAACCTAAAAGATAGAAACATATCGCGTAATACAGACTCTACAAAGGTAACTTCTCCAACCAACAAGAGGCAACACCTATGAAGACACAGAAACGAGATACGACTATTCGTGCCTATAAAAAAGGTTATCAAGCTGGAATACACGGAAAAGCAAAAGATTCTTGCCCACTTCACCAAGATCCGGAAAAGCAACAATGGCTGATGGGGTGGCGAGAAGGTAGACAGGATAATTGGGATGGATTAACCGGCGTTTCTGGAGTCTCAAAATTAATTGAAATTGCTAGCTAATAAAACTTAGATACAAAGCCAAACGCCTGACATGTAATAGCATGTCAGGCGTTTTTTATTTCTTACCTGCCAACTATTGATTTTGCCGTTTGCTCAATCTCTTTCCAGCACTGCGCTTTAATCCTGTTCGACGGAGCTAACCAACTGCCGCCCACACAGATCACATTATCTAGCGCCAGATAGGCAGAATAATTCTTACTGTTGACCCCCCCTGTCGGGCAGAATTTTAGTTTTGGAAATGGCCCTTGCAGGTCCTTTAAGTAATTCACCCCACCGGCGCTTGCTGCGGGGAATAATTTGACAATATCCAAACCATATTCAATGGCCAGCAAGATATCCGAAGGCGTCATTACGCCAGGCAAGATGGGTATGTCTTCATGCCGAGCAGCATTGAGTAGTGTTGGGTTAATACCAGGGCTTACAACGAAATCACCACCGGCTTCGATGACGGCCGAGAGTTGATTGCTTTCGGTATATGTCCCGGCGCCTACTAGCAATTCTGGTAGCGCAGTCTTAATTTGCTCGATTGCCATAAGCGCACATTCGGTACGCAAAGTAATCTCCAACACCTTTACACCGGCGTTGGCTAGGGCATGCGCCAAAGGTATTGCCGATTTCAGCTCATCGATAACGATGACAGGCATTACCGGGTATGCGTTTTTCAGTATGGCCTCTAATGAGGGTGTTTTCATAGTTTTGCGATCACCGACTTGAGTTCCGTATATTGTAGCAACGCTTCGTAGCCATTTTCACGACCCCAGCCTGACTGTTTATAGCCACCGAAGGGAACCGCCATATCAGGGATAGCATGACAGTTAATCCACAGAATACCCGCTTTTATCGCTGCCGCCGTTTTATGGGCCTTACTGATATCCTGCGTCCAGATGCTGGCCGCCAATCCATATTGCGAATCGTTAGCCATGGTTATGACCTCATCCATATTTTTAAAGGGCATCACTACCAACACCGGGCCAAAAATTTCTTCGTTAACGACACTCATGCCGTGACTAGTGTCGGCCAGGACTGTCGGTGTCATAAAATAACCACCTTGTCCTTCCAGCAATTGTCCACCCGCAGCAATTCGAGCTCCCTCTTTTCGCCCCGTTTCAACCATTTGAAAGACGCTATTAAGGTGACCTTTTGATATCAAGGGTCCCATATCAAAGCCGGGCTCCGTAGCGGGCCCTACTTTCATTTTGCTGGCGATATTCGCGATGCCATCCACGACTTTCTGGTAAATGCTTTCATGCACGTACAGCCGAGAGCCAGCAACACAGACTTGACCGGCGTGCGAAAAAATAGCCTGGGCAGCTCCTACAATTGCTTCATTCAGGTTGGCATCTTCATAAATAATCACTGGCGACTTGCCGCCTAATTCCAGAGAAACCTTCTTCAGGTTCCCTTTAGCAGCGTCAATAATACGCTTTCCGACAGCAGTGGAACCGGTAAACGAAACTTTATCCACACCAGGATGCTCGGCGAGCAATTGGCCAATGGTGGAGCCACTACCCAGGAGTATATTCATGACCCCGGCGGGCACACCCGCTTCAATCATAAGTTCTCCTAAACATACGGTGGATAAGGGGGTCTGTGTGGCGGGTTTAACCACACAGCTACAGCCTGCTGCCAAAGCGGGTGCAATTTTCCACGCCGCCTGCACCAATGGTCCATTCCAGGGCACAATCAAGGCTGCTACGCCAATCGGTTCGCGACGCGTATAAATATGGAAGTCCTGATTGGGCACAGTGGAAAGCTGTTTGGTGGTTCCTTCAATTTTGGTGCACCAGCCTGCGTAATAGCGAAAGCAATCGGCGGCAAAGGGAATTTCACCAAGACGCGCACCGTTAAATGGTTTCCCTGCATCAAGCATTTCCAGCTCGGCAATTTCATCGCCGTATTGTTCCAGTAGATCCCCTATCCGCCACAAAATTTTACCCCGTTGCGCAGGGGTTAAACCAGTCCAGGCACCAGCATCAAAACTACGGCGTGCGGCGGCGACTGCTTGTTCCGTATCGGCGACGGTAGCACTTGCGGCGCTGCCAATAACCTCCCCTGAAGAGGGATTATAAACTGCACTGGAACTACCATCTGAGGCTAATAACCATTTTCCATCGATTAAAAGCCGCTGTGGTTGAGCCAGCCGTTGTTTTATTTTTGGGGACATACTGTAAGTCATCATTCTAACCGCCCTGCTCCGCCTGGTTATGCTTGCATATACTCAGTCAATGCTTGTAACACTGCTTCATTTTCATGGTCTGAACCTACCGTAATACGTAGATGATTATCGCCTTCTCCACCAACAGGTCGAGGAATGATAGCTTGGCTTTGTAAATAATCCGCTGCACCCTGGGCTGTTTTATTCTGACTACCGGGAAAGCGAATCAAATAGAAGTTAGTTACGCTGGGCACAACAAATAAGCCCAGTTCAGAGAGGCAACGTGTAATACGCTCTAACCACTGAGCATTTTGCTCACAAAGCTGCTTAGTATAGGCAGTATCCTTAACGGCGGCTGCGGCCGCAGCTAATGCCGGGCCATTGGTATTAAAGGGCGTTCTGATACGCTGCACGGCATCAACCACTTTTTCAGGACAATAGGCCCAGCCAATACGTAGCGAAGGTAACCCGTAGATTTTTGAAAAGGTACGGGTGACCACTACATTTTCAAGCTTATCCACTAACGCCAATCCATCATCATAGTCATCACGCATCACGTATTCAGCGTAAGCGCCGTCAATAATGAACAAAACATCTTTGGGCAACCCCTCGTGTAAACGTTTTAGTTCGTCAGTTGGCAGGTAAGTGCCTGTAGGATTATTGGGGTTGGCAATAATGACAACACGGGTTTTATCGGTGACCCGGTCTAAAAGCGCATCCACGTCGACAAGATAATTTCGTTCGGGGGCAATCACTACCTCTGAACCCTGCCCAGTCGCGTGTATACGACACATAACAAAGCCATTTTCACTCAATAACACCTGATCACCCTCACCCGCATAGGCACGAATAAAGAGTGCTAATAGTTCATCAGAACCATTACCGCAGATTATCCGCTCAGCATCAAGATTATATACGTCAGCAATTGCCCTGCGTAAGCGGGTTTGTGCGCCATCGGGATAACGGTTTAGCAGCTGCCCGGCACGTTGATACGCCTCCACAGCAGCGGGGCTAGGCCCAGCCGAGGATTCGTTGGACGATAACTTTATCGGATTTTCAATACCGGCAATTTCGCTTTGTCCTTGAACATAACGGCCTATTTTTAGTACGCCAGGCTTGGGTTGCGGATAACTCATTCAATCCTCTCTGCTATAAAAAATCATTACTTGTTCAACCACACAACGGTTCTGATCAGCGGTGGGACCACTAAATTACTATTGCTGATAACACCCAACAAACGGGTATTGAAAAAGTCGTAGTGAGTCGTTGTTATACGGACCTTAATATTGACATTACTTGCACAAATATTTGCGATTTTGCGGCATCATCAAAAATGGCCAAGGTGCAGGGAAAAACTCATCAACCTTAACGTCAATGATCGATGGGCCATTCTGCTCGAAAGCGTTACGGATAGCGCTTCTTAAGCTTTCTGGATCATGGGCTGAAAACCCAGCGGCACCGAAACTTTCTGCCATTTTGACAAAATCAGGGTTATGCAGATCCGAGCATATCACTCGACCATCAAACCATTCCTTTTGCTGCCGCTGCACATTCGTGAAGCGGCCGTCATTGAAAATAATGGTCACCAGAGGTAACTGATACTGTACCGCAGTTGCCAGCTCTTGCATGGTGAACATAAACCCGCCATCACCGCTGACCTGGATAACCTTTTTATCCATATTACCGGCCATCACTCCCAGTGCTGTGGCATAGCCATAACCCAACGTACCCTGATAACCAGCACTGATATGCTGTCGTGGTTGGTAAACCGGAAAACCATACCAGGAGACAAAACCAACCTGGGTGACTTCATCAACAAAAATACCGTCTCTCGGTAACTCCTCACGAATCACATCCAAATAAGCCATCTGTGGGCCAACTTTTGTACGAATTTCCTCATCGATTTCAGCCTTAAGTGCAGAAAGCTCGGCTTCTCGAGACACACTTTGATGGCCTTTGTTTTGGAGTGCTGCGGCAATGGCCTTGAGCACATTTACCGCGTCACCCACAATACCGACTTCCGGCGTGCAAATGCGCTGTATTTGGTTCGGATCAATATCCACGCGAATAAGTTTAAGGTCGTCATCTTTGCCCCACATCACTAACGGCCAGTGCAGGCGTGTCCCGATCGCTAACACGGCATCGGCTTCGCCCCAGAGTCGATGTCCCATGGGGAAGTTCGCACTTAAATAATGTTCAGATGAAATAACACCCTTACCGCTACGGCAAGCCATTACCGGAGCTTGTAGTGCTTGTGCTACCGAAAGCAGCGGTTCGCTGGCCTCGAGCGCACCGGAGCCGATGACGATCATAGGCTTCTTTGCTTTTGTCAGCATTTCAACTGCCTGGTCAATCAGGCTTGAGTCGATGGGCGGCTTCGCGTAATCCGTTTTTGCAGGAAGTAACTCGACTTCGGATTGCATTCCCATAATATCCATCGGCATTTCCACTTCGACGGGCTGAGGACAACCGGTGGTTAATTGCTTGAAGGCTTCCTGAATAATATCGGGTGTCTGCGCAGGATGATCAATGCTTGAAGCCCATTTGGTGATATGACGGATCATACCTAACTGATCATTGATCTCGTGCAGGTCACCATAACCTTTGCCAATGCCTGTCGAAGGGATTTGTCCCGATACGCATAATACCGGCGAATAGTTGCCCCAAGCGGTACACAGCGCGCCCGTAGAATTTAACAGTCCCGGGCCGGGTACAACGGTATAAACACCAACCTTACCAGTCGACTTGGCATAGCCGTAGGCCATATAAGCGACGCCTTGCTCATGGCGCGAATGGATCAACCGTATATCATCGCCTTCTTTGTACATGGCATCGAACAGATGGTCTAACTGACCACCTGGCAACCCAAAAATAGTATTAACGCCGTTGTTTCGCAACGATTTAATGATGGCCTGCGCGCCGGTCATTTGTGTCATGTTCACCTCTTAAATTTGTCTCTCATTAAATGCGTTCAGGCACTCTTCTTTTTTGCTTCCAGTTTGGCTTTCTTTCTTTTGCGGTAACGAATCAGGAAAAACGGAAAGCCCAATAAATACAGCCAAACTCTGGGATTGGCGAGCGCTTTTCCTGCCGCTGATAACACATCATCCGGACTGACATAGACTTTGGTTTGCATCGATTGCTCGGGAGCGCTGTGAATAATCAGATGATCCTTTTTATATTCAAAGGCACCAAACTGAAAATCGATATCTGCCAGTTTACTTTTGACTTTCATCTCATTCCCCCAGCCTTAGCTTTTACGCAATCGACCGGTCTTTTGGGCGTAATCAATCCGATCTTGCAACAGTTTCGACATCTCCTCCGGCGCATAACCCGCTGGCGGTGTAAATTGACCGCGACCATAGAGGTCATCAAAAACGCCTTTGCAAAGATCTATCTTGTCGGACAATGTGCGTGGCGGTTTGCCTGATGGGAATTGATTTGCCGGATAGATGGGGTTTTCATAGATTTGTTTGAAGCCTTCGGTACGCACATCAACCCAGGTGTTGTGATTAGTGCGTGAACGATAATGCCGTAGCGCCTCAATATCGATGGTGACTGCCAACACTTGCTCTGCGGGATAGGGAGCTTCTCTAAGCACCATGCCGGTATAGTCAATCGCAAAGGAATGGCCGGGACAAAATGCTTTGGGGTAATACTCGTAATTCACCGAACCCCAGTTAGAACCGAGCACGTAGGCCATGTTGTCGTGTGCTCTGGCCCGTCGCGTAAACATCCAGAAATCCCAAGGTTGCGACACCCCTTCTACCTCCTGGATTGCACCCGGATGACAAATGACCTCGACACCGTTATAACCCAATGCGCGGGATACTTCCGGGGTACAGCCATCATGGCAGGTCATGGTGCCCAGCTTTCCGATATCGGTATCCACAACCGGAAACAGGTCTTTGATATCGCCACCAAGTTTTTCACAATATTCATCGAAAATATCATGTGGGCTAGTCCCCAGCCCTACTGTCGCTGGGATGTGCCATTTGTGATATTTAAGAATGACCTCTCCTGTTGGGCCGACAATAATATTGGCATTAAACCATCGGTCCGGAAATTCAGGCACTTGCTCAACGACGCCGCCAGCACAGATGTAAAGCCCATATTCTTTGGCAATATCACCCAAAATATCAATTTCAGGACCCGGCACCGTAATCGCTTTCTTCATTTGATCTGCAATACCGCTTTCACCTTTACCCGGTGTCCCCACACCCTGCATAAAATACTCAGGTAGTACTACCAAACGAACCGGCACTTCCCAAAAATAACCGACGCCAAAGTGGATCAGGTTACAAACTCGATCCAGATTTTTCCTGACGTCCGCCATGTCTTTCGCAACAGTAACTTCCGGCTGTATGATCAGCGCGGTGTATGGTTCGATTCGTTTTCTCATGTGTTTCACCTATTAACTGTGTTTAACTTTATCGTATCAATTTGCTAACTTTCGATCGGAAAGCACCCTGCTTATTGTTCCCCGCAGAGAAAAATTGATTGGATGAGGCCACTCAACAATTCATCGAGCCACCTCACCCAACCAATCGGAGGGATCGGTCTATCTTTTTTACTTGTCGCCAAATGAAAACCTGGCGACTAGAAATCAAATTCATCGTCTTCATCCTTCAAACCCATGTCCGCTAAAAGCTCATTGGCGGCAACGGTGCCCATACCGCAGATACCACCACCGGGGTGACAGGACGGACCGGTCATATAAAGGTTTTTAAAGGGGCCTCGGTAATCGGAATAGTTAGGAAATGGTCTGAAAGAGCCCATTTGTGCCAAAGTACGCTCGCCGCCGGTAGTGACGCCTTTATAAAAACAAAGGTTGGCCCGCGCGAGGCTGGGCCCGCTTTCAACGTATTCGCCAAGAATATTGTCATCACTCATATTCGTTGTGTAATTACGCAATTGTTTCAATAAAGTGTTACGTATATAACTCGGTGCAATTTCTTCCCAATTTTCTCCGCTAGCAAGATCAACCGGTACAAAAGTATCCATAATTAAAGTATGTTTGCCTTCAGGAGCGCGTGTTGAATCCATTGTGCTCCATGCCGCAGTCCATAAAAAAGGATCGGAAGGCGCAAGGCCTTGGGCCATTTCGCTGTACTGCCGGTCAATATCCGCAACATTGCCAAAAATACGCTGAAATGCGGTTTTGTTGATATCGGGATGACCTTTAAAATTCGGCGCTTCGTTTAACGCATAGTGCACTCGAGCAATGGTGACGTTACCGAACTGAAAATTCCTCACCATCTTAGTGAAGTCATTGGGAAGCTGCCCTTCCTCGAAGCCATGCAGATAGGTTTGATAGGGATCGAGTGCACTCACGACACCCTGCTTAGCGGTAATTTCCGTACCATCCTCCAGCCGGAAACCAATACAGGTATCACCTTCAATGATAAACTTACGAACGGTTGCATTGGTTAAAACCTGACTGCCATTGGCTTCTATATAACGCTGCATTGCCACTGAAAGCATGCCACTACCGCCTTCAGGAATAGATTGCCCGTAATAGTGAATACTGGGAATCATGACGTAAAAGCCAGCTGCCGTGCCGAGCTGATCAGGCAGGGTTTGCGGAGCCATGGCCCAGCCTAAAATAAAGGCGCGCACATGCTCGTTTTCAAAGTTTTCTAAAGTAAATTGACGCGAGCTGAGCTGGTAATCACGTAATCGTTTCAAACCCTCCGGGCTGTTTTCCATAGCCTGATACATATAGCTTGGCGGTGCTGGCGGAGCAAACATACCCTTAACCACACCATCCTGAATCTCGCCAAACTCTTCGTAAATCTCTTTATAACGAACTGCATCTTTTTTTGAGTATTCAGCAATGGTGTCACAGGTTTTATCGACACTTTTATAAACAACAATACCCTGACCTTCGTACTTATTCGGGTGACCGGTAATAGCATCCTCAGACCAGATATACTTGAGGCCATGCTTTTCAAATTCGGGTAAAAGCTCTTTAAAATCGGGGTTGAGATGAATCCACACATGGGATGATCCGAATGGATCATGCTTATAACCCGGCAAAGTCAGTTCGCGGGTTAATACGCCGCCACCGACCCATTCATTGCGCTCGGCAACCAATACCTTTAGGCCATTTTTAACTAGCAGCGAGGCGCAAATTAGGGCGTTGTGCCCTCCTCCTGCAATAATTACGTCATAATCAGACATCACCTACCTCTAATATTTTTAGATTTTCGTCTTAATTTTGGGTTTACCAATTCCACATGGTGCCGTCCATTAAACGGTTCACTGGCAAATAGGCCCTTTGGTAAGGATATTTTGCCGCTAACTCTTCATTAATATCGACACCATGCCCGGCTGATTCACCCGGGTATAGATAACCGTCTTTAAAGCTGTAGCAGTGCGGGAATACTTCATCCGTTTGCTCGGTATGGCGCATGTATTCCTGAATACCGAAATTGGGTATCCAGGTATCAAAGTGCAATGCCGCACCCATGCAGATCGGTGATAGGTCGGTCGCCCCATGACAGCCAGTACGTACCTGATACAATGAAGCGAAATCTGCAATCCGCCTGAGATGGGTGATACCACCCGCATGAACGACGGTTGTGCGGATATAATCAATTAACTGTTCCTGGATCAGGCCTTTGCAATCCCAAATCGTATTGAAGATTTCCCCAACCGCTAAAGGCGTCACCGTATGCTGTCTGATGAGACGAAAAGCGTCTTGATTTTCGGCTGGTGTGGCATCCTCTAACCAGAACAAGCGATATTCCTCGAGAGATTTACCCAGCCGAGCGGCCTCGATCGGCGTTAAACGATGATGAACATCGTGCAGTAAATGCGGCTCATACCCAAAATTCTCTCTTAATCGACTAAACAGTTTAGGCACATGATCTAGGTATTTCTCGGTAGACCAGATATTTTCCGTGGGTAGTGCTCCATCCGCTGGCTCATAGTACATTTTGTCCTGTGAGACACCATAAGTGGATCCTAAGCCAGGGACACCCGTTTGAGCCCGGATAGCCTTATACCCCAGCTCAATATACTTGCTCACCTCTTCAGTGGTTTCTTCTATATCAACGCCATTAGCATGGCCGTACACCATAACGCCGTCTCGACTTTTACCGCCTAACAACTGATACAGAGGCATGTTGGCAGCCTTGGCTTTAATATCCCAAAGAGCCGTATCCACCGCAGCAATTGCGCTCATAGTCACTGGGCCTTTACGCCAATAGCAGCCGCGATATAAATATTGCCAAATATCCTCTATCTGTCCTGCGTCCCTACCGAGCAGACAGGGAATAACGTGATCTCTAAGGTAGGAGGCAACAGCCAGCTCACGCCCGTTTAGCGTTGCATCGCCAATGCCGTACAGGCCTTCATCGGTAAGAATTTTTAAGGTGACAAAATTGCGACCTGGGCAGGTCAATATAACTTTTGCATCTACGATTTTCACTTAATTAACCCTTTAATAACAGCAGCTCAACCCACCACGAATAAAAATTATTGGTAAACTGCTTTCTTTTTTTAATATATGGGATGATTTTAACGGAGGACTCAAGCGCTGAAATTACTTGAAGACCAAACCACCAAAGGCGCGTAATCATAAACCTGGAGCAATGTTATCACTATATTCTAAATAAACTCAATACTTGATCGACTCTTTTAATGGGATTATTTAAAATTTAATCTCTAAACATTATCGTGGAATCACCCGATACTTGACGTTAAGAACGATTAAATGGACAAAACTACATCGCGAATACTGCTAGAATTGGCGCTTATTTCATGAAACAAATGGCGTCGCTGAAAAAGTTACTATATCATTAATCCCATAATTAATTGTCGATACCGTTTTTGCCGACACCTCAAGGATTCGTCATCATGCAGACACAACCAAAACCCAATTCACGCCGTCAGGTGCCTTATGTCGTACAAAGCCTGGGTAAACAAATTATTTCTGGAGACTATGATTCCGGTGATACTCTGCCCATTGAGCCGGAACTTGCGGCCATACTCGGTGTTGGCCGAAATGCATTGCGTGAAGCGGTTAAAGTGCTCGCTGGCAAAGGACTTCTTTCAACCGCACCAAGAAGTGGCACTAAAGTCAGGCCTCGAGAAGACTGGAACATGCTTGACCCTGATGTGTTGTCTTGGTACGCAAGTTGTAAAATCAATTCACCAAAATTCATACTGGATCTGACGGAAATGCGGCGCATTATCGAACCTGAAGCGGCTGAATTGGCTGCGATGCGTGCAGAACGACACGATATATCGCAAATCATGTCCGCCTACGAAAGTATGGAAAAAAGCGTGAAAGAAAACAACTTTGAAGATTATATGGCTGCCGATATCGACTTCCACGATGCCATATTAATGGCAACGCATAATGCAGTTTTAGCGAATATGAGAAATGCCATTACGGCTTTTTTAAAGATTAACTTTAGCGTGGCAGCCCACCACCCTTCCGCTGCATCAGACAATCTAGAACGGCATCGCAAAATCGCCTGGGCGATTGCCGCCAGTGATGCCAAAAAAGCGCGCACCGTTACGCTTGAGTTATTGGATCAAAACCGCACGATTATTGAAGATGAAATCGCTAAGCAGCCTGAAGACTAATAACGCCGTACTTCCACCGGCATAGACTTTTACTCTGCCTCTCCAGGGTAGCGAAGTCCGATCTGCCTGCGAATTTCATCCATGGTCCGCATGATCGCCAAGCTTTCATTAAGCGGCATTAAATCACTTTCGATTTTCCCCTGCCGCAAACATCGGTTAACTTCAATAATTTCATGACGATAACCACTGCCCGTCTCTGTAAAGTCAAAGACACGATCCGCCTTGCCTTCTTCACTGACAGTTATCTTTGAAGGACAAAAAACAGGAGGATGAAGGTATATTTTTCCTTTACTGCCAAGCAAGGTTAAATCAGGTGATGCTTTTGCGCGATGAGAAACATAAAGGTTAGCGATTTCTCCTTTTGTATGCGTCAACAGGATTGCATCATGCTCGTCCACGCCGGTTTTACCGAGTTCCCCGGTGGCCAGAATTTTCGTTGGTAACCCAAAAATCATCGATGCCATGGAGACTAGATAAACGCCAGCATCTAACAATACGCCACCGCCAAGATCAGGATTAAAGAGATAATATTGCGCATCAAATTCAGGCATATAGGCACCGCCCGCCAACATAATTTGCACATCCCCTATGACTTGCTGCGACAACAGCTCATTCAGTTTGGCGATGGCGGGCAAGCAACGCGTCCACATCGCTTCCATGAGAAAAAGCTTTTTTTCATTGGCCAGAGATATCACTTCCTGCGCCTGCTGCACATTAAGCGTAAATGGCTTCTCACACAAAACCGCTTTGCCTGCTTGCAGACAACTGATACTCAGATCTTTGTGCTGAGAATGTGGCGTGGCGATATAAACCACATCCACTTCATTTCCCGTAATCAGTTTTTCGTAGCCGGCATAGCGCAGCGGAATGCTGAACTGGTTGCCGAACTGTTCAGCAGAGCTTTGCGAGCGCGATGCGATAGCGATGAGCTGAGCATCTTCAACTTCCATTAGCGCCTCTGCAAAATTGTGCGCCATTGTGCCTGTACCCAAAATACCCCAACGAATTTTATTATCGGAAATCATACCAACTAACCTCTACCTGTTATCGAAAAACCACCATCGACACAAATTGCTTGGCCCGTAATAAAAGAGGCTTCATCGCTGGCCAGAAAATGGATCGCATTCGCAATTTCAATGGGTTCCGCCGCGCGGCCAAGCAGCGCATACCCCTGTGTCATTTCGCGTAGCTGATCGACAGTAACCCCCCGTTTTGCCATATTGTTGATATGAAAATCTGTAATGGTGTTTCCTGGGCATACCGCATTGACCCTTACTCCCTGGTGGCCATGCTCTACGGCGAGGCTACGAGCCAAAGCCAACACTCCTGCTTTACTCATATCGTAGATAGCCATTCCTGCCGTACCGACCAGAGCATTAATAGAGGAGTTTATAACGATGGCTCCGCCGTCTTGCTGAATCATGTTCGGCAGCACGGCTTTACAGCAATAAGCCACGCCTTTGAGGTTTACCCCCAAAATTTTATCCCAGTCGGCTTCCCTTGAATCAAGCAAACTACCGCCTATTTGGACACCGGCATTAGCAACTAATACATCGATTTTTCGCCACTCGGAAAGTGCCCTCTCAGCCATAGATTCACAGCTTTGCCAGCTTGTCACGTCAGTCGAATGACTGATCGCTGTGCCACCTAGCGCGTTGATTTCACGACAGCTATCTTTTGCTGCCGCTTCATCTAAGTCAGCAACCAGAACCTGATACCCCGCTTTGGCAAAACGTAAAGCACAGGCCCTGCCAATGCCTGATCCTGCGCCTGTTATTATTGCAACTTGTTGCTCGCTCGCTTCAGTTAGTGCCATAGGTATTATCATCCCGTCTTATCTTTATGCTATAGAGGTTGTTAGACATAGTTCGCCTGATGCCAATCAAACAAAATCCCCATCGTCTGATCTCTGTGCCGGTTCGCCAGATCGTAAGCTTGCTCACAATCTATGGGTAGAAACTCATGTGTTATTAAATTGGATAAGGAGAATTGATTGCGTCGCACTAAATTAAAAAACAACTCATCGACACGCCGCTGAGTCCAGCCATCGCGGTCATGGCTATCATGGGTCGCCTGAATGGTTAACCCTTTTGTCATGACATCCGAACTCAAACACTGCTCGGCTGGGTAGCCACTGTCCCCTAACAGGATCACCTTGCCAAAACGCCCGGTTGCCGCTAACGCCTGCTTAAATACCTCGGCATTCCCAGTGACATCGACCACCAGCGACGGGCCGTTACCACTATTCAATGCTCTTATCTCTTCAAGCTTCTGTGACACTTGCCCTTTAAACAACCGTGTTGCGCCACCATTTTGCGCATGCTTTAACCGCTCCTCACAAAGATCAACGACAGCAATCATTTCCACGCCAGATACAGCCGCCCAACGCACAGCCATCTGCCCCACAGGACCCGCGCCAATAATCAAAAGTTGTTGACCAAGTTCAAAGCGACCGGCCCATGCCGCGCGAAATGCCGTTTTCGCCAACCCCGCCCAACAGGCGGATTTCAGTTCAACGCCTGCTGGTATCAGAGAACAGTTGGCGGCAGGAACCACCTGGTGAGAGCCGTGCGCCTTGCGCATATAAATATGGTCACCCGGCTGAAAGTCCGAGACATTATTGCCAACCGCCTCCACTTCAGCAACTGCCTGAACCCCCGTCTTTAGCTGTGGGAACGCGAACATTTTTGCAAAGTGTGTATCTGGCGCATACTTTTGCTGGAGAATGATGTTCTCGGTACCGATACTCATCAGACTATAGAGAGTACGAACACGGATATCTTCTGCCCCCATTGGCGGCAAACTAAAATCCTCTAAAATAACCTGTCCTTGCTGCGGAAAAATAATACGTTTTGGCATAAATCGAAAAACCTCGACAAGGTGTTATGGGTGATAATCAATAATGCAAGTACCACCAACTTTCTGCATACTTTTTTCAGTGTATTCATGGAACTCAATGAATATACCGTTGGGGTCGTGGCAGGATACCATCCAGGCATTATCGCCGCCGAGCCGCTTTTCGGTTACCTTTACACCTTGCTTTAGAAGGGTTTCGCGCACAGCCGCCACATCCTCAACCTCTATTGCAAAATGCCGGATAATCCCTTCTTCTCTCGGCTTTTTCACCTTGATAATTTCAAAGTAAGTATCGTTCCCGAAGTTCAAATACATACCGATCAGTTCATTTTGTTTATTGCGAAATTCAAACTGACGCTTTATCCCAAGATAGCCATAAAATGCTTCGGTGGCTTCCAAATCACTCGACTCAATACACAGGTGAGCTAATCGCACTACCATTTGTTTCTCTCCTCGTTAGAAAATTCTATCGATATTTTATCTACTCGGTGGGGCTGTCTTTACCTTCGCTCCACCAATCAGAATTGCCCGCACCACGTAAAAACACATCTCTATCCGCATCGCTATGACCAAATACTGCACCAATTACCATTTTTGCCACATCATCCGCTGGCCAGCGTAACTGGCTGCCATCAGAATTGGCGATTTCTACCAGCAAATCCCCAACGATACTTGGCGCCAAGGCATCAGAAATCCGAGCCTGTACTTGTTTTAATTTGGATTCGATTAAAGGTCGGTAAGGCGAGTTTTGTGGGTACCCCTCAGGCAACAACGCACCTTGAGGTAAATTGGGATTAAAGATATTGGTTGCATATAAGCCACCCTCTACCAACGCCACTTTAATTCCCCAGCGATCTATTTCGTGGCGTAAGGCCTCTGTCGCTCCTTCTAACGCAAATTTGCTGGCCGTATAAGCAACATCGCCAGCCAGCCCTGCAACACCAGACAGCGAACTGATCATGATAATGTAACCACTGCGTTGCTTGCGCATTTGTGGCAATACCTGTCGGGTTAACAGCATTGGACCAAAAAAATTCGTCGCCATGACTTCCCGGATTGCGTCTTCAGAAAGGTCTTCAAGCGCACCAGCCCGCAGAATACCGGCGTTATTAACTAACACATCAATGCTCCCGGCTTCTTCAACGATACTTTGAACTAACGCTGCAAAAGTAGCCGGTTGCGTGACATCCAATGTTTTAATCTGAATAGGCAGTTGCTCTTGGTCGGAGATTTGTCGAAGTGTTGCCGCTTTACTCAGGTCACGCACGGTTGCATAGACCTGATCACCATTACGCGCAAACGCAAGCGCACTCGCCAGCCCAAGCCCGCTGTTACCACCGGTAATTAATATTATCGCCATAACCTAACTCTCCTGTAGAACACTGATTTAAAGAATTTTTGCAGTAACGCCCCTGTCATAAGCACTGTCATAAAAACTGTCATAAGCACTACCATCGCAAATGAGGTTGTGATCATGGTTTTACTGCGCTTTGTATAAACTTCATGCTGAACAAGGCTAACGCCGAACAGATAAGCAAGACTGTTGTCATTGCGGATAAAGTGCTATCAGAGGAATGTGTTGCCATATAACTAATCAATGAAGAACCGGCCGACTGCACACAAACAAAAAGAGCGGATGCCGAGCCTGCCGCATAAGCGAAGGGAACCAGTGCCTGCCCAACAGACAGGCTAAGCACCATACCGGTACCAAGGCAGGCCAGCACAACGGGGAACAGGATAAGCGTCGCCACTGGAATAGCCTTAAAACAGAGCACCCAGAGTATTGACCAACCAGCCAGCGCCACCCATAACCCAATGTAGATTGTTCGCTCGACCCCCAGCCGTGGCGCAAGCCATCGCACTAGGTAAACGCCAACAGAAATGCTTGCATTAAAAGCGGCCAGAACATAACCATTTGCGCTAGTCGAAAGCTGATAATGCTGTTCGGCAAGATAGCTGTAATTGGAAATAAATAAGAGCATGGTACCCACGCAAAACATATTAGCCAGCGCGTGTCGAACAAAGGCCGGATTTGCTAATACCAAGTACCAGCTATTTTCCGGTTGCTGCGTATCGGACCATACTCTTTCCGGGCGGGTTTCGATTTGCCAGAGAAAACATCCTAACAACGTAACCCCGGCAGTCAGTGCCATCATCAAAAAACTGCTTCGCCAACTAAAATGGGTAGCCAAATAGCCTCCCAAGATGGGCCCTAAAATGGGCACCCAAACCATGATAAGAAACATACCAGAAATCGCTTTGGTTGCTCCCGTGGGCCCATGGATGTCTCTCAGCACTGCGCGTGCAACCACCACTCCTGAAGCAGCACCAATGCCCTGTACCAGCCGGAGAATGGATAGCTCAACAATCCCTGATGAAAAATAGCAGCCGATAGAGGCCGTGCAGTAGATGAATATTCCGGTTAACATCACCCTGCGTCGCCCGAGCCGATCAGCAAGCAAGCCCCAGAGAAAAGGCGCAAGGCCGTAACCAATAAAAAACAAATACAGTGTGTTTTGAATTGCTTCCGTCGAAACCGCCAGATCTCGCGTTGCATTTGGCATAGAGGGTGCAAAAAAATCTACCGACAGTGGTGCGAATGAACTGGTTATCGCTAAGACTATAATTAATGTAAAGCGTTGGGGATTAGCGGTTTCAGCCATATTTTGGATAATTCTCAATAATCTAGGGAGTCTCTGATCAAACTCTTAAGTTCTGTTAAAGACCAGCGTAGAAAACCTACGATTTAGGAATGACGGCACCGGGAAATTGCACAACCATCGCCGCAATTTTTTGAGCACATTCAACGGATTCCTGAAGTCCTTTACCGCCGATTCTGGCGTTGATATAACCGGCATTAAAGGAATCTCCCGCCGCCGTTGTGTCCACCTGTTTAACAATGGTTTTTAACGGCACTTCGATTAGGGTTTGCGTATCAGATACCATGCATGGTTTTGCACCATTCTTGACAATCACTTCTTCCACGCCGGTTGCGTGTAAGCGTGCTACCGTCTCTTTAGTGGAGCCATCTCCGAAAACGGCGTGCTCATCATCAAAACTCACGGTGGCGACATGAGCAATTTCAGCCAGTCGGGTGATCCAGAAAGCAGCTTCCTGCTTGGAGTCCCAGAGTTTGGGACGGTAATTGGTGTCAAAAACTATCAGCACCCCTGATCGCCTTAATTGATCCAGCATGGCGAGTAATAATTCCCTGCTTTCTTTCACCAGAATGGCGAGTGTAATACCCGATAGATAAATTATATTGTAATGCGTCAGTTGTTCAGCCAAACCGAAGGCGCGTGTTGCCTCCATCAATTTCTGGGCGGCGGTTTTCTTGCGCCAATAAAAGAAACTGCGTTCACCGCGACTGTCGGTACGAACCCAATAAAGTCCTGGCAGCTCGCCAGGTATAACCGTTACCAGTTCGGTGCCAACACTTTCGTCGGTCCAAAGTTTGACCATTTGCTGACTAAAATCATCATCGCCGACAGCGGTAACGTAATCGACCTTATGGCCGCTATCGTTAAACTCACGCGCCAAATAAACCGCAGTATTGAGCGTGTCGCCAGCAAAACTATAGGAAAGCCCAGCACCCTCACGTTCAGTGATTTCAATCATACATTCGCCAATTGCGGCTACGCGTTGAATTCCCGCGCCTGACCAGTTCAGGCTTGATTTTTCAGGCACTGACGGCAGAGACTCTTTCGAGTTATCTACTATTTTCATTTAATCCATCCGTTCAAAAATCGAATATTCCTGTCTTTTTCAGAGAGGTTATCAGGTGCCGTCATGTCAGCATTTTGGTTACCGTCACACCGATAAAAGTCGCAATAACATAACCAAAAATCCCGCACATAATCGCTGGAGTAACTAGGTCTTTCCAACCACGCGACGTCGCAATCGCTGCCGTCACCGCGGGCCCAACCAGCGCCGCTCCCGATGCCACAATCGCTTCGGCTAAATCGACTTTAAACAGCCTGGCGACGGTTAATACCAATGCTAGGTGGATGAAAATAATACACATACCGTAAAAAAACAGGTGCAGCGCTGAACCTAAAAAGGACGTCGCATCGGTACTTGCTCCGGCAACCACAAAAAATAAATACATAATCAGCATGCCTAGCTCAAAATCACCTTCCAGATTTGCCATCATCGTAGGGAATAGGTTGGCCACCAAAATCGTCAGTATGGTAATAAACAAAATACTGTAATGGCCCATGTTTAAGGTTTGTGCGATCAACTGAGCCAGCGCGCATATCGCAAAGCTGATGGCCAGAGCACCGCAGACGTGAGCCAGCTTTAATCGAATCTCACCACTCTCCCCAGTACTTAAAAGAGGGTCACCCTCCACTATTTCATCGCCAAACAAGGCAGAGGGTATCCGGTTGGTTATCCAGCGCACCGAAGGAATGGCGAGTAACATCATTAACGCTAAAATACTCACTACAGCACTTGCACTGAGGGCAACGCTAAATTCATCTGGCGTCATTTCAACCGCCTGAGATACCGCGAGAAAATTCACCATGCCTCCAATCCAGGCACCAGAATACACACCGGCTACTTTTGGCCCTATATCACCCAATTCAAGCAAGTAATACCCTAGGACGGCACCGATGACCGTCGCCATGCTGGCAAGGCAAAAAGTGATCATCACAACACCGCTTTCTCTAAAGATCTTGCGTAAATCTGCTTTAAAGAGGAGTAACGGTATCGCTAGAGGGACTAAAGTGCCGCCAACAAAATCATAAGTGGGGGCCTGAAGTGGAATAATGTTTGTATTAGAGAGCGCCATTGCTACCCATAGAATCCAGATAACACCGGAGGTCTTCTTGCCGATGCTGTTGGTATCCATCCAAAAACCAAACCAAGCCAAGGCGAACAGTACGGTCCCAAGTGCTAAAACATTGTCCGCTGCTATAATTGACATGTTGCTTATACTCCCGCTATTAGTGTCAAACTCGACAAGAGCTCATTTTAGCCTCGAACAGAATACGACTCGGTTCAAAGCACAACGACTTAACTCAACAGCCTAGTCATACTGACCCCGATAAAATTGGCAATTACGTAACCAAATATCCCACACATGATTCCAGGCATGACCAAGGTTTTCCAGCCTCGAGAGCTAGCCAGCGCCGCAGTAGGCCCCGGGCCAACAAGTGCTGCCGCCGAACCCACCAGTGCCTCTGCTAAATCGAATTTCATTAGTTTTGCTACGCTTAAAATCAAGATGAAGTGCAACACCACCAAAGACAATGAGTAGAAAAACAAATGTAACGCGCTATCAATAAAGGAGGTGACATTGGTCGATAAACCAATCGCTGCAAAAAATAAATACATGATCAGCATTCCGATTTCGAACTCACCCTCAAGTCGGCTAAATAATCGAGGAGTTGAGTTCGCAAGTATGATAGCGAAGCCGGTAACAAACAGTATGGCGTATTGGGAAATAGCAAACTCTGCGGTCAATTGAAAAGAAGCCGCACATATCACAAAACTTAAACAGAGGGCACCAGTGATATGTGTTAGCTTCATTTTGCTGCCAGATTCGGCAACCTGATCTGCATTCGCAGTGGGGTCTGCATTGTCCATTATTGGCGATGGTAGCCAGCGTCGCAGCAGGGATATAGAAGGTATAGTAAGAAGTAGCATTAGGGCCATCACACTGACCACACTATTGGCGCCAATAGCAACACTGAACAATCCGAGATCCATATCGACCGCCTGTGCTACTGCCACAAAATTCATGGTTCCACCAATATAACCACTAGCAAAAACACCTGCCACTTCTGGGCCAGCTTCACCTAAGTCAATCAGATACAAGCCTAAAATGGCAGCAGCGACGGTACCACAACTGGCAACTAAGAATGTCACCATGACGGCCCCACTCTCCCTGAAAATTTTGCGTAAATCCGCCTTGAATAACAACAGCGGTATCGCTAACGGCACCATATATTCCATGACAAAACCATAGACGACGGCGTTAAAAGGTGTCACATGAAAATTTGATAACAACACGCCACCCAGAATGACCCAGAGAGCCCCAGAAGTCTTACGCCCAAATGGATGGCTGTCCGTCCAAAACCCAAACCAAGCCAAACCAAAGAGTGTCGCGCACAGCGTTAAAATATCGTTTTCTGCTATTATCGCCATGAATCTGCTCTGCTTGTTTTTATCGGTTAATACCTAGATGTCGGATCAGAACTAAGGGTAAACCTTGCCTGATTTCATCACTAGCTTAATGTTTCTTATCGCAGAAATGTTGGTTAAGGGATCGCCTTCAACGGCTATCATATCCGCCGACATTCCCACCGCTATTTTGCCGATTTGATTCTCCATCCCAAGTAATTCGGCGGCGTTAAGCGTTGCGGCTTTTAATGCTTGATGCGGGGTCATGCCAATTTCGACCAACCACTCCAACTCTCTCGCATTGTTACCATGAGCAACCACGCCAGCATCTGATCCCAGTGCAAACTTCACGCCTTTGCGGTGGGCATCACCCATCAGCTTAGGAGTTATCTCAACGATATATCTCGCCCGTTCTTGAATATAAGCGGGCATTTCATCAATATCTGCTTTTAAGTTGTCACGCACTGACAGTGTAGGCACCAAAAAAGCCCCTGTTTTTTTAAACAACAGGATGGTGTCATTATCCAAAAAAGTCCCGTGTTCGACAGAATCCACCCCAGCGTGCAAAGCAAGTTGAATGCCCTTGGTGCCATGCGCATGAACGGCTACTTTCTTTTCTAAACGATGAGCTGTTTCGACAGCAGCGACAAATTCATCCTCAAAAAATTCTGGTTCCGCATCCGGCCCACCTTGAGGCTTACCGCCACCACCAGTGGCCGTTATTTTAATTACATCGGCACTGCGTTTTATCTGCCGTCTGACCGCTTTGCGACATTCGGCAACACCATCACAAACACCTCCGCTGGTGGTTTCGTGCCATAATTCTTCGTTGTAACCCGTATCGTCACCATGTCCGCCAGTTACAGCGATTGCTGCACCAGCGGCGAGTATTCTCGGCCCGGCAATGCGCCCCGCATTAATCTCGTCGCGTAGCGCAAAAATCGAACTGCCAGGCGCGCCCAAATCGCGCACAGTCGTGAACCCAGCCGCGAGGGTCATTTTGGCATTATAAGCACCACGCAAAGCATTCTGTCCTTCGGTTGTAGCCGCACGGTCACCCTTGTAAAGCATGAGAAGATGCACGTGTGCGTCGATCAATCCTGGAAGAACAAACTTATCCTGAAGATTAACAACCTTAACCTTGTTAACACCAGACAGCTCAGCAACGTCAACAAAACCAGGAATGATTTTTTCAATTGTCTCCCCAACCACTAGAATACTGACCTTTTCCTGCGGGGGTTTGCCTGCCTCTAATAGCGCTTTACCGGCATAGATCAGGGTGGCGTCTTGGGACTGATCGGCATGGCCTAAGGGACTAGTTATGATGAATAAGAAGCTAAGCGTCCAGATGTACAGATTCTTCATATGGTTATCTCCTGATGTGCGCGCTGGGAAAGTCAGGCACTTTGATTGCTGGATGGGTTTCTAGCGCTTTCAGGGTTTCGCTAATAGCGCGGTCGAGCTGTGGGTCTTCTCCAAAATACAATCTGGTAGGATCATTTTCTACGACGATATCAGGTCGAACCCCTTCATTACCCTCAGCCCAATGCCCCCAAATGTCATATACCCGTTGCGGAGGAGCTGAAATGGCGCCGCCATTGATGAATTTAAGAGGCAGGTTAGGGCCAATCAAACCACCCCAAGTCTGAGTGCCAATCAGAGGTCCCAACTGAGCTGTTTTAAATAAGAAAGGAAAGCCATCCCCGCCAGAGTAGCTCCAACCGTTGGTGATCAGGGATTTCGGGCCATTATGACCTATTGTCGGTAAAGCGTAGTCCATTGCGTTACGACTACTAAAATAATTTAGCGGCGGTCTGTTGAGGAGTTCGACTAGGCGATCACCTAACGCTCCCCCCATATTAAAACGCTCATCAATAATTAGCCCTTGCTTGTGAAACTGTGCCCGAAACTGGCGCATTAAATCATTCTGGCCATTGAGTGACGTGTCTGGCAAATACAGATATCCCAGTTTACCATCGCTCGCTTGAGTCACCTTTGCACGATTTGAGGCAACCCAATCCAGCTCGCGTAACTTTTGTTCGCTGGCGATTGTTTTGACCAGAATTTCCCGGGCATCTTTAAGTTTAGGCGTGTGGCTGATAGAGAGCCGTACTACTTTTTCAAATTGCCCTTGAAAGGCTTTCCAGGGATCATCCTGGGTCGATAAAGGCATGCCGTTGACTGCCAACAGGTAATCACCCACCTTAACATCAAGCCCAGGCTCTGCAAGCGGTGAGACTGGCGCATCGGCATAAGCCCCACTGGCATAGATTTTTTTAATGCGGTACGCATTATCCGATACTTCAAAATCAACGCCTAACAGGCCGACTGTTTCGTTTTTGGGGCGCCAACGCGAATCTGCCGCCGTCGCCCAAATATGTCCCCCAGAAAGCTCAGCGGCCAATTCGGTCAACAACACTGTCATGTCTTCTTCGCTGTTCACATAGGGTAACCAGCGCCGATAACTATCGACCACCGCTGGCCAATCCAAACCATGAATGCCGGGGTCATAAAAAAAATCTCTGACGTAGCGTTTCGCTTCGCTCATCATTTGCCGGTATTCAGCCTTCAGGTTGAGCACAGCGATTAGATTTGACGTCGCTAGTTTTTCTTTCAATTCTTGATCTTTAGCAACGTCCACGAACCCATAAACCTCATCCCTTTGTAACAGTATTTTCTCACCGCTCTGGGACAGCTCGAAGCCACTCACATCGGCAATAATATTGGTCTCTGTTTTTGTTGTGAGGTCATAATATTTAAGTATTGTGGCACCCTTTTTATCGGGGTCTTGCGTTGGTTGTTCCTGATAAATCAATTTATCTGGAACAGCACGCAGGTTAGCATAGCGTCCTGCCCTTAACGGTAGAAGCACCAACCGATCTTCAAAATTGGCAAGATCAATTTCAACCTTGGGCGATCTTTTCATCCGGCCACCCTCAGGATGGAACGGTGACAACGTATGTAACCGAAGGGGTATTAAACCAATGGTCGTGGAATTGGCGTAAGTCCACGTTTCATCGATATCTCCGAAAACCGGAGAAAATTGGCGATGAGAGAGTAGGTAAAGGTAGTTTCCTTGCGGATCAAACACCGGATCAAAATCGTTGTAGTCACCGCTGGTTGCCTGGCTCAATTTTTTGGAAGCTACTTCATAGAGAAAAACAGCCTGGTTCAAATTTTCCAAATGTCTTGAGAACGCGAGCCAACGACTATCTGCCGACCAGGAGATTTGAAAGCGTTCCAGCTCATAATGGCCACGCCTCAAACCTTTATCGATTGTAGCCATCTTTCCTGATTTAACATCGATAACTCGAAGTACCTGCTCATTATCGATAAACGCTATTTTTTTGCTGTCAGGTGACCATTGTGGGTGGTAACGGTAGCCTTGGGTAAAATGGGTAAGCATTTTTGATGTGTTCGACTCCAGCTGATTTAGCACCAACTGATACTCACCACTTTGATCGGAAAAATAGGCCAGGCTTTGACCATCCGGCGAGGAACTGGGATACCGTTCAGCAATTCCCGGCGATTGTGTCAGATTGGTTGCAACCCCGTGTTCAGCATCGAGTTTAAAAATATCGCCTCGGGCTCCAAAATAAACAGTTTTAGCGTCTGCTGATAGTGCTGAACTGGTGATACGCTTTGCCACTGATTGGGGTTTCACGACCAGACTTTGCTGATCAATCACCAGATCAATATCGATAGGTTTTACCCCTTTGTCGGCAAGAGCAAGCAGATAAAGCCGATCGGCCTGTTGAAAGACTATGTGGTTTGGTCCGATTGATGGATGGCGGACATCGTAATCGGTAAAATGCGTGATCTGCTTTTTTGCCCCTGTCATCAAATCTAGAGACCAAATATTACTGCGCTGATGTTCGCCATTTTCTGATAGGTAATACACCTCATTCCCAACCCACATCGGCTGTGAATCTGGGCCGACGTAATCGGTTAGTTTTCTGGATGTCCCCGTGCTTTTATCAAACAACCATAAATCTGGTGCTCGGCCTCCCTCATAGCGCTTCCAGGATTCTTCCTGAAAATCCTTATAAATTGTGTAGACAAGCTGGCTCCCGTCCGCCGACAGCGCCGCCGTTTCTCCGTAAGAAAGCGGTAATTGCTCTGGCAGGCCACCTCGCGCGTTGACCAGAAATAATTTATTGTAGCGTGGGCGTTCGCTATACATAGTAGAGGCAAATAACAACTGTTTACTGTCGGCACTCCAATCCAAAATAGCTATTGGTTCAGGGTGATAAGTTACTTGTTTTGGAATACCACCTTCGATACCTAAGGTGAAAAGATTTCTGTTTTCCTGATAGGTGGCGCTGTAAGCGACCTGCGCTCCATCGGGAGAAAATTTACCACGTTTTTCGCGGCCGCCGTCTGACGTTAAACGGTAGGCACGACCGCCGTTGATCGGAACAATCCAAAGATCGCTGGCGTAGGTAAATAGGATTTTATCGGCTGAAACATCGGGAAAACGCAGCAAGCGAGCATCAATGGCGGCATTAGACAATGGCATCTCTAGCACCACCAATACTGTGGTCATTAAAAATGCCAATACAAGACGGTATCGCCGCATAGTCATTACTCTACGTTTTTTCACTAAACTTATATTCACGGATGACAGGTGATAACCGATGGGACGCTTTTATAAACCTCTGTCACTGAGGCGTCCCATCGGAATAGGTTGGTTATTTAAACGACATAGACCAGGTCAGACTGTAGCTGCGAGGGTGCGGCAACACCACCGCACTGGCCGCAAAGGTATCAATCCCTAGGACATAATCCTCTTCAAGAAGGTTGTTCGCGCTAAATGCCAGTCGTTGGTTGGACCAGTTCAATCCGGCGCGAAGATTAACGACGGTAAAATCGTCTGTTTTCAACGGAAAATCATTAGACGCTACTAAATCACCAAGTCGGGTCCAGACACCTTTACGAAAATTTGCTTCCAGGCGCAGGTAACCACTACCATCGTTAAACGTCCAATTATATTGCCCGGAGAGCGCGCCGGTCAGCTCAGGCGCGTTCAGCAAATCTTTACCTGAGAGATCACCATCTGGTGAGTCGAAATCCTTAAATTCTGCATCCATATAGCCGATAGCACCCGCCAGCTCAAAGCTATTTCCAATTAGCGTCTGAACACTCAGTTCTGCGCCCTGGCTGCGAGCCTCATCAGCATTATCAACTCGGTTGTCGGGTGTTACACCTGTTACGCAGCCAACTGAAGCCGAGGATGATGCATCGACTGGCGTGCCATCTGCCAGACGGCAAATAAACCGCCCGACTCGAACTTGCATATCTTCCCAGTCTATCCTGAATACACTCATTTCCACGCGTGTGCGGCGGTTGTTCAAGTACCCTTTCCAGCCAATTTCATAATTAGTGACTTTTTCCTTATCGAACTCTGAGCGAGTATCTACAGGAGTCGCCAAGCCTAACTGCTCATCTGGCCCTAGAAAATCGGAATCAGGTGCCACTCTTACACCCGCCGGGCGATAGCCCTGCGAAATTGTGGCGAATAACGAATGGTCTTCACTAAATTTCCAATTTAACGCTATCCTTGGTGAGAAATCATTGTCGTCAGTATCATTTTGCGTGAATAACCGCTGAGGTAATCGACCTCCTGTTACATACTGCATCCCGCCACTTTCATAAATAGGTAAGGGGAGCGTTTGATCAGGCCGCAGCTCACAGGCTGGCGCCAGAGGTGCAGCAACACCGCCCACAACCTCTCTCGTCCCACAAGCAAATGATGCATAAGTATTTTCCCAGTGCTGCTCATCTTCATCATAGGAGTATCGCCCACCAATGTTCAGCGTTAATTGATCGTTGATATGCCAAGCAAAGTCAGCAAAGACTGCCCAACCTTCCCTGTCGACAAATTGCTGGTTTTCATTAGGGTAGTCTCCAGGCACGGTAAGAAACCCTGTAAATCCAGGCACCGTATCAACCCCAGTCATAATACGGTTGTTTACTTCAAACTCGTCCTTGTAATAGAACGCACCAACCGTCCAATCGACCATGTTATCGCCTGCTGACGCAACACGGAATTCTTGGCTAAATGATTCGGATTCATACTCATTCAAACGATTAAACAGATCCAAACCAGTATTGTCGAGATCTTCAAATTGACCAAAGTCACTGTCTATCTGACCGGTAATTGAGGTAAAGGTAAAACCATCCCCCTCGTATTCCGCTTTAAAGGTGACAATGTTATTTTCTACTTCCGTATAGGTGTCAGCATTTTCACAATTTCTATCATCATTATCCGCAAAATTGATAGACTCGCCCCGGCCACAGGTTGCGGCCAGATTATTCGGGTCAAATCCGAGAATAAAGAGCACTGGAAATGTACCAGGTCCGCCATCAACCGGTATTTTTCCCAAGTTTCCTTCGTCTTCATTAATAAATTGCCCGGTCAGATCCAATGTCCAATCGCCGGGTTGCCACCTCAATGCCAAGCGTATGTTCGTATTATCATAGTCCGCATCGTTTCCTGTGGGTGAAAGGTTTTCAACAATACCATCACTTTCCTCATAGCTAACACCCAATCGTACATATAGGTTGTCTGCCAGCGGTGTATTAGCAACCGCCCCTAGTGAGTAAGTCCCGAAATTTCCTAACCCCGCACTGATCAGGAGTTCCTTTTCTTCATTGGGTTTCTTACTCACAATATTGATGGCACCACCGGTGGCATTACGCCCGAAATAGGTTCCTTGAGGACCCCTTAGCACTTCTATTCTCTCAACGTCCCCAAGCGGTGGGTTCGCACTGCCGCTGGAGACACTGGAAACACTGAAGTCATCCACAAAAACACCTATGGCCGGACGAGTTTGAATAATCCGTTCTCCAGCGCCAGAGGTAAGATCGCTAATGCCACGAATGGTAATATCCCCATTTTTTGTACCTTGGGAATCATTCTCTGAAAAAGAAACATTCGGCGTCATTTGGATAAAATCACGCGCACCCTTCCAATTGCTCTGTTCGATCTGGTCGGCGCTAAAAGCGGTAATACTGATAGGAACATCTTGGAACGACTGCTCACGCCGCTGGGCCGTGACAACCACCTCCTCTAAGGTAACCGTTTCCGCTTGAATGAATGGCGTGTACCCACTAACAGCAAATATAGCTGATGAAAGCAGATATAGTTTTGGTTTCATATTCATTACTCCTCATGGTTTTAACCTATTATCGAATACCTGCTAAATGCAGTTATTTCTTTATGTTTATAAGCACATGTTTGGCGGCCTACATTGCGTAGTGATGATTTTGGCTTTACATCACAAGCCACAATTTAACCCCATTAATTATAATTTTCAACAATAATATAATTTATTTATAAGCTGGCTATTGGTCGACTAAATTGCTTTTAATAAGCCAAATAGCGATTAATGCACGATTTTACTAACTTGAACAAAGAAACACCCATCTATTAAAGGTATTATTTGTATTTTGTTATTTCAACAGGATTTAAATATCATTGATAGTCAGGGGGCGCTATATAGCGAAATTTGCTAATCAAAGGCGGGCTTTTATGAGGAGCGAGCGAATTAGGCTTTCAATTGGCTGACTCTCTACGAAGACGTGCAGCTGAAACGGTCCCTTCAAAGAGAGTTTAGGCTAGCACTTTGAGGGCTTGGCGATTCAGCGATAGACTAGTTATGAAATGAGATTGCTAATGCACGCCGTGCATACGTTTTTTTAACAAGGGCGTTATTAAAAATAGCACTACGGCTACGCCCACGGCAAGCCAACCGACGTTTTCGTACACGGCCAGAACATGAGTTGTCATCGACTGCTGATCCGCTGCCAAGCGGGCATTACCGGAGCCGCCAGTCATTATGGCGATTTGCCCCGAAATATAATTTGCGGCGGCAAAAGCTAAAAACCAGACGCCCATCATCATGCCCACAATCCGTTTCAAACTAAGTTTGGTGACCATTGACAGGCCGACTGGAGATAAGCACAGCTCACCCGTCGTGTGCAAAAAATAGATCAACACCAACCAGATCACCCCGATCCGCCCACTTCCATCAGAAAACTCTGAACCAAACACCAGCACTAAAAAGCCGAATCCAACCTGCAATATACCCAAACCAAATTTTGTTGGCGACGATGGCTCCCAACCACGCCGTGCCAGCCAAGTCCAGAGTATTGAGAATAACGGAGCTAAAGTGAATATAAAAAACGCATTGAGTGATTGAAACATCGAAGCTGGGATTTCTATGCCAAGGACATTTCGATGGATTGAGCGATCGGCAAAAATATTCAGAGAGAATCCCGCCTGCTCAAATAAAGACCAAAATAGTACCGAGAACACAATCAGTGTCGTGCAAACCAGCATGCGATCCCTATCAACCGGCTCACATTGGGTAAACGCATATACTAAGAGAAACAGCAGCACCAAAGCTTCCGTGCCCATCAATATCTGCCCTACCAGGGCCTGGTTTTGAATGAGCAGCCAAACGACAAAAACACCGATGACACCACTCAAATAGATAAGGGTTTCACGCGACATTCCAGCAA
>Ga0070727_10000748_pt1 | contig 37807 bp, 26 predicted proteins | sample tdAd472_FD_66722 | JGI IMG/M metagenome (GOLD analysis project Ga0070727, IMG submission 66722) | Marine sediment microbial communities from the Atlantic coast under amendment with organic carbon and nitrate - tdAd47.2 | ecosystem: Environmental > Aquatic > Marine > Coastal > Sediment | place... | reverse complement strand
CGTGACTGTGCTATGGTGGCCCCCCGGGCAAGCCACCATCCGTTTTTCCATGGACAGCACGATACCAGCGAGGTCGCCATGAACACCCCCCAGCAGTCAAGTTCCGATCATTCCCGGTCGCGCCGGGTCTACCTGGTGGACGGTGCCCGCACGCCGTTCATCAAGGCCCGAGGGCAACCCGGCCCGTTCACGCCGGTGGACCTGGCGGTGCAGTGCGGGCGACCGCTGCTGCTGCGTCAGCCCATGGCCCCGGATGCCTATGACCAGGTTATTCTCGGCTGCGTCAACGTGGTATCTGAGGAAATGAACCCGGCCCGCATCGCCGCATTACGCCTGGGCATGGGCGAGCAAATGACCGCCTACACGGTGCAGATCAACTGCGGGTCCGGCATGCAGTCCATCGACAATGCCTTTCGTGCCATTCGCGGTGGCGATGCCGACCTGGTACTGGCCGGCGGCGCGGAGGCCCTGAGTCATGCACCACTGCTGTTTCGTCAGCAGGCCGTGCAGTGGTTTGCCGACCTGGCCAGGGCCAGGTCCCTGGGCGAGCGCCTGCGGGTGCTGGCGCGGGTGCGACCCGGCTTCTTTGCCCCGGTAATCGGCCTGGAGCGGGGGCTTACCGACCCGGTGGTGAACATGAACATGGGTCAGACCGCCGAGAAACTGGCCCAGCTTTTCTCCATCTCGCGGCAGGCAGCCGACGAGTACGCCGCCCGCAGCCAGTTGCGGTTGCACCAGGCCCAGGAGGACGGTGTCTTCGACGGCGAGATAGAACCGGCCATCGACCGGCACGGCAGGATCTTTGCAAAGGACGACGGGGTGCGACCTGACAGCAGCGCGGAAAAACTGGCCAGGCTGAAACCCGCCTTCGAGCGACCCCACGGGCGGGTCACCGCCGGCAACAGCTCGCAGATTACCGACGGCGCCTCATGGGTGATCCTGGCATCCGAAGAGGCCGTGGCAGCCCACGGGCTGACACCGAAAGCCCGCATCGTCGACAGTGCCTGGGCTGCCCTGGACCCGTCCATCATGGGCCTGGGCCCGGTACTGTCGTCCACCACGTTGTTGAAACGCCACGGGCTGACACTGACGGACGTGGGCCTGTGGGAAATCAACGAGGCATTCGCCGCCCAGGTGCTGGCCTGCCTGGCGGCCTGGAACGACGAGGAGTTCTGTCGGACGGTGCTGGGCCTGGATCATGCCGCCGGGAAACTGGACCAGGATCGGCTCAACGTCCACGGCGGCGCCATCGGCCTGGGCCATCCGGTGGGCACCAGCGGCAACCGCATCGTGTTACACCTGGCCAATGCCCTGCACAGGCTGGACCGGCAGCAGGGCATCGCGTCCCAGTGCGTGGGCGGCGGCCAGGGCGGGTCCATGCTGCTGGAACGGGTATAGGAGCGGTCATAGGAGCGGGCATAGGAGTGGTCATGGCAGTGGGCAAGCCAGTAGGTATGGGAGCGAGGGAATTTCTCAGGCGCTGAAACCAGGGTAAAGGCCAGAATCCGGCCGGCGCCTCGCGGGGCGCGGCCGGATGGCAGGAAACAGCTCAGGTAGCAGATCAGGAAACAACTAGCAGGAAACAACTAGCAGGAAATAAATTGCAGGAAATAAATAGAGAGGAGGCTGGCCATGGGCGCCACCATTGCTGACAAACTGGAAACGCAATTTCGGCAGCGACAGCGTCCGCCAGGTGAGTGGGATAACTGGCGCCTCGAAGAAAGTGATGACGGCGTGCTGTGGCTGTACCTGGACCGCGCTGACAGTTCTACTAACACCCTGAATGCCGAGGTGCTGACCGAATTCGACAGCATCCTGGAGGATCTGGAGAAGCGCCTCGGGGCCAGGCCGCAGGCCGCGACGAATGCCGCCGGCGCCGGCGATGAAAGTGACCTGGCACCTGAGCGTGATGGCGCCGGAGGAACGCACCGGGACGCTGGCGCTGCAGAGCACAGTGCCGGAAATCTGTCGGCGGAGACGGCGTCGGCCGGCTCAGACACCGCGGCAGCTGGCGGCACGGTACCGCGGGCGCTGGTGATTCGCTCGCTGAAGGCCGGTGGCTTCTGCGCCGGTGCCGATATCAGGCAGTTTTCCAGTGTCGAGCCGACGGAAGTCAAGACGCTGATTCAGCGCGGTCACGGTATCCTGGACCGGCTGGAAGCCCTGCCTCTGACCACCATTGCCGCCATCCACGGGCACTGCCTGGGAGGCGGACTGGAAGTGGCCCTGGCCTGTGATTACCGGCTGGGCATGCGCAGCGGCGACCGGGCACTGGAAGTCGGTTTTCCGGAAGTGCAGCTGGGGCTGCACCCCGGCCTGGGTGGCACATTCCGCCTGCTGGCACTCATCGACCCCATTGCCGCCATGACCATGATGCTTACCGGGCGGTCGTCCTACGATCGCCAGGCCCTGGGCCGCGGCCTGGTGGACAGCCTCATCGAGGAGCGACACCTGGAAAACGCGGTAACCGCGGTGCTGGACGGCCGGATAAGGAAAAAACCCCGCCGGCTGCGACATCGCCTGATGAACAGCTGGCCGGTGCGTCAGCTGGCCTCCCGGAGGATGCAGGCCCGGACGGCACGCAGGGCGCCGCGGTCCCATTACCCCGCCCCCTATGCGCTGATCGCACTGTGGCGCCGCCACGGGGACAACCGGGCGGCGCTGCAGCCGGCGGAAATCGACTCCTTTGCAAACCTGCTGGAAACCGACACCAGCCGCAACCTGGTGCGGGTGTTTTTCCTGCGGGAGGGGCTGAAACAGGCGGCGGGCAGGAACAGCGACATCCGCCATGTTCACGTGGTGGGTGCTGGCGCCATGGGGGGCGACATCGCTGCCTGGTGTGCGCTGCAGGGGTACCGGGTGTCACTTGCCGATGTCAGCAGCGAACCCATCGCGGCGGCGATCAGGTCGGTGCCCGCCCTGTGCCGCAGCCGCCACAAGTCCGCCATCGACACCCGCGATACGCTGGACCGGCTGATGCCCGACCCCGACGGTCAGGCCGTTAGCAATGCCGACCTGGTGATCGAGGCGGTACCGGAAAACCCGGAGCTCAAGCAGAAGATCTACCGGCAGCTGGAACCGCGATTGAAAGACACCGCGATCCTGGCCACCAATACCTCCAGTATTCCCCTGCAGACGCTGGCCTCGTTCCTGTCCAGGCCGGAGCGGCTGGTGGGCATCCATTTTTTCAACCCGGTGTCCCGCATGCTGATCGTGGAAGTGGTGGGCCATGACGCCATCAGCGAGACGGTACAGCAGCAGGCCATGGCCTTCACCGGCGACATCGGCAAGCTGCCGGTGGCGGTGCAGAGCTATCCCGGTTTTCTGGTCAACCGGGCGCTGACGCCCTACCTGCAGGAAGCCATGGTACTGCTGGACGAGGGCGTTCCGGCGGAACGCATCGATGGCGTCGCCAGGGACTTCGGCATGCCCATGGGGCCCATCGAACTGGCGGACCAGGTGGGCCTGGATATCTGCCTGCACGTGGCCGACGTGCTCAAAGACCTGCTGGATAAACCCATGGCCGCCATCCCCGACTGGCTGCGGGAGAAGGTGGACAAGGGCGAACTGGGCAGGAAATCCGGCCAGGGCTTCTACCGCTGGCAGGACGGCAAGCCGGTGCGCAACAACAAAGCGGCAGCGGGCCGGGGAAGCCAGGCGGATGACGCCAGGGTCATCCAGGATCGCCTGCTGCTGCCCATGCTGGATGCCTGTGTCGAGTGTTACCGGCAGAAGGTGGTAGCCGACCTGGATCAGCTGGATGCAGCGATGATCTTCGCCACCGGCTTCGCGCCGTTTCGCGGCGGCCCCATGCATTATGCACGTCAGCGGGGCATCGACGACATCGTCGCCACCCTGGAGTCGCTGGCCGCGGCTCATGGCGAGCGCTTCAAACCGGACCCGGGCTGGCAGGGGATTCAGACAGACTCCCGTAAAGCACTGCCAGAATAAATCAGAATTTCCTTAAGCAGGGGTTCCCTTGAACTTGTCGCCGCAGTTTGACGAAGTTGCCGACGCGGACACCGCGGCGGCACTGATACTGGAACGGGTGGGCAACAACCTGGTGCTGGGGCTGCCCCTGGGGCTGGGCAAGGCCAATCACCTGGTCAATACGCTGACCCGCCGGGCCCTGGCGGATCCCGGCATCAACCTGCAGATCATCACTGCACTGACTCTGACGCAGCCGCGACTGGACAACGAATTCAAGCGCCGGCTGCTGGGGCCGGCCATGTCCCGGCTGTTCGGTGACTACCCGCCACTGGACTATGCCGGGATGCTGCGGGACGGGCGCCTGCCCGCCAACATCCAGGTCAGCGAATTTTTTCTGCAGGCGGGGCAGTGGCTGGACGTGGACGCCGCCCAGCGGCACTACATCCCGGCCAACTACACCCATGCCCTGGGCTACCTGCTGGAGCGGGGCGTTAACGTGGTGCTGCAGCTGGTTGCCGAAGACCCGGACAGCGGCGATTTCAGTCTCGGCTCCAACCCGGACATCACCGTGGACCTGCTGCGCCTGCGGGCGGAGGGCAGGTGCCGGTTCCTGCTGGCCGGCCAGTACAGCAGCCGGATGCCATTCATGGAAGGTCCGGCACGTTTTCCCGCAGACCGGCTGGATATCCTGCTGCGCAGCCCGGAGGCGGATTTTCCCCTGTTCACCGTACCCAGGCAGCCGGTGTCTCTGGCGGATTACGCCATCGGCCTGCATACCGCCCGCCTGGTCCGGGACGGCGGCACCCTGCAGATCGGTATCGGCTCCATCGGTGACGCGGTTACCCGGGCACTGCTGCTGCGGCATGAGCAGCCCGATGAGTTTGCCCGCTGTCATGACCGCCTGAACCGGCCGTCCACCACCGGTCTGGAGGAAACCGGACCTTTCCGTGAAGGCCTGTACGGGGTGAGCGAGATGTTTGTCGACGGCTTTCTACACCTGGCGGAGCACGGCATCCTCAGCCGCCAGGTGGATGGCGCGGTGCTGCACAGCGGCTTTTTCCTGGACTGCGAAGACTTCTACCGTCGCCTGCGGGCACTGACGCCCGGTCAGCGGCAGCAGTTTCCCATGATGCCGGTGAGCTTTACCAACGAGATTTACGGAGACCGGTTCGCCAGCGAAGGTGACAAGCGTGCCGCCCGGGTCCGGGCCACGTTTATCAACAGCGCCATGATGGTGACCCTGCGCGGCGCTGTTGTCGCCGACGCCCTGGAGGACGGACGCGTGGTCAGTGGCGTCGGCGGCCAGTACAATTTCGCTGCCCAGGCTTTCGCCCTGGATGACGCCCGTTTCGTCATCACCCTCAACGCCACCCGCCAGCATCGCGGCAGGACCAGGTCCAACATCGTCTGGTCCTACGGCCACGCAACCCTGCCCTGGCACCTGCGGGATATCGTGGTGACCGAGTACGGCGTCGCCGACCTGCGTGGCAGAACCGAGAACGAGGCCATCAAGGCGCTGCTGGCGGTGTGTGATTCCCGCTTCCAGCCGGCGCTGCTGAAACAGGCGGTGGCTTCCGGGAAAATCGAGGCGGACTGGCAGCTGCCCCCGGCCTGCCGGGACAACCTGCCGTCCTGTATCCAGTCCGCCCTGGGCCCGCTGCAGGACGACGGCACCTTGAAAACATTCCCCTTCGGCTCCGCCTTCACCGCCACCGAACAGCGCCTGTTACCGGCCCTGGATCACCTCCGCCAGCATGCCCATTCCCGACGCGCGATGGCCGCACTGGCCTGGCAGGGCCTCAGCGGTGGGCCGCTGACGGATGACGAAGAGGATTGCATGGTGCGCATGGCAGGGGAGTCCGGCGAAGGACCGCTGGGCAGGCTGCAGCGACTGGTGCTCAAGGCCGCGCTGCTGCGCACGCGTTGAGTGCCTGGACGTCCATACATGGTTCCGGTGACGCATACCCCACGAAGAAAAAAGTATCTAGCATTTGCCCATGGCTCGCCAACCGACGCCGGAGCACCAAAACCTGAACCCTGGCAAGAAGAGTAGACAAGAGTAGAGTAGACAACAGCAGTGTAGTCAGCAGTAGAGAAGGCAACAGGGTCATTGTCGTCGGCTTTTAACCACGGAAAACGGCAGGTGATCGCGGTGTGATACGACCATGGCCTCACTATAACCTATCCACAGAAGAGTAATGCCTGATGAAAACTGATTCCAGATCGGCGGCAGCAGTCACCGGATTTCTTGTTTTCCTGGTTATACCGATCAGCCTCTGTGCCGCTGAATTTTCACCACGTCTCAATGAATTCGGGCAACCGGATTTCCAGGGCAACTGGACCACGGAAACCGCAACCCCGTTTCAACGGCCTGAAGAACTGGGCAACAGAAAAACCTATACAGAAGCGGAAGCCAGGCAATGGGAGCAGGAAAAAATCGCCGAGCTGGACGCCAGGGAAGCACCCATCCAGGGACCCATCGTTGCACCCGACGTGGCGAATCAGGTTACTAACAGCGCCGAAGATCAGTTCAAGGATCGCGTCTATAACGTGCTCAGGGTCAACGGTGAATACCGTACCTCGATAATCACCGATCCCCCCGATGGCCGCCTGCCGTTCAGGGAGGATTGGGCAGACAACACGTTTCGCGGGCGTTTTCGTCAGCAGGGTCACAGGAATTTCGATGGGCCGGAGATGGCCGGGCCTGGCGAGAGATGCCTGCTGGATTTTGGCGCCGTACCGCCGGCAGTTGCCATCGTGCCGCTCAGCCCCAATTACCAGATAGTGCAGAACGAGGATTACGTCATTCTGTACATAGAGGCGGGCGCAGAGTTACGCATTATCCGGTTGAGTGATCAGCACCAGACCGCCGTGCACAGAAAGTGGCGGGGTGACTCCATCGGCTACTATGAAGGCAATTCACTGGTGGTTAAAACCAGGAACCTGCATCCCCAGTCGTCTTCTTTTGTCATGCGCGCCACTGAGTCGATGGAAGTGACAGAACGGTTTACCCTGGTCTCGGCTGATGAAATTTTCTACAGCTTCACTATTACAGATCCGAACATTTATACACGACCGTTCTCGGGTGAACTGTCCCTCCGGCGAATGCGTGAAGGCGACAGGATTTTTGACTATACCTGCCACGAGGGCAATTACTCGTTACCCGGGATTCTGGCCGGCGCAAGGCGACTGGAAGTGGATACGGAGTTCGCGGACTGATAGCCGAAAAACAACCGTTAAAAACCTACGAATCCAAAATAAATCGTTTCGCAGAAATGCAGAGATCAATTTCGGAATGTTAGAATTGGCGTAAACTGGCGTATAGGAAGAGCATTGCCTTCGAACGGTTGTAAAAACCGGGTTTTTACTAACTACTGCCAATGAAGCGTATTACTTTTCACAATAACTAGTTGTAATTAGCCGACAAAAAATTCTGAGGCTTCCAATAATGGAAAAAGTTTCCGTTTCGAGTATAAGCTGGATTGAAAAGACACAGTTGCCGATCATCGGCTTTACTTTCCTGGCTGGCTCTGCAATGAGCTGGCACAAAAAGGTCATATTGGGGCTGGTGGCAACAGCGAATCCTGAACCACCCAAGTCTGTCAACAATATTGAATCTTTCATAGGCAGAAGGCAGTTCAGGGCTCTTACACATTACCAATACAACAGGCTTGATGGGGCAATTCAGATTGAACCGATCATCGATCCCGGTTATACGCCGCCGTTCGACAAATCGGCACTGGATACCAGAATATTAGAATACATACCTGAATTTCTGTTACCTGACAGCCTTAACGATCAGAAATTTTATCGTGGTGAAAGCAGTCCAATTTCGAGAATTCAAAGCACAAGGCTTCACCAGAGTTCAAGTCTGTCGGTTTCTGAATCTTCGCAAATTCTGGCGAGCAGTTTGATAAAATTCAGAGCCGGAGAACATACTGACAAAATCGGCATTGAAGACGCGGGTTCACCAGTTCACGTTCCATGGGTTTGGTGCGAGTCTGCCTTGGTAAGAGAAGGTAGTCGATACTACCTTGTAATGAATGGTTCAGCTTTTCCCTCGCACGCATGGTATGTCAACGGCGAACAGATTTGTAAGAAACTGCAGGCAAAGCTTGCTGACTCAGAAAAAGAGGCCGCGATCAACACTGGCAGGCCCGGGGCACAACCTAGACAGCCGGATTCTCTGGATAGATCGGACGGACGAATAGATACACACGAATACGCGCTGGGAGCCGGGGGACAGGAAAAAATAGACGTGAGTAGATTTTTTAAGTAGCCAGCTCAGGCGCAGCTTCACTGCCGGTCGATCCATTCGGTGTCACAGTTCAGCTCGGCGTAAATTATCTATAATTGAGGGACAGTATTGATATTCCCGTATAGGTTCTGGGGCACTTTTATGCTGGTACGCCACAGGGCACGTTCAAAATTCCGGCAGTCAGCGATAACACCAACGGTTCGAATTTCTCTATTCAGACTTGAATCCTAGCTGAAATGCTGATGATTCAATCATTAAGATTCGGTTCAATCCGACGGGTCAAATAACAAAATATTCAACGCCGGTCACCGCCAGCATGTCCAGGCCGACATTGTCATGGTTAAGCGGGTGTTCCATGGCCTCCAGGGTCAGGCCCAGGCTGGAGTAGGTGTCGTTTTCCAGCAGGGCGACATACGTGTCGATGGCATGGGCATCGGGTTCGACGCCCACCAGGTTGGTGTACAACAGGCTGATCAGCGCGACATTGTCGGTATCCGGACCCAGCACGGCCTGCATGCCCAGCTCGGTAATCTCGGCGAGACTCAATCCGGAATTGTCCAGCAGGTCCAGGCCGATACCGAGAAATTCGCGGTTGTACCAGTTGTTGCCACCCAGCAGCACCCCAAGCAGTCTGACCACATCGCCGGCGTTGCCGTCCAGGTCGAAGGCCAGGGCGAGGTCATCAAACAGCACGCGCTCGATGCCCGAGTGATGATCGCTGCCGTGCAGGCCGGTGCCGTCGACGACGGTGGCCTGGCTGTCCCCCGGGCTCACGGTAAAGTCAGCCGACTGTCCTGCGTAGACCACGGCGTCGATGCCCGACCCGCCCGTGTAGCTGTCATTGCCGGGTCCGTCGATGAAGACGTCATTGCCGGCACCCAGGTCCACGTAGTCATCGCCGTCGCCGGCAGCGACGGTATCATTGGTGGCTTGCACCGATACCACCTGTATCCGGTTGTCGCCATCCAGAAAATCGCGACGCCAGTCGCTGACCACCAGGTCAACGTCTTGCGGGGTTGCATACCGCAGCGAGGTCAGTACGGCAAAATTCCCGGTGAGAAAGGCAATTTCATCCACGGTACCCTTAACATTGAACAGGTCGTCGGGACTGTTTTTCTGGAAGTTTCCGGAAAACCGCACCAGTCGACTGCTGTCCGTGGACGTATCGACGAAATAGATCGTATTCTCATCGGCGCTGACTACAGCGCCAAGCAGTTCTTTCTGATCGACGCCGGCGGACAGGTTCAGGTCGGTGACATCACTGTAGGTGTACACGCTGCCCGAAAACTCTGCGGTGACGGCGCTGACCAGGCTGCCGGTACCGGCCTGCAGCATGGCGACAGTGGCTGCAGATGGACTGACGTCCGGATTGGCGGAAAGCGCCCCGACCAGACTGGACGAACCGGTTACCTGGTAGCTGTCCGCGGCAGAAAAATCAACCTCGTAGCCCAGATCGGCAAACGCGGCGATGGTAAGTATGCTCAGCGGCATCGGCGGGCTGTTGGTGTAGCCGGTCATCAATTCATTGACGAAAATATCCTCTTCCCAGTGACCCAGTGCCGTACCGGCTCCGCCGCCATCCTCCAGGGGAACCCGGTCCACCGTGCTGTCGCCAATCAGGTCCGCGTAGGCGGCGACGGCGGACTCGCCGATAAAGCTGAAGCCATCGATCAACCCCAGCTGCTGAAACGTGTAGCTGTTGAATCCCAGCACGTGAGCCATCTCGTGCAGGATGGTCTCCACGATGATGCCCTGCTTTTCCAGGTCGGCGAAATCGGCGACGTCAAAAAACATGGCGCCCTGGTAGGGCAGGGCATTTTCCGGCCGTACCCGTTCGGGACCGGCATAGCCCAGGGTTCCTCCGGGCCCGTCAATGGCCACGACGCTGGCGCTGATGATGATATCGTCGATCAGTTCACCGGTTCCCGGGTGGATAACATCCGCCACGTCGCCGGTAATTACCTGGGCCCAGCGGAGCAGGGCCTGTTCAAAATACGGCAGGTAGTGCAGGTCACCGTCGAAATCGATCACCAGGTTGTATTCTGATGTTGAAATGGTGGGCGAGACATCGGCAACGGTAAGATTGTAGGTGCCGATGCCCAGCTCGTAGGCACCGGCCTCAAGGAAGTACGTGCCGGTTTCCGCTACGGTAAACTCCAGCCTGCTGTTCAGCGATTCACCGCCATCGTCATTGGCGGTGCCCAGTATCAGCTCCCCCGCCGTGTCGTAAATACCGTAGAACAGCGGGTCCGGCAAAGTGCCTGCCGACGTGGGACGGCCCTCCAGGTCGATGCGGTAAGTGCGCCCGCCCTGGAGTTCGATGGCAAACCAGTCCCGGTCTTCCGCCGATTCGATTTCCCCCTTGGCAATCTCCCCGATGACGACAGTACCGGCAGTGGACGTGGTAATGCCGTAGTCGTCAACGGCCCCTTCCACGTCCACGATGCTGAGCTGGTAGGTGCCGGTTCTACCACTGAATGCACCTGCCTCCAGGTAGTAGGTCCCGTTCACCGGGGCGGTGAACACCGTCCTGCTGTTCAACTGTTGGCCGCCATCGTCATTGCCGGTACTGGCGATGAACACCTGATTGGCGTCGTAGATGCCGATAAACAGCGGATCGGACAGGGTGCCGGCGGAGGTCGAACTGCCTTCCTGATCGATCCGGTAAGTGCGTCCACCTTTCAGTTCAACGGCAAACCAGTCCGTGTCCTGCGTGGTCTCGATTTCCCCCAGGGCAACCTTGCCAGGGGTGATCAGGCCCGCGGTGGATGCGGTGTTGCCGAAATCATCAACGACGCTGTCGATGTCCACAATGCCGAGTCGGTACGAACCGGTGGAGCCGGCGTACGCCCCCGCCGCCAGAAAATAAGTACCGGTTTCCGGGGCGGTGAAGACGATGCGGCTGTTCAGCAGTTCACCGCCGTCGTCATCGAGGCTCCCGGGTATGACGTTCTGTGCTGCATCGTAGACCCCGAAAAAGATCGGGTCCGCAAGCGTGCCCGCCGACGTGGAACTGCCTTCCAGGTCGATCCGGTAACTTCGGCCCTGGATCAAGTCGACGGCAAACCAGTCCTGGTCAAGGGTTGGATCAATAACGCCTTCCACGAAGCCACCAACGTTCACGGTGCCGGCCGTGGCTGCGGAATCACCGACATCATCCAGTCCCGTGGCCGATCCGTTCACCTCCAGCATGTAGTCTGACCGGGCGCCTTCCCAGGGCGTGACCAGCAGGAAATAAGTTTCGCCACCCGTCACCTGGTACGCGATAGTTTCGTCAATAGCGCCGACATTGGCACTGACGGTGAGCGTCTCTCCGCTTGAATCCCCCAGCACCAGGTCCAGGTCGTCACTCAGCCCGGTGAGGAGAATGGCAAGCTCGCCGCTGCTGGTGGGCACAAGGCGGAAAAAATCCGATTCGTCCGCACCGAACCCGGTGGAGCCGGTCACCACGCCACCCCCGGGGTCGTCAAAGTCGATAGCCGGTGCGTTGTCACCAACATCACCCCCGGGCACGGCGACACCGTTGATGACGTCTTCTGCCCCGGTGTAACCACCCCCGGAACCGCCGGTGGGTCCCTCGACATTCAGCGTGTAGGCTGATGCGGCCTCTTCCCAGGGACTGACCCACAGCAGGTAGGTCTCGCCGGCCGTCACGGCATAGGTGAGACTTTCGCTGGCGGTGCCGATATTGAAACTGGTGGAGAGAAATTCACCGAACGGGTCGGTCAATAACAGGTCCAGGTCGTCGCTCAGCCCGGTAAGAAAAACCGACAGATCACCGCTGGCTGCCGGAACAATACTGAAAAGATCCGACTGGTCCGCCCCGAACCCGGTGGAGCCGGTCACCATGCCACCTTCTGGACGGTCATAGTCGATTGCCGGGGCATTATCGCCGGCATCGCCTCCGGCAACGGTGATGCCATTGATCACCTCGTTCACTCCCGGTCCACCGGCGGATTCCTCTACGGTCAGGGAGTAGTCCGACTCGGCATCAATCCACGGGCTGACCAGCAGGAAGTAGGTCTGGCCGGCCGCTACTTCGTAGGTAAAGCTTTCGCCGGTCGTGCCGTCCTGAATACTCGAGGTCAGCACCTCACCGTTGACGTCGCCCAGCACCACGTCCAGGTCATCGCTCAGCCCGCTGAGATAGACGGAAATCTGACCGCTGGTCCCGGGGACGAGTCGAAAGAAATCCGACTCGTCCGTCCCGAACCCGGTGGAGCCGGTAACCACGCCACCCCCGGGTCCGCCAAAGCCGATTACCGGGGCATCGTCAACAACATCACCCCCGGGAACGGGAATGCCGTTGATGACATCATCCGCTCCTGTGGCTCCGCCTCCAGATCCGCCGCCGGACGTGCCGGTGGGACCCTCCACGGTCAGGGTGTAGTGTGATTCGGCGTCTTCCCAGGGGCTGACCACCAGGAAATAGGTCGCGCCTGCCGACACCTGGTAGGTGATGCTTTCATCGGCCGAGCCAATGTTGATGCTTGAACTGAGCAGGTCGCCGACGGCGTCACCGAGATGCAGATCCAGGTCGTCATCCAGTCCTGACAGCACGACGGAAAGCTCGCCGCTGGCCGCCGGGACTATGCGAAAGTAATCAGCCTCATCCGTGCCGAACCCGGTGGAACCGGTGACGGTGCCACCCCCCGGACCGTCATAGCCTATTTCCGGCGCGCTCTCACCGGCGTCACCGCCTGGCACGGTGACCCCGTTGATACTGTCTTCAATCTGGGTTGACATAGTGCTGTCCAGCTTTTTGTTTGCAGGGCGAGGTGTTCTTGAAGAGAAGCCGGGCTGACGAGCAAGCTACTGTTCTGGTCTGCTTTCAGGGGCTTTCCGCATCAATTTGATAATACATCATCCCCCGGCAGGGTGGTACGCATCGACCGGTCGAGACAATGGCCGGCCCTCACCCGGGTGGACGCCGCGGCCTCATCGTCCCCACACCGCCTCAAGGAACCAATGCACACGGTAGGCGTTGGATTTGCCAGAGCAAACAGGCAATCGCCCGACAACTGAGTGACTGTCGGAAATCAACCATCTGACGGAAATCACCTATGCTGCTTTTCGGTTCAAAACCAGCAACCCTGCCGCTGTCGATTCAGCAGGATCCGGCCACCGGCCTGCCGCTGCTGAGTCAGCAGGACGCAGTGCTGCAGTTTGTCCTGGCCTACCTGGCACTGCCGTACTCGGTGACCGAATACGGTTGCGGCAAGAAGGCCAGCCTGATCATCGATCACCTGCTGGAGCTGGGAATTCCAGCCTTCGCTGTTTCCCGACTGCTGGTGCTGGAGCGGGACATGTCACCACGGGCGCTGGCGACGACGGATCCCCGGCGGCGCAGCCAGTCCCTGGTGGCGGACAACCTGCTGCACCAGGTCGCCGACCCGGCTGACGGCGCCCTCAGGCACATGCTGGACACATTGCTTGACGACGTGGACCTGGACGCTACAGGCAGCATCGGTGTCGGACCTTACCGTCTGCACGATGCCGCGCAGGTACAGTTTGAGTCCACGCGGTCGCACGTGTCGGTGGTCCTGTGGTTCTGGGATGACGATAATCACCGTGCCACCCGGCGGGTCATCGATCCCAGCCTGTGTCGGGACAGTCTTATTCCGCCGGAGGATCTGCGCGATTTTCTCCATGCGCCGGAAGCCCTGGTCTTTGCCGCTCACCTGCTGGCCCACTTCCGCCTGCTGCCGGAGCTGTTGACCGCGTCCCAGCGAAGCGTCATACACAGCTGTCTGAACAACCGGGAACTGCAGGAGCTGACGCTGGCGGAAGAACATGAACTGGTGCGTCTGCTCACCGGCGCCGAGAAAGGGTCCATCGGTGATCCCCATACCTGGACTTACGCCAATAACCTGGAAGCCGGGAGCGACAGCGAGGATGAAGACTGTAATCACCATGGCCGCCAGGCACTGAACAGTGGTCGGGGTGATGGCACCGGTACGCTGGTTCGACGGCTGCTGGAGGCCAGATCACGGCAGGGCAGGGACATCCCGGCCCTGCTGGCCCAGCTCCGGGCGCTGGAGGAATCCGCCGGAGTGAAACGGCTGGCCAGGGCCGATGCCCGCTGGTCCATGGACAAGCTGGAGCCCCTGGCGGATGCGGCAACGCTGTTTGTTTATTTCCAGTCGTTACAGACCCTCGCCGGCCTGCTCAGGGCAGGGCAGGATCCGCTGGCAGTGTTGGAACGGGAGGGCCACAATCAGGCTGAGGAGTCGGTACACGATGACGCCTATCCACCGATTGACCGGACATTACAGAACCTGCGCGGTATCGGTGTCAGGCTGCGACGGCGCATCGACTGGCTGGCCAGCTGTTCCCGCACCGAGGACGGGCGCCTTGATGCCCGGGCCCTGACGCCGGGATTTGTCCGTGCCACCGAAAATACTATCCGGCAGATGAACCAGGCCGGACTGGTGACCTTTATTGACCGGGTGGGCAATATTCACGGGCTGTTGGTGGACAGGATAAACCGCGAGGCATTGTGGGATGGGCGGTGCAGCCCCGCGGAGTTCTGCCGGCGTTCCCTGGTTCATTGCTCGCACATCGACACCGTCAACGATGCCGGTAAGTTCGACGGACGCCTTGGCGTCCTGTCGGGTATCGAAACGGCCCATGTGCTCACTGATCTGGAGCGGTATTTCGATCTGCCTGCCCACCCGGTCGAAGCCAGGCTGTACACTCACGTCTCGGCCTATATCGGCGAGGAAATGACATTCACCGGCCAGGGTATTTCCATGCCAGGCAGCGGCGCGGTGGCGTCCCGGGCCAGGCCGGAACAGGTGCATAAAATGCAGAACGCCGACGGCGAACGCTTCGACCGGCAGCTGGTCAATATGCTGGAACGGCTTGCCGACGCCCAGCGCCGCAGCAGGATCAAACTGGTCAATGATCTGGCTTCGGCCCGGGCGGAAGACCTGCTGGCCGCCTGCAGCGATCCGGCAGACTTTTATTCCCCGCATAGCTATGAACGCCACATCGAACAGGGCCCGGTGCTGGACCGGGCCGGGGTCCCGGTGGTCATGGTGGGCACCATCATGGGCATTCACCAGGAGGATTTTGTCATCAGCGGCAGGCAGGCGGAAGCTGCGGCACTGGAATTCAATCGGCGCCTGCGGCTGTTGACCAGTGAGGAGCCGTTCAACGATGTCCGTATCACCGTCGGTATGATCGCCGGTGACCGGGCTTGTGAAGAGTGTGAAACAGTGGCAACAGTGGCAGCGGTCCAGCGGTGGACCCTGGACGGGGAGCTGAATCACGCCGGTGCCACGCCTACCGCCGATCGTCGTGATCCCGGGGTCGCCGCGGCACGGCTGGCAACCAGGTTCCGGCAGTGGCTGCAGCAGGCACAGGCCCGGCATTCGGCCGGAGATCAGGATCAGGAAAAAGCACTACAACAGGACAGACAACAGGAATGGCAGCCCAATCACACAACGGTCCATCCCGACTTGGAGCCGCTGGTGAGTGACGTGGTGCTGACGCCCGGGACCAACCGTAACGTCATTCCGGCCGCCGCCAGTCTTACCCTGGCGCTGCGGACGCCTTCGCAGGCCGCCCGGGATTCACTGACACACAGGGTGCAGGAGGATCTGCGCAAGACCCTGGAAGGCTTCGTGGTCGGTACGCTGACCCGGCAGGTGACCGGCGGCGGCGAAGGCCTGCGGCGCTCCCGGGTGGACACTGTGGGGTTTGCCAGCCGGTTTAATCGGACCTGTCTGAGTATCGACCTGCGCGCCGATTCCCGGGAGGTGATGACGGCATTCCGGGAACGCATCGACGCTATCTGCAGGGAGCTGACGGCACGGTTCGGCGTGACCATGGAGCCGGCACTGCAGCAGCAACTGGCGCCGTCCCACCTGGCCCGGTCCGGCCAGGCGCTGCTCATGGAACGCAGCTACGGCGGCAGCCATAATCCCCGGGAAACGGAGTTGCTCAGTGATATCCTGCGGGGGTCGATGCTGCAGCTGGGCATCACCAGAAAGCTGATGCACACGGGGGATCCTGCCAGGCTGAATCTGTTCGATTACGTGGAGAAGAGCCTGCCCCCGCAGTGGCTGGCCCGGATGCCCCGGTTCACCAGCGGTGCCCTGCATGACACCTGCAATATCGCCGCGACGGCATGGGAGCGGCAGCAGCGCAGGGTAGCCTGAACGGCTGCTGAGCGCAGCACCTCGACAACAACGACAATGGGATACACGGGCCTGACACGCGCACAATCAACAGGGAAACTTAGGGAGTGAATAGCGAGATGACATTGCTGAATGCATTACTATTGCTGGCCTTCGGACTGGCCATGCTGTTCATGGGACGGAAGCTGTTCTGGGTTTACATCGGCCTGCTGGGATTCCTGCTGGGCCTGGAAGCCACCCGGCAATACCTGGCGGTGGAATCGCAGTGGTTGCCGCTGCTGATCGGCGTGGCCGTGGGGGCGGTGTCCGCCATCCTGGCGGTATTGTTGCAATACACGGCGGTTGGCATTGCCGGCTTTGTCGGCGGGGCTTACCTGGCGATGGTGGCCATGGGGCTGGCGTCCGCGGGGGAGGCCGGGCCGCTGCCCCTGCTGGCGGTGTTGGTCTGTGGAGGCCTGGGAGCGGTGTTTTTCCTGGTCCTGTTCGATCCGGCACTGGTAGTACTGTCCGCCTTCACCGGCGCCAGCCTGCTGGTGCAGCTACTGCCCATCGAGCCGGCTCTCACCGGTGTCATCTTCCTGGCGCTGTGGGCTGTGGGCATGGTGTTTCAGTTCATGGTGCTGGCGCGGTCGGAACGGCCGGCGGGCTGAAGGGTGGGCTGGACATGCTTCCGGCATTGCCGTTCCGAGGATCCGCAGGGTCGGCTGGATTAGCACTGCTGCTGAAGGCACTTGCTGATTATTCTGTTTGGTTGGTGGGTTCCTCGCTTGTCCGACGGTGGCGGACATGCTTCCGGCATTGCCTGCTATGGCACGCCGTGAATACGTCCCTGTAGGCTCGACGCCCGCATCCCTGCGGGCGACGGCCACAGCAGGCAACACCGGACCCATGTCTTGTCTTTCGGTGGACCCCGACGGCAGGCAGGGTGCCTGTTTTGCAACTCAGATGATCCGCAGGGTCAACTGGAAATCTGAATTGCCGTTCTGTGGACCCGCTAGTCCACCTGGATGCTTGGGAGCAGGTCAATCAGGGAGGCAGCACAAACCGGTGAAACAGTGTGCTACAGGAAGGGGGAGAGCTGGGCAAGATGCAGCGAGTATGTCAGAAAGAAAAACCGTCCCGGGCGGTCTGCTTTACACCAACAATAAATAACAATGTAAGGGTGCCCCGATGACCAATCGTTTCCTTTCTTTCGTCCCAGCCGGATACCTTAAAAACCTGCTGATTGCCGTTCTGTTCACTGGCCTGATGCCGGCCGCGCTTAATGCCCAGCAACCGCTGTTGAGTGACAGCCTGCGTGGGGAACTCCAGGCGCTCATCGACAGTCCGGAGCGCAGTGAAGAGCAGCGGGAGCGAAACCGCTACAGGAATCCCCTGGAGACCCTGGATTTCTTTGAAGTGCGTCCCGACCTCACCGTGGTGGAAATCTGGCCCGGCGGCCAGGGTGGCTGGTATCGCAGTATCCTGGAGCCTTATATCACCGGTCGGGGCGAATACCTGCCGGTACGGTCCAATTCGGCGTTTCCCGACCCGGTGGATAACGTGGCACCGGGCAGCGCCGACCGGGTCCTGGTGTTCCGGGCCCACGGCTTCATGATTTATGACCGTCCCGCCCAGGCCTACTACGACGCCATCTACCGCATGCTCAAGCCCGGGGGTATCTTCGGCATCGTCGATCACCGCGGTGACGAAGCCATACCCCAGGACCCCACCGGTGAGAACGGGTACGTCAATCAGTCCCACGTCATCATGCTGGCGGAACGTGCCGGTTTTGAACTGATCGATCAGGCGGAAATCAACGCCAACCCGCTGGATACCAAGGATCACCCGGACGGTGTCTATTCGCTGCCACCCACGCTGCGGGGCTCGCTGTTGAATCCCTTTGCCCGGTCCCGGTACCGGGAAATCGGCGAAAGCGATCGGATGACGCTGAAGTTCATCAAGCCCTGAGCCCACCAGTCCCGGCAGTTTTATCACCCGTTTCCTGACGGGTGATGGCTGCTGCCTGCTGCCTGCATAGTGTGGCATAGAGCAGCATTAAGCGGCATAGCGTGTCGGGTCCCGGCTTGCACCTTCGCTTGCCGGAACCCGCCACTGCCCCCCGTACACTGAACTGACGCCTCCAGTCTCCCGCAACAGCCGGCAGGGCAGTGCTCCCCGGCGGACTCCGAGCAGATGTTCAGGACCCGTTCAGGTTGACTTTGCTAGGTTTAAGCGGATCATGGACTATTCCGCTCAGGCGCGGCCAGGCCGCTTCCTCAGCCCGGAACCGAGGAAAGCACTCGAAATAAAGAACATTAAAAACAATAAAATAGGATGACAAGCTCGAACAATTGTCAGGTAGAAGCGCAGCGCCGCAGCAGGTCAGACCGTCAGCAGTTGCGCCGTCAGCAGCTCGATGCGACGATCTGAGACCGGCAAACTGAGACTGGCAAAGATCAGTCACTTACGGAAAGTTCACTGAAAGAACGAGCGCTGAAATAACAAACACAGAACGAACGAGCGCTGAAAGAACGAAGACAGAACGAACGAACACTGAAAGAAAGACCACTGAAAGAAAGACCACTGAAAGTAAGATCACTGAAAGAAAAATCACTGAAACGGCGACATCACGGAACGGCAGGGACACTATTCGGAAAGCGAGGGCCAGACGATGAACACACCAGTGACAACACTCCTGACCAGGTCAACCGTGCCGGTATTCCCGGGAATTTTCGCCGTACTGTTGTTGCTGGCCTGGCCGGTGCTGGCCCAGGACGATATCCTGGTCAGTGACACGGCGGTCATCGACGAGGAGCCGGTGGTGCTCATCGATGCCGACGGCAACCCGCTGCCACTGCTCACCGCATCCGAACTGCAGGACCTGGTGGGTCCCATCGCCCTGTATCCCGACGACCTGCTGGCCATCATTCTGCCGGCCTCCGCCTATCCGCTGCAGATCGTCATGGCTGCCCGCTATCTCGACGCGCTGGAAACCGACAGCACGCTGCAGCCCGATGACGACTGGGATGAGTCGGTGATCGCGCTGCTCAATTACCCGGAAGTGATCAGGATGATGAGCGAGGACCTGGACTGGACCTGGCAGCTGGGCGAGGCGGTAATCACCCAGGAGGCCGATGTTATCGACGCCGTGGCGTCGTTCCGTAACCTGGCCTACGACGCCGGCAACCTGCAGTCGGACGAGTATCAGCGGGTGGCAACGGAAACCGTTGCGGAGAAAGAAGTCATCACTATCCGGCAGGTCGACGAGCGGGTGGTGTACGTGCCTTACTACGAGCCCGCCGAGGTTATTGTCTACCAGCCGCGCCGGGTCTATTACTATTACCCGACCCCTTACCCGGTTTACTACTACCCGTACTCCTACGGCTACAGCTTTTCCTCGGGCTATTTCTGGGGCGTGACCACGGCTTTTTCCATCGGCTGGAACGATTACCACCTGCGGGTGTTTCATCCCAGTTACCGGTTTCACCCGTACTACGGCCGACGCTACGAACCCCGCTATTTTCACCGTCGACCCAGTATCCAGGTGTTCAACCAGGTCTACGTGGATAACAGTCGCCGGGGTCCCCGGGATCGCTACCGTGACGGCAGCTACTGGCGTCCGCAGCACAACAGCGGGTCGCGACCCAGGGTCTTCAGCAGCGGTCGTTACGATGGCGGAGCGCGCCGGGATAACCGGGGTGGCCTGCGCGGTACCGCGTTGGATAACCGGTCCAGGCAGGGCGGCGGAGTCGCCGGTGGCCGGGGGAATCGTAATGCCTTCGCCGCGGGTAACGATGGCTCAGGGCGCGTCGACCTGACCCGCAACGGCGGCGGTGGCCGGCGTATCGAACTGAGTGGCAGCAACGCGTCCGGCAATGTCGGCAGAAACGGCAGTTACCGGAGCTCAAGCAGGAACTCAACCAGGAACAGCGACGGCGCAGCCGGTAACAGGGCATCAGGTAACCGGGGCAATGGCCGGTTGATACTCGGCAATACGACCAGCCGGTCCGATGACAACCGTGAAGCGACTGCCGACGGCATCCGGCTGTTCGGCGGCGCCAGCTCCGGCAGTGACCGGCGGGTAACGGCGTCCCGGCCCACGGCCTCTTCCCGGGTCGAGGTAAACCGGGACAGCAGTGACCTGGCGGCCCGACTGCGCAGTCGTACCGAGGCCCGCAGCAGTGGGCGGGCATCGGCATCCCGGTCGTCTGCCTCCTCCCGGGTCCAGGTAAACCGGGGTGCCAGCACCGGATCAGCGACAGGCCGTTCAACCCGAAGCACCGTTGACACCCAGGGGCAGACCCGGGTGCAGAATCGGGTGCAGAATCGGGCGGATAGCCAGGTAAGGAACCAGGTAAGGAACCAGGTAAGGATTCAGGCAGGGAGACCGGCGGAGACGCAGGTGGGACGCACCGGGACGCGGGCCTCCAGCGACGCAGTCAGCCGGCAGTCCCGGGCAACCCGGACGACACAGACTAACCGGGGTTCCCGGGAAGTTGACACCTCCCGTTTCGGTGTCGCCCGCAGCGCGCCATCCCGCAGTCAGCGCGCCGCCCCGACAGGTTTCAGCAGCCGGTCCGCCATCCAGTCCAGTACCCAGAGCCGCAGTGCGTCCCGCAGCCAGCGGGCCGCGCCGACACGGTCCAGTAACCGCTCCGCTGCCCAGTCCAGCACCCAGCGCCGCAGCGCTTCCCGGGCCACCAGCACTCGCCAGGCAGCCCGGACGCCAAGTCGTTCGGCGTCGTCCAGCCGGGCTGAACGCAGCGTGTCCCGGCAGTCGCTGCAGAGTAACCGCAGCAGCCGGGTGCAGATCGGTGGCAACCGCAGTGCCCGCCAGCAGTCCAGGGGAGCAAGTCGGGGAAGCGTGCAGGTGCGGGGTAACCGGAGCCTGCGCAACCGCTGATGCCAGCGTTGCCCGGAACGCCTGTAATGCAGACAAAGCCACCGCTGATGCTGGCTGCGATGGAAAGCTGTGATGAAAAACCGCGATGGAATGCCGCGATGGAATGCCGCGATGAAAAGCTGCGATGGAAAGCACCACCGCCAGGTCCGCTGGCATCGCGGCACAGCAATGGATGTCATGACTAATTGACCACCGTGCGACAACTGCTACCGTTTCTGCTTCCCCTGGTTGCCACCCTTGCCGGCTGCTCACCCGGGCAGCCCGACTACTCCTGGTTTGAAATTGACTGGATCTCCGATGCCGACGTCACCGTTGCGGTGAATCCACAATACACTGACCTGTCCGGGGAAGACCTGCGAACGGTGCGGGAGAGGTACGGCAGGATTCGCTGGATTTTCGACGACGGCCGGTTCACTTACCTGGAGGCGCCCTTCGACAGCGGCCGGCAACTGCAGTCCCGCTATACCATCGAACCGGTGGACGAGCAGCGTTTCTGGTTGCAGACCGGGACCGAGCGACGGTCGGTATGGCTGACCCGCTGGGGATTCTGCACGGCCCTGGCGCCGGATCACGCCGCCGCACTGGGGCTGGAGAACAGTATGGCATCCGTGGAGTGCTTCAAGCCTTACAATCCTTGAATTGCCCAGGCCGGTAACGGTTGAACCGGTGCCGATTCCGTGTATTGCTCCAAAGCGCTGTCTATCCGACCGGAATTGCAGTAACGTGCGGCATCAGTGCCGCTGTGCAAGGTGCCGCATTGTGCAGAAACGGTATAGAAGTAGTACAGAAGCAGTGTAAAAATATTGAAAAAATAGTGCAGAAAGAATGCAGAAATATTGAAAAACAGTACAGAAAGAAATATTGAAAAAACAGTACAAAAAACAGTGCCGAGAGTTCATTGATTACCGTCACCCCGAGGTAGAGTTCGTGTTTCTATTCCCGCTAAGATCCGTCCTTCTGATTACCGTACTGCCCTTGCTGGCAGCCTGCAGCGACAGCCCCTTCCGACCATTCGAAATTTTCTACTCGATTACCGCCGAACAGGCGGTGATTATTTTCATCTACGAGGACCAGGCCGGGGAACGGATGCGTACCCGGGTCTACCCGGAAGACGGTGAAATCGGCATCGGCCAGGAACCGGCCCGGGACGAATTGCGCACCCTGTCGGCCAGTGAATCGGCACAGATCCAGGCACTGTTTCGCGATGTCGATTTCGCTGCGTTCGATGACAACGACTACATCCCGCCGCTGGACGCCTCGCTGTGGGCGGTTAACGTCACCGGCACCGGCGAAGACTACGTCACCGTCCTGGAACCCAGCGAGCTGACGGAGCAGCGCAACCTGTCCGAACTCATTACCCTGGGTGCGTACCTGTGGGACCTGGCCGGACTCAGCGGTGCATACTATTGACGGGCTAATGACCGGCTATTAATCGGACTAAGTGTCTACCAGGGCTTGGGAACCCAGTTATACCGGTCGAAAACCATCCCGCTGACTTTCTTGTCGAAATTGAAATTGGCTACATCCTCCGCGGCCTTGGTTTTGGCCATCGCGGCATCGAACTGGTCCATGGCAAAGAACGAGAAACACCAGGCCAGGATCACGGCGTCGCCCTTTTTTAACCTGCTGAGTATGAGTTCCCTGAGCCGATCAGTGGTACGGGCTGAGTTGGCCTCGTAAAGGTCCACCAGTTGCACGTTGAATCCCTGGCTGCGCAGCCCGTCTACGATCTTGCGATCCTCTTTCAGGTGATTGATGTCGTAAACCAGTTTTTCCACTATCTTGTTGAACTGGTTTACCGGATTTCCAGTGGCTTCGCCATGTCGCCCGGTGAAGACGGCGACACTCCTGTCCTTGCTCAAGTCCTTGGCAATGGGGACCCAGGAATTTTCACCGGTGATGCAGATTGACATGTAGAGTCCGCCGAGTCGAACCCAGGGAACATCTTCCGCTTCGAAGCTGGAGCCTGAGAAAAACGTGTCGGCATACTGCCTGACTGAACTGGAACTGTCGTGGGCGATGATCATGGTAGTAGTCTCCGTCTGACCGGGTCCGGGCACTGCGTCCCGGATCAAGCCAACTCCATTCAGGTATGCAGAGTGTGAACCGGGTCCCGTGTCCGGACGGTCAACTCTGTGACAATCGGAGTACCGCTGCTTTTCAGCGGGGAGGGAGCCGCCAAATAGCGTAAGGGAATTGCTATGCGAATACAAACAGCAGGGATGGTGTTGCTACTGGCTATATTGGTCTCGGGCTGCGCCTCGGCACCCGCACCCGGCCCCAGCGGCTGGAGTGGATACACCCAGACCGGCGGCGCGTCGTTCTACGCCAACAAGTACCAGTCCCGGCGCACCGCCAGCGGGGAGCGCTTTGATCAGCGGGCCGCCACCGCGGCCCACCGCAGCCTGCCATTCGGGTCCACCGTGCGGGTGACCAATCTCGATAACGGCCGCCAGGTGGTGGTGCGCATCAACGACCGGGGGCCGTTCATCCGGGGCCGGGTCATCGACCTGTCCCGATCGGCCTTCGCCCGAATCGCCGACACCCGGCTGGGAGTGGTGGACGTACGCATCGACGTTCTGGACTGATCCCTGTCTATCAATTCCCTGACCATCAATCCTCTGTTCATCGAACACCTGTCCTTTAATCAAAGACGCTGCAGATCATGAACCGTTTGCCAGCCTGGCCAATTGCACCAGCGATTCGACTTCGTTGGCGAGACTGGCCGTTTCCACCGCGGCCAGCGCTGCTGCCGACGATTTCGTGCCGCTGGCAAGCAGCTGTTGCTGGACTGCCAGCTCTTTCCGCCACGGCTGTTCGCCCGGCGTGGTGTCGGGCGTGACGGCAGCGAAGGCCGTTGTCAGGGTCTGCAGGTTGACCGGCGAGGGATCGGCCTGGAACGCAAGTGCCGCTGCCGTCAGCTGCTGCAGTACCGCCCGGGTTGCATTGCCGGAATCCCTGGCGGCCAGGTCAGCGATATCGATGGTATTGCTGACGGCGCTGTCCACCAGGGCATGACCGCGGAGAAAATCGGCGATTGGCCATTCCAGGCTTTCCGCTGCCTTCAAAACGCGTTCGGCCTGCTCAACCAGGGCAGGGCGCTGCTCCGGCCTCAGCAGGGAAGGCGGGTGGCGCAGCGCGCTGGCATGGCGCAATACTTCGCTATGTTCAAACTGCAGAAAATCGAAATGTGCCACGTCACCCGTATAAATGCGACGCATTTCCCTTTCTATCTCGGCCTGTCCTGATTCCAGCCGGGCCAGGGAATCCTGGTAGGCTTCGGTATGGGTCTGGCCTTCGGCACCGGCCGGCGAGGCAGCGAATGCCGGCAGGGCCAGTACTACTGCGATGACGATGTCCCGCCATCTGGGTAAAGTCATATTGGCGTGTTTCATTGTCCGTGTCCTCCGTCGGTTTCCTGCTGGGTCTGCTGACCGTGCTGCGGGGATGTGCCCATGGGCGACGACATCATCATCTGGTGCCCCCCGTGCTGGCCCGAGTGATTCATCTGCATGGAATGTTGCCTGTTGCTGTTCATGCTGCTGTTCATGGGGCCTTCCATTTCGTCTTCCATGCCGTTTCTCATGTCGTCGCCCACGGCGCTGTCCATGTTGCTGTGCATACCGCCGTGCATGGCACCGGAGCCCATACCGCTTCCCATGCCACTTCCCATGGCGCCTCTCATGCCACTTCCCATGCCACCTCCCATGCCACCTCCCATGGCGCCATGCATAGCACCATGCATGCCGTTGTGCATGGCGCCAGACTCCATGCCCATGCCATGACCGTGATTGGCAAAGGCTTCACTGCTCAGGCTGTGCAGAAAGGCAACGATGTCCGTTGCGTCCGCGTCACTCAGCTGGCGGCCGGCCTGGGTCCGGGCCATCAGTTCCACCGCTTCCCGCAATGTCGCCACGCTGCCGTCGTGATAATACGGCGCGGTCAGTGCGACGTTGTTGAGGGTCGGTACCTTGAACACATGGCGGTCCTGCTCCCGGCCGCTACGGGCCAGAAGACCATCGTCGGCAGCGCGCAGGGTTCGCTCGGTGAAGAAGCCGGTGGTGTTGGTCACCCGTTGATAGGAGTTGCCGCCCAAGTTGATGCCGTTGTGACAGGACGCGCAGCCCAGGGCCTGGAAACGTTCCAGCCCGCGTTGTTCCTGGATTGAGAGGGCGGATTCGTCGCCATTGAGAAAGGCATTGAAGCGGGAATCGGCACGGGTCATGTCCCGGGTATGCTGGGCGATGGCGTTGCCGATATTGGCGGCGGTGACGCCGTCGGGATAGACCGCGGCAAACTGCCTGGCGTAATTGGGATCGCTGGCGACGAACTCCACGACGGCCTGCAGGTCGTGACCCATCTCCACGGGATTGGACAATGGGCCAAGGGCCTGTTCATCCAGGGTCAGGGCGCGACCGTCCCAGAACTGCCGGAAATTGAACGCTGCATTAAAAACCGTCGGCGCATTCAACGTGCCCAGGCGTCCACCTATGCCCCGGGACAGGGGTAAACGGTCGGTACCTCCCAGCATCCCCATGTGACAGCTGCTGCAGGCTACCGAGTTGTCGCTGGACAGGCGGGCATCATGAAACAGGGCAAAGCCCAGCTGTTGTTTGGCCGGGTTCGCAGGCAGCGTGTCGACTTCCGGAATCGGGCGGAACGCCGTCTCGGCCAGTGCATGGTCTGCTGCACTGCCAATCCAGGCGGGTTCGCCACGAGCCTGTTGGAAGGCCAGGTAGGCCTCGTCCGCGGAGTCACTGGCATAGGACACCGCCAACGGCAGGCTCAGTGGCAACAGCAAAAGCAATAATCGATTCATGAAACTGTCTCCCTTTCGGATTAGGGGAAGTGAACCCTGGCAGGCGCCAGGCGGCTCATTTTACTTCCCGACCTGCCAAACTGAATTCAGCGTGGCAGGCTACAGTTTCATTGTTGAGTCTTTAGTGATTAATAACAATGAGGCATATTGTCGCGGGGCATATTGTCGCAGGGCAGGGCAGGATAGGACAGGAAAGGACAGGGCAGCGCAGAGCGGGCAGGGCAAGGCATGAAAGGAACGCGCAGTAATTCGTAAAAGAAAACGCAGTTTACCGATGGAATTTTTTCGATAATTTTTATGACTGGTGATATTACTGCCCACAGTTACAGGCGCTTTACGCCGAGGTGAACAGTGGCCTCGAGTGGAGCGATCGGCAGGCAGCGTGCGCCACTGCGGACTACGCCCCTCCGAGGTATCATCACCTTGAAAAATGCCCTGAAAAACGGTCATTGCCAGTTGACCGGATCGCGTATCATGATGGCCGGCCCTTCTTCGCCAGTGTCACGGCCCTTTAGTCGTGGTTGTTCCAGGCGCCAATTCCCCATTTTCGCCGCTGCTGTTGTCAGCGGGCTATACATCGCTTACTGCTAAAAGCGGTGAATCCGTCAGGTTTTTATACATTGCCAAAAATGACAGCTCATAACCAGCTGTAAAATAAGAAGAAATTACTTGGCACTTTTATTGCTTAAAGTAAAGGTGAAGGTGCGTAGCAATAAAGCTGATTGCCTTATATTTAGAGGGAACTAAGACCATGTCTATCAACATGAAAAAACTTCTTATTACCGCCGCCCTGTTGGTGCCGTTGCACGCGCAGGCCATCCCCATCATGTGGACGCTGGCAGCACCCGACTACAATGGGGTGTTCACCTATGATGCGGATACCGATACCTATTCCAGCATATTTCTTACCGAATCCCATTTCGACACTGCCAGTGCAACGTCGGTAAGCAGTGCCTCGGCATCGGGATTCACCACGTTTACTTCCGGTTTTGGTGATCAGACCGACGTCACGTTTGATGTACCATTGACCAACGCCGGGGGTATCATCGGTATCAACGTCCTCGGTACGTGTTTCAGCATATGTGCCACGCCTAACCCCTATGAGCGTCGCGGAACCGTTATCTCGGAAAATGCCTCCGTTCCCGAACCCGGCATCCTGGGGCTGCTCGGTCTGGGACTGGCCGGTCTAGGTATCGGTCGAATCCGTTCCAGGCGCTGAACACCCGGCTGTTTGCAGCCTTGCCGAAAAACCCGCCCCTCGTGGCGGGTTTTTTATTGCAGTGAGCCAACGCTTTTCCGACAGTTCTCGCCTCGACTTGACTCTGTTCATGACGATTTTCAACAGCCTGCTGGTCCGCAGTTGAGGCCTGGCATGATTCCTGGACAACTCCGATGAGTTGACGTAGCTTTTGCCGACAACCTGATAACCGGCGGGCCGCGCGCCATGTGTAAAGCGCTTGTCAATCCGGGTCACACCGCAGGTAATGAATCAACCACCCCGGGGAGGCTTTTCAATGCATGGCTCTATTATCGATTCCGGTTTACCTGCTCAATGTTTCAGGCTGCCGGCCCTCAGCCTGATCCTGAGTGCCCTGTTGGTGCTGCCGGCCTGTGGACAGCAGCCACCGGCAGACAACGACACCGTCACCGCGAGCCCGGCCAGCGCGGCTGTCCAGGCCGACCAGGTGGGCTTCATGCTGTGGACCGCCGCCGAACTGGCACAGCGCAACGCCCGGCTGGGGACCACCATCCGCGAGGACGGCTCCTCCCGGGAAACCCTGGCGGATTACGTCACCGGCAGCGGCTCCCATCGCTTCCGTTTTATCCGGCGGGATCGCGATGGCCTGCCGGAGCAGCATGACAACATCGAAGACTACGTCTTTATCCAGAGCGGGGGCGGTACCCTGCTGGTGGGCGGCGAGATGCTGGGCCGCAACGGCGACCTGGGCACCGCTATAGAGGGCGGCACCCGCTATGCGGTAGGCGCCGGCGACGTGCTGCGTATACCCGCCGGCATACCCCATGCCTACCTGGTGGGCGAGGAGGGTCACATTACCTACGTACTGACCCGGGTGCCGGCGTTTCGTGGCGAGGTGGTACAGAATCCGGACGGCCAGGCGCCGCTGCTGGAACCCCCGGGCTTCGGCCTGTGGCGGGCGGCGGAACTGGCCCAGCGAAACGAGGCCATTGTCCAGCGCATGCGCACCGATGGTTCGTCCCGGGAAACCCTGGCGGACTACGGTGCCGGCGGCAACTCTCACCGGATTCGCTTTATCCGGCGGGACCGGGACGGCTGGCCGGAACGGCATGAGGATATTATCGACGTGGTCATGGTGCAGAGCGGCCGGGGGACGGTGCTGGTGGGTGGCGAGATGGTGGGCGGATCCAACGTGCCCGGCACCGTCATCAACGGCGGCGCACGGGCTGCCGTGGCCGCCGGTGACGTGCTGCATATCCCGGCCAGGCTGCCCCATGCCTACCTGGCGGACCAGGACAGCCACATCACCTACGTCCTGCTGAGGGTTCCCGCTGTCGGTGACTGAGCGGAACAGACCCCCGGAAATCAGAGGTCAGAGATCAGAGGTCAGAAACAAGACGTCAGCAGTACGAAGTGAGCAATGGGTAATCGTTTCTGATCACCGGTTGCAGGAGTTTTGCGCCGAGTGGACTGATGATTCCGTGTTCTGCAAGAGTCGGTGCTTAATGACCGAACCGGAGCGGTGCCGCTTTCGGGCCTTCTCGGATTCACGTCCACGATGGACAGGCAACGTTCTGAATACCAGTATCCTGCCTGGGCGGGAATTTTCGGGGCAGCAATGCGTGGTAATAAGATAAATCCTCCTTCAGGACTACGGGAATGACAACCGACACGCCTCCCCCGGGCCAGGACCATCCCCGTTCCTCCCAGGCCGCACTGACCTCGCTGCAAGCGCTGGGCTGGCGGCACTTTCTGCAGCAGCAGCTGTCCCTGGAAGAACTGGAACACTGCCGTCCGGCGCGGGTGGTGGCGCAGCATCGGTCGGTACTGCTGCTGGCCACTGAATCCGGCCAGATCAGCATACCACCGCCCCTGGCCGGTGACCGGCCGGTTGCCATTACCGCCGGGGACTGGTTGCTGCTGGACGGGCAGGACCGTTTCGTCCGGTTGCTGGAACGGTTCTCCCTGCTGGCGCGCAAGGCCGCCGGAACCCGGGTGGACCGGCAGCTCATCGCCGCCAATCTCGATACCCTGTTCATCGTCACCTCGCTGAACCAGGAGCTGAAGCTGAACCGCATCGAACGCTACCTGGTGCTGGCCCACGAGGCCGGGGTGGAGCCGGTCATCGTGTTGACCAAGCCGGACCTGTGCACCAGCCAGGACGCAGTGGCGGAACAGCAGGCGGCAGTGCAGGCCCTGGATGCGATGCTGATGGTGGTGGTGGCCAACGGCCTGGATCGTGCCAGCCTGGCGGTGCTGACCCCCTGGACCGGTCCCGGCAGGACCCTGGGCTTCGTCGGCTCGTCGGGGGTGGGTAAATCCACCCTGGTGAACCTGCTGCTGGATCGCCAGGAAATGGCCACCCAGACCATCCGCGAGGACGATGGCAAGGGACGTCACACCACCACGGCCCGTTCACTGCACGCCATTCCCGCCCGGGGCGATGTCGGCGGCGGCTGGGTGCTGGATACACCGGGTATGCGCGAGCTGCAGATCGCCCAGGCGGAATCCGGCATCGCCGCCACCTTTGCCGATATCGCCGAGCTGGCCGAGCACTGCCGGTTCAACGACTGCCGGCACCTCGACGAGCCCGGCTGCCAGGTCAGGGCGGCGGTGGAGCAGGGGGAGCTGGAGCCTCGCCGCCTGGACAGCTACCGCAAGCTGCTGCGGGAAGAGGCCCGCAATTCCGCCAGCCTGGCGGAAAGGCGGGAACAGGACCGGGCGCTGGGCAAGCTGTATCGCTCGGTACAGAACGAAAAGCGGCGCGATAAAAACCGCTAGCGGATTATTCTCCCGCCCGGGCGACGGCCCGTTGCCAGGCGGGCCTGGAGCGGTTGCGTTCCAGGTAGCTGGCCAGTTCAGGGTAGGGGTCAAGTGCCTGCAGTCTCTGCGCCATTGACACCATGTAGCTGATGCCGAAATCGGCGGCCGTAAACGTGTCGCCGAGGATGAATTCGTTATCCCCCAGCTGGGCGCTGATGTGGTCGAAATGCAGTTTCAGTTCGCCTTCGCTGAACGGGGTGATGGCGACATGGGGCTCGCCGGAGCGCAGCAGCAGCATGCGCATGATCAGCGGCACGAACACCGAGCCTTCCGGGTAGTGCAGCCACTGGGTGAACCGGGCCCATTCCGCCAGGTTGTCCCGGCGTGGCCAGAAGCGATGGTCGCGGTCGTACTTTTCCAGCAGGTAGGTAGTGATGGCGCTGGACTCACTGAGGAGTATGTCGCCGTCCTCGATCACCGGGGATTTGCCCAGGGGGTGGGCCTGCTTCAGCGAGGCCGGCGCCCGCATGGTCTGCGGGTCCCGTTCGTAGATTTTCAGGTCGTAGTCGATGCCCAGTTCTTCCAGTTGCCAGACACAGAACAGTGATCGACCGATGCGTAGATGGTGCAGTAAAACCATGGTGCCGTCCGTAATCAGAATAAATTTCGAGGATCAAGAGGACATTGTACCTTAGGATGAATCCTGTGCGGCGCCAGAAAGAGAACCGCCGGTGAACGGGGTTCACCGGCGGCGGGGCGTGGGGTCGCGGTTACCTCAAGGCGAATAGGACAGGTCCGGGCGGCGGACCATCAGGGAATAGGTGATCGAGTCCATGGCGTCGATGGCCTGCTGGATAAGCTCGCTGCCCTTGATGGCGCCGAATTCCGCCAGCAGCCGCTTCATAATAATCAGTGGTTTCACTCATCGCATTGCTCCAGGAATTTATTCATGTCCCGGGTAAAGCCATCAATCAACGTGTATTTTGCCCGCTGCAGAGCCAGGGTGATGGTTGGCCGTTTTTTGCCCAGCTGCCTGGCGATGTCACTGTGACTTTTCCGGTCCAGGAAATAGTAATGCAGCACTTCCGCCTCGGTGGCCGTTAGCTGGTTAATGATGTCATCGGCAAAGCCCGAGGCGACACCCAGTGCCAGTCGCGCGCTTGCGCTGCGGCCATGAATACAGAGGTGGTCTTTATCCATGGCATCCAGTGTACGCCCGGAATTAACGAATGCCGGGCTGTTCTGGTCTCTGATGGAGAGGATTGCCGGTTTTTTTCCCTCTACTTTTTCCTGCTCCTCGCCGCGAGCAAAGGCGATGGCCACCCGCGCGTCCCAGCGATTTTTCCTGTCCGGGCTGAGCGCGATCAGCCCGGTACGCAGGACCACGGCAACTTCCAGGGCATTGGCTTGTTTGGCATCCAGGGCAACCTGGAATCCGTCACCGCGATAGAGTGCGGTAGTGGCGTGATATCGCTGGCCAGCCAGTTCCAGCAGAATCTCCAGCCTCCGGCGAAACCCGCGGGCATCGCGCACTTTGGTAGAGTTAATGAGATCTCCGGTAATCACCGCAATCCGTGACATCAGGCGGCCTCCTGGTTACTCGTTTACCACGAGGGTAGTGTTTCGTCTGTTTTATGTAGCTTTTATGTTGCTTTCATGTAGTTTTCATGCAGTTCTCATGTAGCGTTTTGGGGCAACATGTCAAAATAGTAGTCTATTTAAGCTACACAAGCAAGAGGTAGCCTTTATAGTAAACATCAAAGCTATGTTGCGGGCAAGCCACCGACGCGTGGGTTCTGACCAATGATCAGCGCTGACACCGCAAGGCCCTGGTGTGGTTCGCAGTCACACTCCAAGCCACCGGTGCGAAGTGCAGCGAGTGGCGATAAGCGTGGACCTGGGAACACTATAAGCGTAGGGTGGCAGGCAGAAGTCGAAAGGCTTGCATCGAAATCGAATCACGCAGTGATTTCAAGTCTGAACAGTGGTGGTCAGGTGCGCCTGGCGGTTCAGCGGGGATTACCAACGCGGTCATCAACCCAGTCCTGTTTCGGGCCAACAGCCTGCTGACTGACCCGGCGCTTCAGTTTGACTGAACTGTCAGGTCAAAGGCCGGCTGCCATGCCGCAAATTAATTGACTGATCAGTCGCTCATCCTGACGGGCGGATCAACTGACCAGGCAAGCAGGCGGGCAGATGTGCAGCCTGTCGCTGCCAGGCCACAGACAGGTTGTCGATGCGGGCATCCGTTATACCCCCTGCCTGTATTCCCCACAGCGTTAGAAAACCAACTAAAAACGATAACCAAAAACCATAAAAGGAATAAAAATGAAAAAGCTGAGTGTAGTATTGTCACTGGGGTTTGCCCTGGTGTGGGGCAACACCGTGTTGGCCCAGAACATGCCCGCGGGTGTGCTGGTGTCCACGGTGGATTGCAAACTCAATGCGGGAATCACCATGCCCCAGGCCGTGGCATGGGCACGCAACCAGCCGCGTAACGGCCCGCAGCCGGGGCTGGAGTTTTACCGCTTTGCCCAGGTGAACGCCGGATTCCTGGAAAACTACGATTTCCGGATCGCCCAGTACTTCCAGGGCTTTGACCACATGGTGCAGGTTGTCTCCAGCACCGCCGGCATGCCGGCAAACCGCGTACAGCCGGCGGTGCGGGCCACTGACCTGTACACCTGTGACCCGGCAACCCGGTCCGTGGCCACCAACCGCACGGTCAACACGGACAACGACGGCTTTACCGGCCAGGTCACCCTGATGCACACGCGCTTCTGTGTGCTGGAGGAAGGCGAAACACTGGCCGATGCCTGGAACTTCGTCCGCGCCGTCAATGCCAATTACCGGGAGGCGGGTAACAACTCGCTGATGCAGCTGTATAACCGCGAGATAGGCCCGGTGGGGAACATGCAGATCGCTGGTCGTGGCGTGGTGATTGCCGCCGTGCCGGCCACCGTCCAGGACTGGGGTCAGCGCATGGACATGGGCCGCGACGGCTTCCGGGCCCTGGAGGGCGTGACTTCCCCCTTTGCCGCCTGCAATTACCCGGCGGTGTGGCTGACCCACGCCACCTACCGGTCGCAGCAGGCGCAGGCGCAGTAAGGCCCGCGGGAGAGTCCCTGCCCGGACAATCCGACACCGGAACCGGGCACAGGCGGCCCGTCTGCACGCGCGTCATGCGCGTTTCATAGGGGCAATGGCCGCTGCAGCCAAGCAGTCAGAAAACCAGGCGCCGCTCCCCCAGGGAGGGGCGCCTGGTTATTTTCTGGCAGTTACCGGCATCTGTATCGCGTATCCTATGAGGATGCAGCTCTATCTGCATGATAAAAAGGAAAAAATTGGACTGGCTGCTTTTTGTTTGTGCACCGAAGCAGCCCGTTGTTAAGTGTCAAGCGTGCTGATTGACAGATCCAGAGACCGATTCGGAACCGCAAGCCGGCACCTTCAGGATGATGGAATGAACGCACAAACCCGGTGAGTCCCAGGCGTCCAGTCGCCCGGTACCCCTTGATTTAGTGCTTGCAACTGGTCCACAATACCCGTAATTGCGTGAGAATCAGTAAGAAACAGCTAGATAGAACAAGTAACAGCAAGAAACAAACAGTAAACAAGGAGCCTGCAATGTCCATCAAGCAACTTACCGGCAGCCTGGCGCTGACACTGATGGTGCTGTCCATGAATGCCTCGGCCAACGGCGTGGCTGACGGACTGGCCCAGGGGCTGACCCCGGTACAGGCCAGCCAGCAGGCATTGTCGGCAGGAACCAGTGCCGTGGACATTGCCCGGACCCTGCTGGAATCGGGCCAGAGCATCGAAGCCGTCATCGCCACGCTGACCACCGTGGGCATCAGCAACGAAGAGATTATCGCCGTGCTGGCAGCCCTGCCACCCACCGCCGGCAACGGCAATGGCAACAACGGGAACGGCAACGGGAACAACAATGGCAACAACGGCAACGGTTTCGGGCAACCACCCGCTAACGGCCATCCCTGCCAGAATGGTAATGGCCACGGTAACGGTAACGGGCAGAACAATGGTAATGGCCGGAAAGACCAGTGCGCCAGTCCGTCCTAAGGAATCAAGATTGGCCCCTTGTTGAGCAGTAAGAGTCAATTACAGAAAAACCCGCTACCTTTAGCGGGTTTTTTATTGCCGTAAAAATGCAGGACCATGCGCCGGCCGACGTTCTCCAACAAGCTGTTCATCGCCTATCTCGCCATTCTGTGCTGGGCACCGCTGCCCTTCGGCAGCAACCGCCCTTGGGCCTTCCTGCTGCTTAGTATCCTGATTTTCTGCCTGACGCTGGCGCTGCTGGTGCAGGCGATAAAGCACAATATCGCCATCGGGGCATTGCTCAAACCTTACCGCGCAGCCTTGATCATCCTGTTCCTGGTGCCGCTGTGGGTAACCATTCAGAGCCTACCGTTGCCGGCCGGTATTGTTTCCTGGCTGTCACCCAACGGTTTCGAGCTGTGGCGCGTCTCCGAGATTGATACCGCCTGGCTGACCCTGAGCCTGGAACCGGGCATGACCCGGCAGATGGCCATGTTGAGCTGGGCGTTCTTTTTGTTTTTCACCATGACGCTGCTGCTGGTGGACAGCCGCCGACGCTTGCGGCAGCTGATGATGACCATCGTGGCCTGTGGCGTGTTCCAGGCGCTTTACGGCAGTGTAATGACTCTCTCCGGTCTCGAGTTTGGCTTTTTCATTGAAAATAACGCCTACCTGGGTCGTGCTACCGGTACATTCATTAACAGGAATCACCTGGCCGGCTACCTGGAGATGTGCCTGGCGGTAGGCATCGGGCTGCTGCTGGTGTCACTGAACCAGAACCGGATCCAGGGCTGGCGCAACCACCTGCGCTCGCTGCTGGACACCATCCTGGGACCGAAGATGCGCCTGCGGCTGTACCTGGCGCTGATGGTCATCGCCCTGGTGCTCACCCAGTCGCGCATGGGCAACACCGCGTTCTTCGTCAGCCTGACCGTGTGCGGGCTGTTTCTGCTGATCCTGCAGCGACGACGTAGTACCGGTATGCTGGTGCTGTTCGCCAGCCTGCTGCTGGTGGACTTTTTTATCGTCGGGCAGTGGTTCGGCTTCGAGGAACTGGTGGAACGGATGGAGAATGTTTCCGTGGATAGGGAAAGCAGGGATGAGGTGGCGCAGGAAAGCCTGGTGATGGTGGAAGACTACCTGGTTACCGGCACCGGGGCGGGGACCTATTACAGCAGTTATCCGCAATACCGAAGCAGTGACGTGTCTGGTTTTTATGACCATGCCCACAATGATTACGTAGAGTTTTTAGCCACATTCGGTGCCCTGGGCTCGCTCCCCCTTGCGGCAAGCGTATTGCTGGCGATGATTGTAGCGGTCCGAGTGCTAATCAAGCGACACGATCGACTTGCCCGGGGGGCTGCTTTTGCAGTTACCATGGGAGTCGTAAGTCTCCTGATTCATTCGACAGTGGATTTTAATTTGCATATCCCGTCCAATGCGCTGTTGTTTGTTGTGGTACTGGCGATGGCGCAATTGTCCAAAGCGCTCAAAAGGACGACGGCCAGGTAACTTTTATTCATTTGTATTCTGGATTGCAATTAGTGGCGACATTGCTCAAAAAAATTACACCGGCACAAGGACACGAATCAGGTGAGTGAATATTCCACTCAACAGGATCATCGATCAATGCTGTTCGATGAACTACGCAACGGGTTTTATGCCGAGGCGATAAAGAATGCTGTCAGCGAGCAAAGCATTGTATTGGATTTGGGTGCCGGGCTTGGTTTGCACGGGTTTATTGCAGCGATTGCAGGAGCCAGGAAAACCTATCTTGTTGACCCCTCGCCGATACTGCAGATAACGGAGTCAGTCGTTGCCGCAAATGGGCTTAAAGATAGAGTTTGTTGTATTCAGAAAACGATTGAAGAAACGACTTTACCAGAATCGGTGGATGTCATCGTTTCTGTTTTCACGGGGAATTTTCTACTGACTGAAGATCTCTTGCCCTCCCTGTTTTATGCCCGCGACAAGTTTCTACGACCCGGGGGCACGCTGATCCCTGATCGTGCAGAAATGGAGATTGCGTTGGTTTCAGCCCCGGAATTTTATAAAAAAGTCATCGAAGGCTGGACAGAGGGTTTGTTCGGAGTCGACTATTCTGCGGTGCGCCAGTTTGCAGCAAACAGTATTTACTATGATACTCCGGAAGCCATGGTTCCAATCTTGCTGTCCGATCCTGGCCTGCTGCAGGAGATGAACCTGGTAACAGCCACCGAAGCTGCTTGTCGCAATCGAATTGAAGTTACGGTAAAGAAAAGCGGAACCTGCCACGGATGTGTCGGATGGTTCAACATACATGTGGGTAATAACTGGTTGTCGACCTCACCCTTGAAAAAACAAACCCACTGGCGGCAGGTGTTTTTACCCTTGGCTGAACCCCTTGACCTGACGACTGGGGAAACAGTAGGTATTGAGTTACACCGCCCGGAGTTCGGTGAGTGGACATGGACAATCGAAACGGCGAAAGCACGACAGAGACAATCCACTTTCTTTTCCGAGCCACACAATCTTCAATTACTTCAGAAAAGAAAGGATGACTACAGACCGGGAATGGGTGCAAAGGGGCGAGTGCTACAAGAGATAATTCAACGAATTGGTCGTGGAGAATCCAATGCGGTAATTGCAAAGGGCATTCTGCAAGCCTTTCCAGAATTATTCCCGTCGCAGAATCATGCCCAATCATTTCTGTTAAAACTCATCGAAAAATATTTTTGAGAAACATCTTATCAAAAGATACTGATACACAATTACCCAGACTTAACCAACTTTCGTAGTTCCTCAACGCCGAATCAATAAATGGAAATTTATCTTCATGTTTCTAATCAGAGCGTATCAGTAACGTGAGTGGTATCGCAGGAATAATTCATTTTGATGGCTCTCCCGTAGACCGCGCCATGCTTGAGAGCATGACTGCCTCTATGAGTTATCGAGGCCCGGATGGAATCAACCATTGGGTTAATGGCTCGGTGGGATTAGGGCAGTGCATGCTGTGCACCACTGAGGAGTCACTTGAGGAAAATCAGCCCCTGGCTAATGAGAACCAAAGCCTGGTATTGGTCATGGATGGCTGGCTGGACAATTGGACAGAACTGCGCAAGGAATTATTGGCACACGATGTGTTGCTGAGAGATCGCACCGATGCGGAATTGGTATTACGAGCGTATGAGCTGTGGGCATACAATTGCCTGACCCACTTAAGCGGTGATTTTGCCCTTGTAATCTGGGACGCTGAGCGGCGTAAAGTATTCTGTGCGAGGGATAGGGTTGGCAGCAAGCCATTCTACTATCACCGTAATAATACAACGCTTGTGTTTTCTTCAGAACCACACCCAATCCTTGCCTTACCCTGGGTTCGGGAAGAATTGAATCAGCCTATGCTGGCTGAGTTCCTGGGCAGTGAATGGTGGTCACGTGACCAGACTCTCTGGACTGGCATAATGAGACTGATGGCTGCACACAGGATGGATGTCTGCGCTAACAAGCTCGAATTAGCACATTACTGGATGCCTGATTGTTCCGCTAAATTACCTTACACAAATGACGAGGAATTTGTTGAACATTACCGCGAGCTATTCACAGATGTAGTAAGACGCATGTCGCGTTCGCACAAGCCTCTTGGCTGTGAAGTCAGTGGGGGACTTGATTCCTCGGCAATATTTGCAGTAGCCGAGAGCCTGAGTCACGAAGGAAAGCTGGTGGCCCCCTCATTGGACGGTTACACCCTTGACTTTCATGACGATGAAGCTGC
>Ga0070727_10000747_pt1 | contig 37839 bp, 39 predicted proteins | sample tdAd472_FD_66722 | JGI IMG/M metagenome (GOLD analysis project Ga0070727, IMG submission 66722) | Marine sediment microbial communities from the Atlantic coast under amendment with organic carbon and nitrate - tdAd47.2 | ecosystem: Environmental > Aquatic > Marine > Coastal > Sediment | place... | reverse complement strand
TCCGGTGGATTACATGGTGTTGGCGTATCGGTAGTGAATGCGCTGTCGCGACGCTTGGAGGTGGAAATACGTCGCGATGGTAAGAAATATCGGACGGTTTTCGCTGACGGCGACAAGCAGGAAGATTTAAGGGTGGTGGATACGGTTGGACAGCGTAACACCGGAACCAAGGTGCATTTCTGGCCGAATGTCAGCTATTTTGATTCACCTAAATTTTCAGTACCACGATTAAAGCACACACTGCGGGCCAAAGCAGTACTTTGCCCAGGCTTGGAAGTTAGCTTTGTCGATCACATTAGTGGTGAACAGGATACCTGGTATTACGAAGATGGACTCAAGGATTATCTGACAGGCTCCACCCGTGAGTACGAAACCGTACCTTTGGAGCCCTTTACTGGTGCGTTAGCGGCAGAAGGTGAAGCGGCAGACTGGGCTGTGCAATGGCTACCCGAAGGCGGCGAGTTGATTGCCGAAAGCTACGTTAATCTCATTCCCACTGCACAGGGTGGCACCCATGTGAATGGTTTTCGTACCGGTCTGTTGGAGGCTATGCGGGAATTTTGTGAGTTCCGCAATCTGGTGCCGCGAGGTGTTAAGTTGTCACCGGAAGATATTTGGGATCGTTGTGCCTATATACTTTCGGTAAAAATGACTGACCCACAGTTTTCCGGGCAAACCAAAGAGCGCCTTTCCTCACGTCAGTGTGCTCCCTTTGTTTCAGGGGTTGTTAAGGATGCTTTTAGTCTGTGGCTCAATAGTCATACCGAAGCAGCGGAGCAATTGGCGGATATGGCGATTAACAGCGCGCAACGTCGATTACGCGCGAGCAAAAAAGTCATCCGTAAAAAGATCACCAGCGGCCCGGCGTTGCCCGGTAAACTCTCTGACTGTAGTAGTCAAGACATGAGTCGTACAGAGTTGTTCTTGGTCGAAGGTGATTCGGCGGGGGGGTCCGCTAAGCAGGCACGCGAAAGAGAGTTTCAGGCAGTATTGCCATTGCGCGGCAAGATTCTCAACACTTGGGAAGTGGATTCAGGAGAAATTTTGGCGTCGCAGGAAGTCCATGATATTTCCGTTGCGCTAGGTGTTGATCCCGGCTCAGAGGACATGAGCGGTTTGCGCTATGGCAAAATTTGTATTTTGGCAGATGCTGACTCGGATGGATTACATATTGCGACCTTACTCTGCGCTCTCTTTGTGCGCCACTTTAAACCCTTGGTGAGTGGTGGACATATCTTTGTCGCGATGCCGCCCTTGTTTCGAATCGATGTAGGGAAAGAAGTTTACTATGCCCTGAGCGAGCATGAGAAACAGGGCTATTTGGATATGATCGCGGCTGAAAAAAAGAAGGGTAAGGTGAATGTGCAACGTTTTAAAGGCTTGGGTGAGATGAACCCGTTGCAACTGCGCGAAACCACTATGGCGCCAGATACACGTAGACTGGTGCAGCTAACTATCGAGGCAGGGGACGGGACTTTCGAGGTGATGGATAAACTGCTGGCAAAAAAACGTGCGCAGGATCGCAAGGCGTGGCTGGAGAGTGCCGGTGATCTTGCTAATCTGGCCTAACATCCAAACATCCAAACAGCTAATCAATTAATTAATCGATACTGGTTAAAAATATGACGGATATGATTGATCTTTCAGGGGAGGGCGTCGAGCGTCTATCGCTGAAACAATATTCCGAGGATGCCTACTTAAATTACTCGATGTACGTGATCCTTGACCGGGCTTTGCCGCATATTGGTGATGGCCTAAAGCCGGTGCAACGACGCATTGTGTACGCGATGTCTGAACTGGGGCTAAAAGCCACCGCCAAGTTTAAGAAGTCAGCACGCACGGTAGGTGATGTGCTCGGTAAATTTCATCCGCACGGAGATAGTGCTTGCTATGAAGCGATGGTGCTGATGGCGCAGTCCTTTTCTTATCGTTATCCATTAGTCGATGGGCAGGGCAACTGGGGTTCTGCTGATGATCCAAAGTCCTTTGCGGCGATGCGTTATACCGAATCACGGTTAGCCCCTTATGCGGAAGTATTACTGCAGGAGCTCGGCCAGGGTACCGTGGATTGGACGTTGAATTTTGATGGCACCTTGCGGGAACCGGTAACCCTTCCCGCACGGTTGCCGAACATTTTATTAAACGGTGGTACCGGTATCGCAGTGGGGATGGCGACCGATATTCCGCCACATAACTTGAAGGAAGTCGCGAGCGCCTGTATTCAGATACTGGATAATCCGAATGCGACCGTTGCCCAAATTTGTGAGCAGGTCCAGGGTCCTGACTTCCCCACACAGGCGGAAATTATCACGCCACGTGAAGAAATCATCAAAATGTATGAGAGCGGACGTGGGTCTTTGCGCATGCGTGCCACTTATGACCAGGAAAGCGGTGATATCGTCGTTAATGCCCTGCCTTATCAGGTGTCAGGCGCCAAGGTGTTGGAGCAGATTGCAGCGCAAATGCAGGCAAAGAAATTGCCGATGGTAGCAGATTTGCGAGATGAGTCGGACCATGAAAACCCGACTCGCCTGATTATTACGCCACGTTCTAATCGCATCGATGTGGAATCTTTAATGGCGCATCTTTTTGCAACCACGGACTTGGAGCGAACCTATCGCGTCAACATGAACATGATTGGGCTGGATGGTCGCCCGAAAGTGCGCAGCCTGGTAGAAGTGTTGAGCGAATGGCTCACTTATCGCACCAATGTGGTAACGCGGCGATTGCAGCATCGTTTGGATCTGGTGCTGGATCGCCTGCACGTGCTCGAAGGCTTGTTAGTTGCCTATCTTAATATTGACGAGGTGATCGCCATCATTCGTCAGGAAGATAAACCCAAGCCGGTATTAATGGAGCGTTTTAATTTATCTTCGGTGCAGGCGGAAGCGATTTTGGAATTAAAGTTGCGCCACTTAGCTAAACTCGAAGAGGTGAAAATTCGTGGCGAGCAAGCCGAACTGGATGCGGAGCGGGCACAGTTAGAGAAAATTCTGGAATCAAAGTCTCGGCTTAAGACATTGATCAAGAAAGAGATTATTGCTGATGCCGAGCTTTATGGCGATGAACGGCGTTCACCTATTGTCGCGCGAGCTGAAGCGCAAGCCTATAGCGAAACCGACCTGCTGACATCTGAACCTGTTACCCTAGTGCTTTCCAAACAGGGCTGGGCGAGAGCGGCGAAAGGGCACGATATTGACGCTAGCGGTTTGGCCTATAAATCTGGAGATGCCTATCTTGCGCAAGCGAAGGGACGCAGTAGCCAGAACGCTGTGTTTCTTGATTCGACAGGACGCGCTTATACCTTGGCGGCGCATACCTTACCTTCGGCCAGGGGGCAGGGTGAACCGCTAACCGGTCGTCTTACGGTTCCGAATGGCGCTCAGTTTGAGGGGGTTAGCATTGGCGAACCGGGCAAACTAATTGTGATGGCCTCCGATGCCGGTTACGGATTCGTCACTAAGTTAGAAAATTTATTTTCCAAAAATCGATCTGGAAAAGCAGCGATCAGCTTACCGGCAGGAGCGCATGTACTGATGCCGGGCAGCATCGATAATTTGGAGGAACAGTGGTTGGCGGCGGTGAGTAATGAAGGCCGTTTGTTGATGTTTCCGTTGCGAGAGTTACCCATATTGAACAGAGGGAAAGGTAATAAAATTATCCAAATTCCGCCTAAGCGTGTCGCGGCAAGAGAGGAGTTCGTGATTGCTGTTGCTGTGTTGTCTGAGAAAGACAGCTTAGTGGTACATGCGGGTAAGCGCTTTATTAAAATTAAGTTTGCCGAACTGGATCATTATCGTGGTGAGCGCGGACGTCGAGGCAATAAATTGCCACGTGGCTTCCAAAAGGTAGACCGGGTTGAGGTGGAGCATAAGTCTACACAGGAGCCGGACGCTTGAAGCAGCTTTTTTTAATTAACGTGACGGGGCAGGATCGACCAGGGGTGACGGCCTCTCTCACCGAAATTTTATCTAGCGGTCAGGCGCAGGTGCTTGATGTCGGGCAAGCGGTGATTCATGACAGTCTTTCTTTGGGAATTTTAGTGGCGGCAGATGAGGATTGCGATGTCGATACGATGTTGCATAAGATTAACAATCTTTCCAGCTGTGAAAATATTCAGGTGTCGGTGCTGCCGATTGCCCAGAAAGATTATCAACAATGGGTTGATGAGCAGGAAAAACCACGGCACATAGTGACGGTTTTAGGGCGTGCAATATCGGCAGAACATATTGCAAGAATTAGCCGGGAAGTGGCAAAGCACGGCTTGAATATAGATAAAATCAATCGCTTATCTGGACGGATTGCACTGGATGCCGACATCAATCAGGCGAAAGCCTGTGTTGAGTTTTCGTTGCGTGGTACGACTTCAGATCTGCAAGAATTACGTTCCGCTTTCTTGAGTGTTGCCAGTGAATTAAATATTGATATCGCTTATCAGGAGGATAATATTTATCGCCGCTATCGCCGTTTAGTCGTGTTTGATATGGATTCGACCCTCATCGAAGCCGAGGTTATTGACGAGCTGGCGAAGGAAGCGGGTGTGGGTGAGCAAGTAGCGGCGATTACTGAGCAGGCGATGCGTGGAGAAATTGATTTTAAAGAGAGCTTCAGGCGTAGAGTTGGTTTGCTCAAGGGTTTGGATGAGTCGGTGTTGGAGCGGGTCGCGGAGCGAATAAAAATGACCGAAGGTGCTGAGATGCTGATCTCAACGTTGTGCGCTTTAGGCTATAAAACCGGGATACTGTCTGGTGGGTTCACTTACTTTGCCAATCGGTTGCAGCAGCAATTGGGTATTGATTATATTCATGCCAATCAGCTTGAAATTGAAAATGGCAAGGTGACAGGCCGAGTCGTCGGGGAGGTTGTCGATGGTGCTCGCAAGGCAGCGTTACTACGTCAAATAGCGGCGCAGGAAAATATTACGCTGGAACAGGTGATAGCGGTTGGTGATGGTGCTAATGATCTGCCGATGCTGAGTTTGGCTGGTCTGGGAATTGCTTTTCGAGCGAAACCCATTGTCCGTCAAACTGCGAAACAGGCGATATCTAATATAGGGCTAGATGGCGTTTTGTATTTAATTGGGTTTCGTGATCGGGATTGGTTAAACAAAAAACCTTGATAGACTTAAAGGTGCTCCAACAAGCCGGTCAATTTAAAAAGGCGCAACTCTTTGGGTTGCGCCTTCAGCTCTTGTTTTGTATGGCAATGGTTAACTATTTTGCTGCTTGAGCAGATCTCGGATTTCGGTCAGCAACACTTCTTCTTTTGACGGCGCTGGGGGGGCAGCAGGCGCGGCAGCTTCTTTCTTCTTAAGGGAATTAATTGCTTTAACGGCCATAAAAATAGCAAATGCGATAATAGTAAAATCAATGATGGTTTGTATAAATATACCGTATTTTACAGTGACCGCTGCAGCGTCGGCGCTGGCTTCTTGGATAACAAAAGCAAGGTCTGAAAAATTCACGCCGCCAATCAAAAGACCAATGGGAGGCATTACGACGTCGGCGACAAAGGATGAAACTATTTTCCCGAAGGCGGCGCCTACAATAATACCAACAGCCATATCAATAACGTTACCTCTGACCGCAAATTCTTTGAATTCTTTTATCATGCTCATGGGTAATGGCTCCATTTATTAAGTGAGTAAAGTTGTTAGTTTGAAAATAGTTTTATACATGAATTAATTGTTGGTGTCAGCAATTATACAGAGACCGGATCGTTCGAGTTGTAAACTTTTGTAAACTTCGCTTTCAGCTTTAACTCAAGTGTTTGATCCAGTATTCTAGCGCAGGGAAAAAGAAATAAAGTATTTATCAGGAGAGTCTATTGTGGATATGGTTCAAGAACATTCAGGTAAAATTATTGAGTTATTATTAGGCTATGGACCAAAGCTTTTATTAGCTTTGGTCGTTCTCATTGTCGGTTTATGGGTGATTAATAGGGTTGTCGCTCTGATCAATGCGGCTATGACTAAAAAGGAAGTTGAGCTGACATTAAAACGCTTCTTGCTTAGCCTCACGGGCATCATGCTAAAAGCACTGTTGCTCATCAGCGTCGCTTCAATGATAGGAATAGAAACAACTTCTTTTATTGCTGTGCTTGGTGCCGCTGGCCTGGCCATTGGTTTGGCGTTACAAGGCAGCTTGTCTAATTTTGCTGGTGGCGTATTGCTGTTATTTTTTAAGCCCTACAAGGTGGGTGATTTTATTGAAGCCCAAGGTCATGCCGGCACTGTTCACTCTATCCAAATTTTTACCACTATGCTGAAAACGGCGGATAACAAAACGATCATAATTCCTAACGGGCCAATTGCCAATGACAGCATTATCAATTATTCATCGGAAGCAACTCGGCGTGTCGATATGGTTTTTGGCATTGGTTATGATGATGATATCGATAGGGCGAAGGAAATATTGAAGGGGGTAATTGAAGCCGATAGTCGTATCTTAAAAGAGCCAGCTGCGACAGTTCTGTTAGCCGAACTTGCGGATAGCTCAGTTAACTTTAATGTCCGAGTTTGGGTTAATGCGGCCGATTATTGGGGAGTATATTTTGCTATGCAAGAGGCTGTGAAAAAAGCATTTGACAGTGAAGGTGTTAGTATTCCTTACCCACAGAGAGATGTTCATTTATATCAGGTTGCAGCAGATTAGTACCGAGAGAAATGAAAAAGGGGCCAGTCGGCCCCTGTGACAGTTTTAGCCTAGCCTTCATCATCATCTTCGGTGGAGAAGTCATAATCCATCGACTGGCTTGGCTGTTGTATGTAGTAGCCTTGGATATAGTTAATGCCAGCCTGCCAAAGTGTGGGTAATAGGCTGGCGGCATCGACCATCGGCGCGATCGTCAGTTTGCCTTGAGTATGCAGTGAGCTAACCAGCGTTTTCAAATCTTCTTTAGCATCGTCATCTTTGGGTAGCTCATCGATAAAGGAACCATCGATCTTAACGTAGCTGACGGGCAAATGTTTGAGCGTATTAAACGGGTTCAGCGCGCGTCCAAAGTGGGTTAGTGCCGCCTTACAACGTAATTCATTGGCGCCTTTGATAAACTCTTTAGCTTCTTTCAAATGAGCAGTGGCATCGGTTTCACTTATTTGGAAAATGACGCTATCTCCTGGTAGGCGCGCCTGGTTAAGCATTTGCCCGACTTTTGGTAGCACCGAAGAGTCCAGCATGGTTTCCTTGGTGATATTAATAAAGAGGTGCGTTTTGTGGCCTTTAGCCAAATGGTCGCCAAGTTTGCGTATCGACTGATCGATGACCCAATTGTCAATTTCCTTGGTAATACCTTTGTCTGCGGCGGTTTGCAAAAATTCGTTAGGCGAAATTTCCTTGCCATCCTCATCGGGCATTCTGAGCATGATTTCGTAATGCTCCCCGGTGTCTCCGCGCAGGCTAACGACTGGCTGGAAGACTAATCTAAATAGCTGTTTAGCAAGTGCTCTCTCAAGCAGATTGGCGACTTGTTCATTATGAGCGGCTTCTTGCTCCTCACTGCTGTGTAACTGTACAGCATTACCTTTGCCGGTATGGGTTTTAACGAAGGCAGCCGCTTCACGGGCTTTTTGAATAATGTCTGAAGGGTTTGCGGTGTTCTCATTGAGAATGGATACGCCGATGCTCACCGTCAAGTTAACAGCTTTGCCGGAGACATTGAAATGGTTCTTTTCCACGGACTCACATATCTTTTCGCCCAGCTCAATGCCGATGTCAGATTCTTGACCGAGCAGTAAAATGGCAAAACTAAAATCGTCAATTCGTGCGACTAAATTAGGGGCTACCACTAACCCCTGCAGTGTTTTTGCAACATCACCAAGTAGTAGGTTAGTGCTGGCACCGCCGATACGATTCTTAATGGGTATAAAGTCGTCTAGTTGAATGTAGAGAACAGTGCTTTTGAGCCCTTTTTCGGATGCCTGTTCAATGGCGCGATCAACGTGATTCTTAAAGGAAAGATCGTTTTGCAGGCCAGTAATGATGTCTTGTGCATTGGTTTCTGTTTGTTTGGACTCTTGATGGCTAGTACGTATGATAATTTGGGTACAGGGCTCGCCATCATATTTAGCGGCGGAAAAAGTCATATTAGTTTCAAACTGGGAGTCGTCGCCACGGACACCCCGGCATTCGAATGTTTCACCTGCGTTATTGCCTTCGGCGAAACTTTTCATAAAGGCTTTGATTTTTTCCTGGTCTTGAGAGGCCACCATATTAATGAGAGGCATGCCTTCAAGTTCGTCGAAATCAGGGTATCCGAAGAGACGAATATAGGTGTTGTTGGCATAAATATGCATGCCGTCATGCACGTATGCGATGGCATCACGCGAGCTGTCCAGAAGTAGATGACAGCGCTTTTCAGTGTCTCTTAGGCTGACCTCGGCTTTGCGGCGAGCGCGACGGTTATATAGGTTATCAAGCTCTCGTAAGGCTACCAGACGCAGCCGATCTTTTTGATCTTCTGGGACTATATCGCGCATCCCGGCTTCTAAGGCCTGTATAAACGATCCTGGGGCTTGTGCGTCGGTGATTAAAATAACAGGAATATCCTGCTCCATATTTTTGATCTGGGCGATCACCTGGAACGGAGTGAGTTCCGTTGAGCGAAGATGGGCAAAACACAAATCCCAGGTTTTGTTGCTGAGGAGTTCTGAGAGGTGCTGCTCACTTTCGATGAGCTGAGCTTGCGTCGCTCTTCCGGCGTTGCGGAACAGGTTGACGAGATCCTCCGCATCGTTTTGCGAAGTATCGAGAATCAGTAATCTAACGCTTTCATTTTCGTTATGCATGTGTACGGACTGCTACTCTTGTATAACTCTATGGCTTGTGCGGTATTGCTAGCCAAATCTAGTTGTTATTATTTGGTTGACTGAAGGTTTATATATCTGGCCACAAATCCTCGATATTGTCATCCGATTCATCTCTCACATCGGTTCCGATATCGGGGTTGTACACAAATTGGGAAAAGCTGCCGGTGCTGGAAAGACGTTCGCCCAGATGGCCGTGCGATACTTCACCATACTGGTTAACAATTATTTTAACCCCAGATTTAAATGGAAGGTTAGGCGTAAAAATGGATGCAGGCTGCTCCAAGCCACGTGACGCCGGTAATAGCAGCGCGCGCATGTAATCCGAGCGACGCTTAGTTTTTGTGACCACTTTAGCACCACAAGGTATTGCGCCAGGGGCAATAAGTTCCACACCCATTTGCGCTTCGGGCGGCGTCGGCTGATTATTGATCCAGCGAATAACTCCGATACTCCAGGTGTGGCTAATACCTTCGTTAATGGCAATGATTTCGCCAGTTTTGATCTCCTTTGGAGCGGTATTTTGCCACTTTATGCGATAACCGTTGGGGCTAGTGTCAAGCAATTGAGCCGGGTATTGAATTGGCGTCTTTAACGACTGATTCCGCAGTTCATCTTCAATAGACGCTGTTGCAGTCTGGCCTTCTGCCGTAGCGGCATAGTTGACCGAGTCGAGATTCCGCAACGGATCGTTGGGCAGGTCTTCTTTGTCAACATCAAAACCGGCGGACCAGTAATCTTTCTGTGTATGCAGAGACTTAATATCCTGCGAGATAAAGGTATGCTTAGGTTTTGCCGGTGTGGGTGTTGCTGTTCCGCGCTGCAATTGTGAGGCAAAATCGACTCCACCGGAGACAAAGAAATGTGCCGAGCTAAAGCCGATGCTCAAGGTGATTTGTTTGTCACTCTCAGCTCTTGAGAAAGTGCGTTCTGTTAGTGAACTCCAAATTTTAACGAGATAGGCTACCAAGTCTGCGGACACGGATTTAGGTACGGTAATGCCCTTAACAAAAGCGTCGTGAACACCTTCCGGTTGGGCCAGGTATTCTTTGAGCATTTTCAACAGTGGTGATAAATCAATGGCGCGGTAAAATAGGGTTAATTTTTTACGAGCCAGATCTCGGTGTATTGGCGGTGTGTCGCTGCCAAGATTCACGACGAAGTTGGAGGTGTTATTGACTGGCGTGATATGAATTTTTTTAGTCCACATTTCAGTCGCGTCGTAGATGCTCTTAATATCACGCTGGCGAATTTGATTAGGGTTACAGCAGCCTATCAAAATTGACCGTTTGTAGGCGTCAGCGATAGTGGATTTTACCAGGAAAACATTATCTTCATCGTCGACAATTGCGTCTTGAACCTTGTTTGATTCGGCGATCAAGTAGAGCTTGTGTAGTTCTTGCCAGGTTTTTTCCGGCGCATGGACATAAAGTTCGCAGGATCGTACGATAACTCTCGTCAATATTGAAATTGCCCGGTGTATAGAGATAGTAGATAGCTTGCGAGATTTTCGAGCCAGCAAAGAGTGATCGGCTTTGGCATTATCGTGCACCACGATTTTATAACCAATTGCGAGATGGTTATCCAAAGCCATTGCGAGCCGTGCGACCTTCCTGGCTTTTTCGGGAAGAATGATAGGCTGATTGAGGTAATGTTTGCTCAGCGAATTACAGACGAATTGAATGGGTGTTCTTAATATTTCTAAGAGCTTTATCCGAATCTCTGGCTCAATAATGAGCTGATTAAGCTCAATGATGGCGTGATAAAGCTGTCGAGACGCTTCACCGAGATTAACCATCGGCAAATCTTTCACCCAATCAGCCATGTGGCGCGGCGTTGGCTCACAGAACGAAAGCGTTCGTAATGTGCGCTCGTTAATCGAAAGTTCTTTAGATTCGCTATCTGCTAACATCAAATATATTCCAAAAAAACATCACAAAATTACAGTAATCTGATTATCGGTTAAGCACTAAGCTTTCGGCCCCTGGATATCATTAGGAGCGCTACCATGACCTCGTTCTAAGTCGTTCCAGCCTATGCCGTATCAAGTAATGCAGGATACCGTTCAAAGCCTTGATTTCAATCTCCACTAAATATAGGCGTAACTACTAGGTTTGGCCAGTGTAAGAGCGCAAAGTATTTGTTCCTGAAATACGTAGCTTCCCAAGTTATTGGCTTTTTCAAAGGAAAAAGTATGATTCATAGCGTTCGACAGTTTTTGGGAAAACAAAGGAACTATACCGGCCAGTATTTTTAGGCAAGCGGGTATTTTATCTCAACGGAGAGTCAAGGTGAGCAGTTCCCACCAAGCTAACAGTCAATACGGCTTAGGTGGTTGGTGTTAAAAGCGTTTTTGACGCTTTGCCGGGCTCCTCCAGCACCAGTTTTGGTACTAAATAGCCAGGCAATAGAGTCGTTAACTCCGCCATTAATGTTTTAGCGATATCAGGGTGAATGTCGAAATGTGCTGCGCCTTGCACCTTGTCGAGCAAATGCAGGTAGTAGGGCAATACACCCATCTCAAATAGCTTTTCGCTCAACTGGGCCAATGCGGTGGCAGAGTCGTTGACACCTTTCAACAAAACACTTTGGTTTAGCAGAGTAATTTTGGGTTGTCGCAATCTTTCTATGGCATGGGCGACACTGGCGTCGAGTTCATTGGCATGATTCGTATGCAATACAATTGATAAATGCAAGCGTGAATTGGAAAGCCAGTCGAGTAACTCATCAGTCACTCGCTCAGGAATAACGATGGGCAGACGGGTATGGATACGCAAGCGTTTGACATGTGTAATCTGGGCAATTTGTCCTGTAAGCTGGCTGAGCTTTTTATCGCTATTAACGAGTGGGTCGCCACCACTATAAATAACTTCAGTAATGGAGGAATCATTGCGAATATAATCGAGTGCTTGGTGCCATTGCGGGGTACTATTTTGATTCTCTGCATAAGGAAAATGACGACGGAAACAATAGCGGCAGTTAATCGCGCAAGCGCCGGTTAAAATCAATAACACCCGACCATGGTATTTATGAATGATGCCGGGTTGTACATTCGTGCTGGATTCTGCCAATGGGTCAGTTAAATAACCTGGTGTTTGCTCGGTCTCAATCTTTAGCGGCAACACTTGCTGTAGTAGCGGGTCGCTCAAGTCGCCAGGCACAATTCTTTCAACAAAGGGGTGTGGTACTCGAATCGCAAAGTTCAAATCCGAACTAGAACGCTGTCGAGCTTCCTCGATATTGTTGCCCGTAATTTCGAGTAAATGTGCAACACTAGTGATGGAGTTGGAGAGTTGAGCCTGCCAACTTATCGCGTGTACTAAGGGCTCTGATCGCGGTATCATTACGTCCGAATTTTTCATGGCTATTTTCACAGTGAGGCAACATGGCTAGCTATTCTACCAATGAATTTCGTTCGGGTCTTAAAGTAATGTTGGACGGAGACCCTTGTAACATATTAGAGAACGAATTTGTAAAGCCCGGCAAAGGGCAGGCGTTTAATCGCGTTAAATTACGCAACTTAAAGAACGGTCGCGTCTGGGAAAGAACGTTCAAATCAGGGGATAGTTTGGAAGGCGCTGATGTTATGGATAGAGACATGGAATATCTCTATACCGATGGCGAATTTTGGCATTTTATGATGACGGATGGTTCTTATGAGCAACACGCCGCTGACGTTAAAGCGATAGAGGGTTCCCTTGATTGGTTGAAAGAGCAGGATGTTTATACGGTAACGCTTTATAACGGAGCGGTACTATCGGTCAGCCCGCCCAACTTTGTGGAGCTGGAAGTCACCGAAACTGATCCTGGCTTAAAGGGTGATACGGCTCAGGGTGGCACTAAACCAGCTACTCTCAGCACTGGTGCTGTGGTAAGAGTGCCGCTGTTTGTAAATATTGGTGATGTCTTGAAGGTTGATACGCGTACCGGTGAATATCAAAACCGTGTGGGCAAATAGTTTAATCTCCAATCAGAAATAGTTTGAGTGCGGGAGCCAGCGTAAACAAGAGTGTACAAAAAACTCGTCCGCTTCCGCGTTACACCCTGTAGATAACTAGATAACAGCGTCGATATACCAAATTGAATCCTTCCGATTGGCGTCCCAGCGCATCAATTGAAGCCATTAGGCTTCGCGCCACTCTGTATCATCAGATACGCAGATTTTTTCAGCAACGTGATGTGCTGGAAGTAGACACGCAAGTATTATCGAGGTCGGCTACCACTGACCCGAACATAGAAAGTCTACAATTAGCCAATCCGCTACTTTTCCTTCAAACTTCTCCTGAATTCGTGATGAAGCGTTTGCTGGCATCCGGAAGTGGCGCAATTTATCAAATTGCCAAAGCGTTCCGTGCCGGAGAAGAAGGCCGGCGTCATCATCGGGAATTCACCATGCTCGAGTGGTATCGTCCGGGTTTCGACTACTGGCAGCTTATGGATGAGGTGGCTGCTTTATTACAAGATCTGGCGAACTGGGAACAGGTGGAAAAAATTAGCTATCGGGAGATATTTCAGAGGCGTTTAGACATTGACCCACACCTAGCCGAAGTCAGCGAATTAACCGCATTGGCGCAGCTATACACCGACTATCAGGACGCAGACGATGATAAAGACGTGTTACTTGATCTTTTGATGTCGCATGTTATTGAGCCGCAGTTAGGGCAGCACGGATTAACCTTTATTTATGATTATCCCGCCAGCCAATGTGCGCTGGCAAAGGTTGAATTCGATGTGGCAGGGCAGCTAGTGGCGCAGCGATTTGAGCTTTATGTGCAAGGGGTTGAGCTGGCTAATGGCTATCAAGAATTGACAGACTGGCGTGAACAGCAGAACAGATTTGAGCAGGATAACAATAAAAGAGCGGGCCAAGGGCTAGTAGAGCTGCCTATGGATCAGCAACTGATCGCCGCTTTAAAACAAGGATTGCCGGAGTGCTCCGGTGTTGCTTTGGGTGTTGATCGGATATTAATGTTGTTGCTGGGCTGCGAAGATATAAAAGAGGTCGTCTGTTAAATGCTTACCGTAGACTAAGAGGGAAGGCTATAAAGATAATAGTCGTCGTCGCTTAAGCAGCGCTCTAATCGTTGGTTATGGATGAGATAATTCAAATGCGCACCGCATTCGCCAATCGCCAGCGCCCATTCGAATTTATTGAGCCGACGGTTGAACATGATCGGAAGAAGATCATGGCCCGTTTTTGCGCTTTGGCAAGCCTGCTCAAGCGAAATGCAATTTTCAGCGTGGTGTTCGATGATCGACTTTGCCCTAAAGTGTAGCCCCAAGAAAGGTAAATTATGAGCGGGCAATACCACTGTTGCCTCGGGAAGTTGATAAAAACCATGTAGAGAATCGAGCCAATTCGATAATGGATTAGCTTCGGGGGCGTTAGGGTAGATGCTCACATTAGAGGTGATTTTAGGTAAAATTTGGTCGCCCGAAATAAGCAGGTTAAGCTCTGCGCAGAAAAGGCAGGCGTGTTCGGGAGAGTGTCCGCTACCAACGACAACGCGCCAGTGATAGTTTCCTATGGTCAATACGTCAGCATCTTTGATAGTGATAAAGTTTGAGGGAATAGAAGATACTGGCCAGCTTAAGTTTAGCCATAAATCTGACCTTTCATTGGCCGTATCTTTATCCAAACCGAAGCGACTGTAAAAAAGTAGAGTTTCATCAACAGCAGTTGCTGAATGGGGTTGATAAATTCTTGTTGCCAACTGGTGCTCACCTGCGCTCATATAAAGCGGAGCTTGCCAATAACTGGTGAGCCAGCCCGCTTGACCGATATGATCGGGGTGCATATGCGTGACGATAACACCTTTGACAGGTTTACCCTTCATCTCGTTATCGAAAACTTGCTGCCAGGCTTGTTGGGTTTCGATGGTGCCAAGACCAGTATCCACGATAAACCAGCCGTCCTGATCTTCGATAAGATACAAATTGATGTGATCAAGTGAGCCCGGTAAGGGCATGCGTAGCCACTGTACTCCAGGTGCAATTTCCATGCAGACGCCGGGAGGAGGAATAAGCGAGAAAGGGTATCGAATTCTTTTCATAGGCTATTCATTTACCGCGAGCCTTAGTGTTATAGCGTAGAAGTTTATCAGAAATACCGATTACGTCATGCCTAGCAAAGTCAATGACAACAAGGGCAATATATTGACATAAATAAGATTGGGTGTAAAGTGAGTGGCAAATATAGAGAGGCAACCAGTGAGCCAGAAAAATATCGAATTAGATGAAATTCACAGTCGCTTAATCTTTCGACTGTTTCAAACGTCAAATGTCATGCATCGTAGCGGTACGTTGGCGCTGAATAGTGTGGGTGTGACCAGTCAGCAATGGTCCGTACTCGGTGCGTTATCTCGACCAAAGGTTGAGGAAGGCATGACGGTGAATGAGATGTGCCGCTACCTGATGGTGAGTCGGCAAAATTTATCCATTATGTTAAACCGGTTAGAGGTGGCAGGCTATGTTAAACGCACACAGGATAAGCTGGATCAGCGTTCTAAGCGTATCATATTGACGGCAAGTGGTCGTGAAGCGCTCAACGAAATTAACCGTTTGATGGAAGTGTTTTTCGAAAAAGTGATGAAAGGATTGTCTCGAGATGATCAGATTTCCTGCGTACATTACCTAACACGTTTACGGGATAATATGTCAATAGATTGACATAAATTTAAGTTTTTGCTATTTTCTCGTTTTTTGTAAATAGATAGTTTCCAATTAACCATAGCTAAGTCCATTAAGCTCGTAGAAAGATCCCTAGGAGAATCAACAATGACAACCTACTCTGCACCCGTTAAAGACATGCAATTTGTGATGAACGAATTAGCCGGTTACAACGACATGGCCCAGTTACCTGGCTTCGAAGAAGCAACAGCTGATTTGCTGACAGTGGTTTTGGAGGAGGCCGGTAAATTGGCGGCGGAGGTGTTAGCACCCTTAAATCAGAAAGGTGATCAAGAGGGAGCAAAATTAGTAGACGGTAAGGTAGCGGCGACCGCAGGTTTTGATGCCGCGTATCAACAGTTTATTGAAGGCGGCTGGATGTCAATCAGCCAGTCGCCAGACTTTGGTGGTCAGGGGCTGCCACATTTGTTACTAACGGCCACCTCTGAAATGTGGAATGCCTCAAATTTAGCTTTTTCCCTTTGTCCGTTGTTGACCACTGGTGCCATCGAGGCCATTGAAACCCATGCCAATGAGGCGCTCAAGCGTCAGTATCTGCCTAAGCTCATCAGTGGTGAATGGGCTGCTACGATGAATTTGACGGAACCTCAGGCCGGAACTGATCTGGCTGCCGTGCGTGCCAAAGCTGTTCCCAATGGTGACCATTATTTGGTGAGCGGTCAGAAAATATTTATTACCTGGGGCGATCATGAGCTAACAGAAAATATCGCGCATTTAGTGCTTGCCCGGCTACCGGATGCGCCGGAAGGGGTTAGGGGGATTTCGTTATTCTTAGTGCCCAAATTTTTAATTAATACCGATGGTAGCTTAGGCGCACGTAATGATTTGCGGGCAGTGTCCCTGGAGCACAAGATGGGTATTCATGGCAGCCCGACCTGCGTTATGAGTTATGGCGATGAAGGCGGTGCAATAGGCTATTTGGTGGGTGAGGAGAATAAAGGCCTCTCCGGCATGTTTACTATGATGAATCACGCCCGCTTGGGTGTCGGAACTCAGGGTGTGGCCATTGCTGATCGCGCCTATCAGCAAGCGGTTGCTTACGCTCGTGAGCGACTTCAGGGCGAGGCTCCCGGCATCAAAGGCAGGGCTGCAATTATTCATCATGCCGATGTTAGACGAATGTTGATGACCATGCGTGCTTTGACCGAAGCAGCGCGGGCGGTGAACTATGTGAGTTCGGCGACTATGGATTTTGCTCATCGCGCTGAAACTGAAGAACAGCGCCAAGGCCATCAAGCGAGAATAGATTTATTAACGCCAATTGCCAAAGGTTGGTGCACTGAAGTCGCACAGGAAGTGACTTCGCTGGGAGTTCAGATACACGGTGGTATGGGGTTTATCGAGGAAACGGGTTGCGCCCAGCATATGCGAGACGCCCGGATCACGACTATTTACGAAGGCACCACAGGCATACAGGCATTAGATTTGGTCGGTAGAAAAATCTTGCGTGACGGCGGCCAAGCGCTGATGGCGTTGCTGTCTGAAATGGAAGCATTCGACACTGAATTGGAGCAGGCGGGTGATCAGTTAAGCGCAATTAGAAATAGCTATAAAGATGGCAGAATAGCGTTAATGAAGGCGTCGGAATGGTTACGTAGTCACGCTATGGACAGCCCGCATACGCCAGGCGCTATTTCCTTCGACTACCTCATGTTGATGGGTACGGTGGTGGGCGGCTGGCAAATGGCGCGAGCGGCAATTGTCGCCAATAAAGCATTGGCAAGCGGTGAGGGCGATCAGGATTTTTATAGGAGCAAGCTTGCAATAGCTGGGTTCTACGCTGCCCACATTATGCCGCGCGCGAAAACCCATCTAGCGGGTGTGTTGGCTGGAGAACAAGCAATTATGGGTTTAGATGCGGATCTTATGTAGCCGACAACTGTAGAAAGTTGGAGAAAAGGAATGAATGAAGTCGTAGTGTTGAGCGCGGTTAGAACGGCAGTAGGTGATTTTGGTGGTAGTTTGAAAAATCATTCTCCTGGCGATTTGGCTGCCGCAGTGACGAGGGAAGCGGTAGCCCGGGCGCAGGTGTCGGCCGATGACATTGGCCATTCAGTTTTCGGCAGTGTCATTGGTACTGAGCCGCAGGATATTTACCTAGCAAGAGTGGCGGCAATTAATGCAGGACTGCCTCATACCGTGCCAGCGGTTACGGTTAACCGGCTGTGCGGCAGCGGTTTGCAGGCGATAATCACAGCAGCGCAACAAATAGAATTAGGTAAATGTGGGGCTGCCGTAGCTGGTGGTGCGGAGTCGATGAGCCGTGCCCCCTATGTTGCCACAGGTGCTCGTTTCGGTAATCGCATGGGAGATGGCAAGCTGATCGATATGATGTTGTCCGCCTTGCACTGCCCTTTTGAAAAAGTACACATGGGGATGACTGCCGAAGCGATTGCTGAAAAATGGGGAATTTCCCGCGAACAACAGGATGAGCTGGCAGTACAAAGTCATAATCGTGCGCAAAGGGCAATCGAGGAAGGACGTTTTAAAGAGCAGATTTTACCGCTCGAACTGAAGTCTCGCAAAGGCGTCACTCTGTTCGAGCAGGACGAGCATGTACGCTTCGATATCCGGCTAGAGGATATGGCCGGACTGAGGCCAGCATTCAAAGAGAATGGCACAGTAACAGCCGGTAACGCTTCCGGAATTAATGATGCCGCTGCCGCCTTGGTATTGATGGATCGAGCGGAAGCGGAGCGAAAAGGTTTGCAGCCTATGGCGCGTCTGGCGGGCTATAGCTATGCGGGTGTCGAGCCTCTTTATATGGGGATCGGGCCAGTTCCTGCGGTACGTAGTTTGTTAGCGGAAGCTGGTTTGAGTGTGAATGATATTGATGTATGGGAAGTCAATGAAGCCTTCGCAGCGCAAGCTATCGCAGTGGCTCGCGATCTGGAAATACCTTCAGAGAAGCTCAACCCAAATGGGAGTGGGATTGGTATAGGCCACCCCATAGGCGCAACCGGGGCGCTAATTACGGTAAAAGCACTCTATGAATTGCAAAGAGTTGCTGGACGGTATGCCGTGGTGACTATGTGTATTGGTGGTGGTCAGGGAATTGCGGCCTTATTTGAAAGAATTTAATCGCTTGCCTGGGGTTTACAGGCAAGCGCTATCCAGGAGGCCCTAGCCAGGGCCTTTTTTAAGGTAGTATTCTGTGAACCCCGGTTATGTAAATTCGCGCTCTGCTGTTTGAATTGGCAAGTCATTAATACTTGCAATACGTTGGCGCATCAAGCCGTTAGGATCAAACTCCCACAACTCATTGCCATAGGATCGAAACCATTGGCCCGCATCGTCATGCCACTCATACCGAAAGGTAACGGCGATGCGGTTCTCAGTGAAGGCCCAGAGCTCTTTTTTTAGGTGATAACCTAATTCTTTATTCCACTTGCGAGTAAGGAAAGCTCTAATTTCCTCGCGGCCAGATAAAAACTCAGAGCGATTACGCCATTGTGAGTCGGGCGTATAAGCAAGTGCTACCAGTTCTGGATTTTTTGTGTTCCAAGCGTCTTCAGCGGCGTGAACCTTAATCAGGGCAGTTGTTTGGGTAAAGGGTGGCAGGAGTGGTTTGTTATTCATGATTGTGTCCTTTTTATCGTTTAGCGATGTTGTGATTTAAGTAATTGTGGCGAGTACTCAAGAAAATCCCATGTTAATGGCAAAGCGTGGGAAACAAGCTGCGCCTGATCCAGTGTGAAACGCACTAAGCGTTCTGCATCAGGAAATGCCTGAATATCAGCGTCATCCCAGAGTATCTCCGCACGCCCGGTAAGATGGAGCAGGTCTGCGGTCGGGTAATGAATGAATAACAAGCCCGTCAGGGGATTGAGGGTTATATTACCCAGCGTATTAAAAAACCGGTTGCCGCTATAATCAGGAAATGTCAGAGTGCGATCATCATCAACCTGGATAAAACCCGGTAAACCGCCACGGTGTGAAACATCGACGCCTCGATTAAAATGGTCAGTTCCGTCGTCGAAAAGGCTGCTAATAAAAAAACTATCTGCGTCTTGCAGAATGCCTGCTATCTCGTCATCGAAACGATCAAACTGCTTTGTGGTGGTTTTTTGCATTTCTTGTTTTTGCCAAACGTGTTGGCGCTTATGAATGTAGCGGGGACAGTTGCCAAAGCTCTGTTTCACTTTTAGTTTGAGCTTGCCGTTTTTGAATTGTGTAATCTCTGCATTCATGCGATTACGGCGGCGAGTTTCTAGTTCGATACCTAAAAGACCGATATTAGAACCGGTTTTGAGTTGATTGAGTACCGGGTCAAATGGAACGGGGTTTGCTTTGACCTCTAAATGAAAAGAGTCTGGGGCTTGCACAAAACCTGGTTGGCCAGTCAGAAGAGTCGTCCAGGGACGACTCTCCTTGTCCAGTGCGCCGATCATCAGTATCGGTAGTTTCTCAAATAATTCGCGATGCTGTTCCGGCATATGGTCACGAATAACCTTAGGGCCCAACTCGTTCATCCGCGCTCTTACCCCGAGTCGTTCCTGTAATAGCTGTTCACCGGGATGAAACGCCTCCTGGATCGGTTGGGAAAGAGAATTTTTCATGGCATGTCTCTTGTTATTTAGCGGCAATAAATTCAATACGAATACCACCAGGAATGATACACATCATGTGTTGTGCGGGGCCGCCACCTAAGGATTCAGGCGCGAATTCAATCTCAACGTCGTCATGATTTTCGAGTTGATGATGCAGTTGATTCAGACTGTCGGGGCCGTCGACTGCAAGGGCGAGGTGATGCAGTCCAATTTGGTTATGCCGGTCAAAGGGTAGTGTGTTCGCGGGATCTTTTGCTTGCCAAAGGGTGATCATGGTATGTCCGTCAGATAAAAATACCGCCGGATAGTCCGGTACTTCACCCAGCTGTTGGTAGCCCAGGGTGTCGACAAAAAAGCTACGGCTGAGGTTGAGATTAGCTACGGTTAAACCGACATGGTGTACGCCTTTGGTTAGTGGGGTTGGGTTGCTCATGCTGCTCTCCTGATCTCTCTGTTTGTGAAATGATTGAAAACAAAAAGTGAACAGATCTGTACACTTTGGTTGAATAATAAGTAGACAGACCTGTTCATGTCAAGAGAAAGTAGCTATAATTCCCCTATTAAAATTTTTGGCAGGCTGAAAATGAGCAGGCAACCTAGAAAAGATTTTTTGCTGGAGACGGCTTATCGGCTGTTTAACGAACACGGTTATCACGCCACGGGGATTGATCTGATTCTGGCAGAATCAGGCGTTTCTAAAGCCACCCTGTATAAATATTTTCGAACTAAGGATGATCTAATTCTTGAGGTGCTAAAGCGTCGCCATGATGAATTTGATGCTATTGTGGATTCCTGTATCCAAAAATGTCTCGATAATAAGGGCAGCGCGCCTGCTCATCAGGCAATTCTGGCGATATTCGATGCGCTTAATGATTGGATTAACAGCAAACAGTTTTTCGGTTGCAACTTTATCAATGCGAGCGCTGAATATGGTGCACTGAATGACCCGATCCATCGCTTTGCCGCTGAGCATAAAGAGTCGTTAAGGGGCAAGGTTAAAGCGTTTTTGTCTGGTTTAAAAAAATCTCAACGTGAAGTGCTGGCGGATCAACTGCTCATGTTAATCGACGGCGCAATTGTCTCCGCTCAGGTAAGGGGTGATCGCCAAAGTGCGCTGAAGGCAAAAAAAGCGGGGGCGGTATTATTGGGGTTGCCGGATCAGGCGTCGAGTTTTCCTAATATTTCACCTAGTTTAACAGGCTGATCAGCCTGCAATTTCTCGTCCCAGGAAATCATATCCTTGCCGAATAATACAATGGCGGTGGAGCCAAGCTTGAATTGGCCCATTTCATCACCCCGGTCTAGTTTGATGGCTTCGCCATACTGGAAATTATGCAGCTGTCTTTTCGGTGGCGTTACGGGTCCGGCCCAAACTGTTTCAATGCTGGCGACAATCATCGCGCCGACCAAGATAACCGCCATGGGGCCTTGTGCCGTTTCGAACAATGCCACCATGCGCTCATTACGGGCAAACAAGCGGGGAATCTGGTTGGTCGTGAGTGGGCTGACGGAGAATAATCGCCCCGGTACATAAATCATCTGCTTCAGCTCACCTGTCAGCGGCATGTGCACGCGGTGATAATCCTTGGGGGAAAGGTAAATAGTGATGAATTTACCCTCTTCGAATTGAGCGGCCAATTTCTGCGAGCCACCAAGTAGTTCACGGGTAGAAAAATTATGGCCTTTGGCTTGAAAGATTCTGCCATTTTCAATATCGCCCACTTGGCTAATTGCGCCATCGGCTGGGCAGGCAACGTCTTGTTTATGTTCTGGAAACTCACGTGCATCCGGTTTCAAGGCACGGGTAAAAAAGTTGTTAAAGCTGGCGTAGGCTTGTGGGTTGGGTTCGGCTGCTTCCTCCATGTTCACATCGTAGGTGCTGATAAACCACTTGATCAGAGTGTTCTTAAACCAGGGCCAACGGCAATTGGCTAGGAAACCAATTAAGCGCGATAACATATGATGCGGCAGTAAAAATTGGGCGAGAATAAAGAAAAATTCTTTGATAACTGACAAGGTGATTACCTAAGTTAAGTGATTCATTAACGAGAAAAGCAAACTACTATTCAATGGGTGTATTCGGATCATTTCCCCACTCTGCCCAGGAGCCGGGATAGGCTTTGATCTTTGGGAAACCTAGTACTTTGCCCAATAGATAGGTAAAGCCAGAGCGGTGGTGGGTTTGACAGTGGGTGATGATTTCTTTGTCAGCGGTAATGCCTAGAGTGCTGAGTTCGGTGCGGATGCTTTCCAGGTCACGCAGTCGCAAGGCCCGGTTTTTATCCATGGCATTGGTCCATTCATAATTGGCTGCGCCGGGAATATGTCCGGCACGGGTGGCCCCGGATTTTTCGCCGCTATATTCCAGCGGGCCGCGAGCATCCCAAACGATAAAGTCTTCGGCCCCCAATCTTGCCTGAATATAGCTCATGTCGGCTATGGGCGATTGATTTAGACTGATACTAACGGCTCGGGAATGGGGCTGCTGGTTGCCCGCTTCGGTTGCCAAGCCCGAATCTTTCCAGGCATGGATACCACCGTTGAGATAAGAATAGTTTTGGTGGCCGATTACATCCAAAGTCCAAATCAAACGCCCGGCCCAGCCGCCGCCTTCATCATCGTAAGCTACGACGTGGGTGTCGGGCGTTAAGCCAAGATATCCGAAGGTTTTGTTAAGCTGTTCGACTTCGGGCAGTTTGCTGGGCACTGGTGGCGTACCGGCAAGCAATGCCTGGTAAGGTAAAAATACGGCCCCGGGCACATGGGCTTGCAGGTAATCCGCTTCTTTGCCAAGATCAACGATCAACAAATTGTTGTTATCGAGGTGGGTCTGAAGGGTTTCGGGTTCGATAATCAAACCCAGAGAATCTTGATTGCCTGCCATAACACTGTTCCTGCGGGTATCGTTGCTTATAAGAATGGTATTGTAAAGTATGCCCGCAGGGCTGTCAGCTGAACGACTGAGAATTGGGAGTGGTAAAGTGCAATTTGCGTCACCTTTGATTGAAGCAACGTTAATCAAACGCTACAAACGTTTTCTCGCCGATGTGGCGTTACCTGATGGCAGCCAGATGACGGTGCACTGCCCCAACACTGGCAGTATGAAAAACTGTGCCGAGCCAGGCAGCCGTGTGTGGCTGTCTGATTCGAACGATCCAAAACGAAAATACCGCCATAGCTGGAAACTGGTGGAAACCGCTCCGGGGGAAATTGCCTGCATCCATTCTGCGCTGGCGAATAAACTGGTCAATGAAGCCCTCGTTGAAAATAGGATTCCTGAGTTGGCGGGCTATGATGAAATAAAAACTGAGGTCAGATATGGCCAGGAAAAAAGCCGTATCGATTTGTTATTAGAAAAATCTGATCAACAATGTTTCGTGGAAATTAAAAGCGTCACCTTGGCTGTGGGTGAAGGGTTGGGGTTATTTCCCGACGCGGTTAGTGCGCGGGGAACAAAGCACTTACGTGAATTAATGCAGGCTAAAAAAGAGGGGGCAAGAGCAGTACTGTTTTTCTGTGTGCAGCATACCGGCATCACTCGGGTTGCACCTGCAGATGAAATCGATCCGCGCTATGGTGAAACATTAAGAGAAGCCGTAACTTCAGGAGTTGAGGTGTTGGTTTATGGCACGAAAATTTCTCCTGAGGGTGTTGCGCTTACAGAAAGATTGATTTTTGATAATTCTTACTGCTAAGTAGCCATTACTTCTTCATGTTCTCGACAAATAAGTTGTACCTCGTCTACGGTCAGCGGTTGCTTAACCAAGTCACAAAAAAACCCCTTATCTTTAGTTTTTCGGTTGTGCCGACATGAATGGCAAACACCAAAGGTTTTCATGCCATTGGCAGACAAAATACTGTTCAATAGCTGATTCAGTGAGATCACAATTGTATCTTGAGTTGTGCTGGGTAAGGCCTCGCAAGCCCTAATAAATTTTGGCGTGGGGATTATTTCGTTGACTAACCGTCGGCCTTTGGTGGACAGACTTAAGTGTGTAGTACGCTTATCTTTCTGGTCGGAAACCTTAATCAACAGCGCTTTATTTTCCAGCACCTTCAGGGTTTGAGAAACCGTACCTTTGGTTTGTCCCAAATATTCTGTCACCGCCATTGGCGTATCTGAATATTGGTTACAGATTGATAAATAATGTAGCACTTCCAGTTGCACGGGCAACAGCCCATGCTCGGCTCCTTTTTGACGTGCGTCAACTCTGAGCAGTTCGCTTAAACGTTCAACATAGTCGTAGATTTGATTTGTTTTCATGCCAATATAGTATCGACTAAAAACTATCTTGACAACCTCTGTATATTAAGATATTTTGCTTATAGTATCGAATCGATACTATAATTTATGACAAGGAGACTGTAATGAAAGAAGCTATTTTTTACCATGCTGGTTGTCCTATCTGTGTCAGTGCAGAGCAACAGGTACTCGCGGCGCTGGACAGTAATCGCTGTGATATTAAGGTGGTTCATTTGGGCCAGGAGCAAAGTCAAATTGCGGTCGCCGAACAGGCGGGCGTAAAGTCCGTTCCTGCTTTGGTACTTGAAGGAAACGTCTTTCATATTAATTTTGGCGCGTCACTTGAGGATTTAAGGGGGGTGTCTGATGTTTAAATTCTTCGCAGCCGGACTCCTTTTGGTGGCCGGCATTGTATTGCCTGCGTGCGCTCATGATCAAAGTGCGGGAGGTATTCAAACGCCAAAAAATAAAACAGCCTTGGCTCCTTTTGATATCGTACATACCAAAATTACCACGCAAGGAAATGTCGCTATCTTTCATATGGCAGTTTCAGGTCGAGCTGGTGAAAACAAACCCACGGCCACTGGACAGTTAGCCGGAAGTAATGTTTTTTCATACGTGTGGCCAACGTCAATGGATAGTTTTGCCGTTGGTTTTGAAAAAGCAGCCGGTATCCTGGCTTTGGCGGTGACCGTGCACCCTGATTTTGATGACACTCCGCTCTATGATGAGAATGGCGATAACGACACCGCAAACGATGGCAATCTGTGGCACAGTCATTGGGTTGTGTTACAGCCTAACGCAGAATGTGGTGACGGCGCATTAGGTGTGGTTGACATCCCAGAGGGAGCCAAGCCCAGACTACCGAAGACTTGGCCTGGTTTGCCGATACTGCTTGATAGCCCTGGCTGGAATCCAACATTCAACGTTGAAGCAGTAGAGGTCCGGGTGCCGTTCGATGATATTGGTGTGGTAACCAATATGAGTTTCGATGGCGTTACCGCCGGACTCAGGGTAAATCAGAGCGTACATGCGCCATTGTTATGCGTGGTGAACGTGATGGATGTCGCTTCGGGTGATCTGAGTCTGCCTGGGCAAGTGAACCGTTGAAGCTGATAGTGAAGGGAGCTTAGTGCTAGTCTGGTTTGTTTTCTTTAAAGTGTCGGTGTGAAGTCTACGGCGTTCTAGGAACCTAACGAGCCTGAGTCATGTTGACTCAGGCTCTTGATCCACCAGAATCACTTGTCCATTCACTACCTCAAATGGAATGGCCTTTAGCTCCTGACCCTTGCACGGCCCCGCAATGCAATATCCATCCTCGATCTGAAACTGTGCTCCGTGAGTCGAGCACAGGAGATAGAAATTATCGAAAGTCATAAAGTCATCGGGTTGCCAATCCAGATTGATGCCGGTGTGTGGGCAGCTGTTGCGATAAACATGCACCCGGCCTTTCTTCTTTGCGACCAGTAGTTTCTCTCCCTTTACTTCGAAACCTCTGGCTTCGCGTTCGGGAATATCATCAATATGGCAGAGTACGGTCATGAGTTAAGAGGCTCTTCTTCGCGATATTCATCAAGGTCGGAAAGGTCATTAAACAAGTTGCGATTAAGCATCTTTTCGCTATTGGCGATAATTAAAGAAACCATCGAATCGCCACTAATGTTAACGACAGTGCGCATCATATCCAGCAAGCGATCAACGCCAATAATAATGGCAATGCCCTCAACGGGCAAACCGACCTGTTGTAATACCATCGCCAGCGTAATCAAGCCAACGCCTGGGACGCCAGCAGTACCAACGGACGCAAGGGTGGCGGTGGCGATAACCATTAAATAGCCGCTCAGTCCGATATCTACATTAAAGGCCTGGGCGATAAATACCGTGGCGACCCCCTGCATAATGGCCGTGCCATCCATATTGATAGTGGCGCCGAGCGGCAAGGTAAAAGAGGCGATAGAATTATCGACACCGAGCCGGTGTTCGGCGACATTCAGTGTGACGGGTAACGTGGCGCTACTGGATGACGTGCTAAAGGCAAACAGCATGGCCGGACGAATATTGGTAAAAAAGGTGATGGGGTTGAGGCGAGCTAACAGCCATAGAATAAGTGAGTACACACCTAAGGCATGTAGCAGCAACACCAGCACTACGGTAAAAAAGTACCAGATCAGATCGGCGATGGCACTATAGCCTAAACCCGCAAAGAGCTTGGCAATCATGCAGAATACGCCATAAGGCGCGATATGCATCAAAATCACTACCATCTTCATTACGACTTCGTTGAGATGGTTGAAAATCTGCTGAACTTTGCGCCCTGGTTCACCGCTTCTGGATACGGCGATACCCATCAGGATTGAAAAGACGATGATTTGTAGCATATTACCTTCCGCCATCGCCTTAATGGGGTTGGTCGGGAAAATATTGATGAAGACTTCTTTGAGCGAAGGGGCTTCGTTGGGTACAAAGGTAACCTGCTCAGCCATGTTCATACCGACGCCGGGCTGAATCAGGCTTGCTACCAGCAGGGCGGTACTGATGGCAATGGCAGTAGTCAGCATATAGAGCGCTAGCGTTTTGACTGCCATGGCACCCATGCGGGCATTGTCACCCAGTTCGCTGCAACCGCACACCAGCGAGACGAATACCAGCGGCACTACCAACAGCTTTAAGGAGTTGAGGAAAATCGTACCGACTACATCAAGTACGCCATCGACTAAGGCCCAATGCAGCCAATGATTCACCCCCTCAGGCATCCAGGTGGCTTGATTGAGGCCATTTAGTGTAATGCCCAGCAGCAGGCCCAAAGCCATACCAATGAGTATACGTGCGGTTAGGTTCATTCTAATCCCTTTATTCTATGGGCGGTGCGAAATGCAGGCCGCCCTTATGATGAAGATTATTAGCGCCTCGTGGTAGTTGGTAGTCGCCAAAATGACGATCAAAAATTTCTGCGTAGTTGCCGGTTTGTCGAATCACTTGAATTGGCCAGTTTGCATCCAAACCCATCGCCGAGCCACTTAAGTCCGCTGCTTTTATTATCTGGAAGGCATGCTGATCACTTTTGAGTTGCTCTATGGAGGTTTGCGTTACACCTAAATTTTCAGCATTTAGTAGCCAGTAAATGGTCCAGCGCACAATTTTGAACCATTCATGATCGCCCTGTCGAATCAGCGGCGCGATAGGTGTGGCAGCAATATCAGTAACAATGAGCTGAGTTTTAATCGTGCTAGGGAAGTTCAAGCGTGCGATTGCCAATCGTGACACTTCTCCAGGCAGCGCATCGCACTGGCTGTTTTCAAATGCTTTCACCGCGATCCCGAAGGAAGGAAAGTCAATTCTTTTCACGCTATCAGCCAGGCCGTTAATACTTTTTTCAGCACCAGGATAAAGGCAGATTTTTTTCTTACTGAGTTCGCTTAACTGATTAATGCCCGCCTCCAGGCGTGCGATAAATGCTTGTTCCTGATAGTACCAGGGGGTGACGAAGGTGAGGCCAAGCGCGGTATCCGGCAACATTGTCCATTCATTATGCCGAACCAGCAAGTCAATTTCGCCTGACTGCAATAAATTGTAACCCTGCTCGCTGGCAATGGGAGTAAAGCGCACTTTTTGGGCATCATTTAAGACCGCCGCCGCAACTGCACGGCAAAGGTCGACCTCTAACCCTTGCCAGCCTTGATCCGACTGGATGGCAAATCCAGGCAGGCTACTGTGAACGCCGCAATCAATAAAGTTTTTCTGACGCACGTCCTGTAAGGTTGAAGCACAGAGTAACTGGCTTAGCAGCATGGCTATGCAACTAGTGATAATTCCTTGTATTAATCGTGTTGTGATCATTGATTCTTTTCAGTGTAATTATCGGGAGTAATAAATTTAATATCGCCATAATAAGCGATCGCTTGAGACTTGCTATTGTCAGTATCTGTCATGATGGCAATACCGGATAGCCTGGGTGGCTGCTTGCCAAAACTGGCGAGATAGTCAGCCACTACATTTCGTTTTATCTCAATCCAGGAGCCAATACCGACATCCGCCCGGTTGACAGGAATCATCATCACACTCGCGGTATAGGGGTTTGGTATGGGTTGATTTAATTCGGCGGAGTGAGCCCAGATATAATTCAAGGCATGAGTGCTCAGGGCTTGATTGGACGATAGCTGTCGCCACAGCCACTTGAGTTTGCTTTCATTGGGTTCAGGGGCATTGAATATCAGATAGATTCTGGCGGCGTGATCATCGTTCTCTCGCTTGCTATCGTCATCACCTGAGGGTCGTTGCGTGACTTTCCAGCGCCAGGAAAGTAGAGGGTATTTCGAGAGATCGATATCCAGTGGTCGAATAAGACCCGATGCGGCCGTATTGCTGGTAGCCTCAATAACATTGATGCCCTGGTCGAGAACAAGTTGATAATCTGTATGCTCAGGGATAGCTTCAAATTGATAAGGCTGCCAATTGCTGAATATTTCTGCTGTGTTTCCTGAGGAAAACTGACCGACCCATAGCTCTTGCTCATCGGCAACGGTGCTTGGCGCTGCAATCATACTTAAAAGCAGTATTAAGCAAAAAGCGTCGTTACAGGGCTGGCGAGTGCGGGGTTGCATACTCTTACTCGCGTAAACTGATACAGGGCCAGCCGCGCCGCTGCGCTTCGGCAATCAGTTCTGGGTCACCATCGACTACTACTGGATTGTCTACTTGCTCAAGCAGCGGCATATCGTTAATTGAATCGCTGTAACCATAGCTATTTTCAAGAGACATATTGTTATCTTTCAACCAAGTATTGAGACGAGTAATCTTACCCTCGCGGTAGGAAGGAATACCTTGTAATTTTCCGGTGTATTGACCGTTCTCCATTTCGGGTTCGGTAGCGATAAAGTCGTCCACACCCAACAGTTTGCAAATTGGGGCGGTAATAAAACTATTGGTCGAGGTGATAATCAGTAAATAATCACCTTGGTTTCTGTGGCGTTCGAGCAAGGCGGTACTAAGCGGCAGAAACAGCGGCTGTATTTTTTCGCGCATGAATTCTTGATGCCATTGGTTCAACTGGTCGATATCATTTGTCGCTAACGGCGAGAAGGCAAAATTGATATATTCATAAATATCCATTTGCCCTTGCTGATACTGCTGATAGAAGTAGTCATTTTTTTGCTGATATTCAGCGGGATCGACGACGCCTTTTTCAACCAGAAATTCTCCCCAGGCGTGATCGCTGTCGCCAGCGATGAGTGTATTGTCCAGGTCAAAGATAGCTAGCGCCATTGATATTCCTCATGTTCAGGTAAAGATTGTGCTCACATTATAGCGGGTTTATGTTAGTGTTAGCGGTTGGAACCGAATATTTATCTCGCAGGAACCTCGATTGAGGTGGCGTTCGATAGAGGCTGTTAGTGTATAGCCAATAGAGAAATTTCAGCGTATTAATACTTGCATGTCCAGTCTAAGCTGGCCATGTCAAATGCGACAGCGCGCAAACTAAGAGGGTACATTCGGTATTTTAGCATTGCTATAAACAGGATTTTACCGTGATTGATTCGGACGGATTTCGTCCCAACGTTGGCATTGTGTTGGTCAACACTAGGGGACAAGTGCTTTGGGCGCGCCGTATTGGACAGAATGCATGGCAGTTTCCACAGGGTGGCATCAAATCAGATGAAATCCCAGAGGAAGCACTATACCGCGAGTTGCAAGAGGAAGTCGGGCTGGTTGAAACGGATGTTAAAGTGCTTGCCCGCACCCAGGGCTGGTTAAGATATAGACTACCTAAGCGCCTCATGCGACCTAACAGCGGCACTCTCTGTGTCGGCCAAAAACAAAAATGGTTTTTACTCCAGATGCTTTGTCAGGATGACAAAGTGAGCTTCGACCTCACCAATAGCCCAGAATTTGATCATTGGCGTTGGGTCAGCTATTGGTATCCTGTGAGTCAAGTAGTGATTTTTAAACGTGATGTCTACCGGCGTGCGCTGATGGAGTTAGCCCCCAGTGTCCTGATGGCCGGGCATAAGCAAATAAACTAGGCTGAGGAGAGTTAATGCTAGATATCCTGCGCAGCATCGTACAGGAAGTTAATTCAGCGACGGATCTACGATCCGCGATGGAAATTGTTGTCGAGAGAGTGCAACAAGCTCTTGGTTCTAGCGCCTGCGCCATTTATCAGCTGTCCTCCAGTCATACCCATTTCGTGTTGCGTGCTGCGCGTGGCCTGAATCAAGAGTCCGTGGGTAAAGTACGGCTCAAAATGTCTGAAGGCCTGGTAGGGCTTGTCGGTAATCGGGCTGAACCCTTGAATTTAGATGAAGCATCCCTGCACCCTAATTACCAATACTTCCCTGAAACGGGTGAGGAAAAATTTCACTCATTTTTGGGCGTGCCCGTTATCCACCATAGAAATGTCCTGGGCGTGCTTATTGTGCAGGATAAAGAGGCGCATCAGTTCGACGAAAAAACGGAGTCCTTTTTAGTCACGTTAGCATCCCAGTTGGCTGTGGTATTAGCCCATGCCAATGCGACTGGTGCGATGCGCATTACCCAGCAAACAGGTAAAAAACGCTATGTCACCTTCGAAGGAGGTGCTGGCGCTCCTGGCGTGGCTGTTGGGGAGGTGGTCGTGATCTATCCGTTGGCGGATTTGGACGCTGTTCCCGACAAGAGTATCGAAAATATCGACGAAGAGTTGGCCTTGTTAAGTAAGGCTGTACGTAATGTAAAGCGCGATATCCGTGCCGTGAGCATTAAGCTATCCTCCAATTTGGGCGTTGAGGAGCGCGCACTTTTCGATGTTTATATGAAAATTCTGGATGATAATGCACTGGCGGGAGAGGTGGTGGCTCTGATCAAACAGGGTCAGTGGGCACAAGGCGCTTTACGGGATGTGATTGATACCCATGTACGGGCTTTTAATTTAATGGAAGACCCTTATTTGCGTGAACGCGCCTCTGATATTCGTGATCTTGGCCGCCGAATACTTTCTTACCTGCAGGAAAAGCAGCGTGAGAAACGTGAATTCCCAGAGCACACTATTTTGATTGGGGAAGAATTAACGCCGGCTGATTTAGGAGCTGTGCCAAAGGGAAAACTGGCAGGTTTGGTGACGTTGCGTGGGTCCAGAAACTCACATATTGCCATTCTAGCGCGCGCCATGGAAGTGCCAACAGTCGTGGGCATTGATATTCCCTATAAACAAATGGACGGTATCGAACTGATTGTCGATGGCTACCAGGGCAAGGTATTCCCTAATCCACCGCCCCAATTACGGCAACATTTTGATGCGGTAATTCGCGAAGAAAAAGCAATGGAGCGCGGCCTGGAAGTGCTGGCGGACCTACCCGCGGAAACTTTAGACAAACACCGCATCCCCTTGCGAGTGAATACGGGTTTACTTTCTGACGTGGCGCGCTCATTGGAGCGCGGCGCAGAGGGGGTGGGGCTATATCGCACTGAGGTTCCCTTTATGATGACGGATCGATTCCCGAGTGAGAAGCAGCAGCGTGAATTTTATCGTGGCCAACTGGAAGCCTTTGCACCGCATCCGGTGACTATGCGAACCCTCGATGTGGGGGGGGATAAGCAGCTACCCTATTTCCCTATCAAAGAGGAAAATCCTTTCCTGGGCTGGCGCGGTATTCGTATTACCTTGGATCATCCTGAGATTTTTTTAGTACAAGTCCGCGCTATGTTGGAAGCAAGCGCTGGGCTGGATAATCTACGTATTATGTTACCGATGATTTCAAATGTGACGGAAGTAGAGGAAGCGCTGCATCATATACACCAAGCCTATTACGAAGTTCGTGAAGAAGGGTTTGATGTGATCATGCCCTCGATTGGTGTCATGGTTGAAGTGCCTGCGGCGGTTTATCAGGCCCGCGAGCTTGCCCAACGGGTTGATTTTCTTTCCGTCGGCAGTAACGATTTAACCCAGTATTTATTAGCAATTGATCGCAATAATAGTAATGTCGCTGACCTTTATCATTCATTCCACCCTGCAGTGCTAAAGGCGTTACGTTCAGTGGTGAATCACGCCCATCTTGAGAATAAAACCGTGAGCATATGTGGAGAGCTGGCCGGAGATCCTGCCGGTGCGATCCTGCTATTAGCGATGGGCTATGATGAACTGTCAATGAGTGCTTCCAATATTCTGCGGGTGAAGGCCGCGATTCGCTCGGTAACCATGAAGCGTGCACAAGAGCTGTTGGAGGAAGTGTTGCAAATCGATAGTGTCGACGTGATTCAAACCTGTTTGGATAAGGCATTATCTGAAATCGGGATAGAGACCATCGATACCCGAATTCATTAATGTAGGTCTGACGCCACGCCGCCATGACAATCTTTCTAACTTATCTCGCTTTAGGCGCTGCGGCTGGCACTATCGCTGGGTTATTTGGGCTCGGTGGAGGAATTATCATAGTCCCCGCTTTAGTTATTGCCTTTCAGTCGCAGGGAATCAGCGCTGAGCTGATCATGCATATGGCGATTGCCTCATCGCTTGCAACCATTGTGTTAACATCGCTTTCCTCGATATACGCACATCATCAAAAGCAGGCCATTCGCTGGGAGTTATTTAGTTGGATTGCGTTCGGCATACTCTTGGGGGCCTGGTTAGGTGTACGAACAGCAATTAGCCTAAATGGCGAAGTATTACAGATGATTTTTGGCGTTTTTTTACTGGTCGTGGCGCTGATTATTAGTTTTAATATCGCGCCAGATAGGGGCCGTTCCATGCCGGGTAAGCCAGGCTTATCAATTGCCGGTATCGGCATTGGCTGGTTTTCTGCTCTATTGGGTATTGGCGGAGGCACGCTGAGTGTGCCCTTTTTTACTTGGTGTAATTTGCGGATGCAGAGTGCTGTGGCATTGGCGGCGGCCTGTGGCCTGCCAATTGCACTGATGGGTACCTTAGCAAATATGTATGAAGGTTGGAGTATCTCGGCATTACCACCCTATAGTGCGGGATATATTTATCTACCAGCGGTAGCAGCGATTGCCATTACCAGCGTTCCTTTTGCCCGAATTGGCGCTAAACTCGCCCATCGTTTGCCAGCGCGTCAATTAAAGCAGGCTTTTGCGCTGGTGCTGGTAGCTGTTGGCATTAAATTCATTCTATAACGGAGAGTTGAACGCTGTGTTAACTTACCCAAGCATAAATCCTGTCGCACTCTCGGTCGGCCCGTTAAAAGTGCATTGGTACGGGATCATGTATTTAATCGGCTTCGTGGCAGCCTGGTGGTTAGCGCGTCTGCGCTCAAAACAAGATGGGTCACCGCTCAATCAAGAGCAAATTTCCGACCTCATTTTTTATGGTGCACTGGGCGTGGTAATCGGTGGTCGTTTCGGCTATGTGCTGTTCTATCATTTTGATTATTTTCTGCAAAACCCGTTGTGGCTGTTTTATATCTGGGAAGGTGGCATGTCGTTTCATGGTGGCTTACTTGGTGTGGTTACAGCACTCTTTATTTATGGCCGGAAGTTGGGGGTAAATGGTTTTGTCCTAACTGATTTTATTGCGCCGATGGTGCCCATTGGACTAGGCGCTGGGCGTATCGGCAACTTTATCGGTGGCGAACTCTGGGGGCGGGTGTCGGATGCGCCTTGGGCCATGGTTTTCCCCAACGCGGGTAATCTGCCGCGCCACCCATCGCAGCTTTATCAGTTTGCCCTGGAAGGTGTGGTTTTGTTTGTGGTTTTGTGGTGGTTTTCCTCAAAGCCTCGACCGCGCATGCAAGTGTCTGGTTTGTTTTTGATAGGCTATGGTGTTGCCCGATTCGCAGTGGAGTTTTTCCGACAGCCCGATTCGCATATTGGCTTCCTCGCTTTTGGCTGGCTGACCATGGGGCAGTTGTTAACGCTGCCAATGATTTTGGTTGGATTGTTTTTTATGCAGTTTGGCCGCAAGCACTACCCGCTGAAAGGGAGATAAATGAACATAGCGGATGTTAATCATCTTAATTAGAAAATCACTATGAAACAGTATCTAGATTTAATGCAGGACGTGCTGGATAACGGAACCGATAAAGAAGACCGCACCGGCACGGGAACAAGGTCAGTATTTGGTCGTCAGATTCGGTTCGACCTGGCTCAGGGCTTTCCACTCGTGACCACTAAAAAATGTCATCTGCGCTCCATTATTTATGAGTTACTATGGTTCCTGCAGGGCGATACCAACATTAAATACCTGCAAGACAATGGCGTATCGATTTGGGACGAATGGGCTGATGAGAACGGCGACTTAGGGCCGGTTTATGGCGAGCAATGGCGTTCCTGGAAAAGGCCGGACGGCACCACCGTCGATCAAATTAGTAACGTATTACATCTGCTAAAAACCAATCCGGATAGTCGCCGTATTATGGTCGTGGCCTATAATCCGGGAGTGGCTGATGAAATGGCGCTACCGCCTTGCCATTCACTGTTTCAATTCTATGTGGCGAAGGGAAAGTTATCCTGCCAGCTCTACCAGCGTTCGGCGGATTTATTTTTGGGTGTACCGTTCAACATTGCCTCCTATGCCCTATTGACTCACATGTTGGCGCAGCAGGCTGATCTGGAATTGGGTGAATTTGTGCATACCTTTGGCGATTGCCATCTGTATAACAACCACCTGACTGACACTATTGTCTTTGCTCAGCTAAGACGAGAACCGCGACCGCTTCCGCATTTAACGATTAAACGAAAACCCGCATCATTATTTGATTACCGCTTTGAAGATTTCGAGGTAGTGGGTTATGACCCATATCCGGCGATTAAAGCGCCCGTGGCAGTGTAATGGTCTACGGTACCTTTTAGGCTATACTAAAGATCGTTTTAGCGAAGCCATCCTTTGCAGCAAATGGATCACTCATCATGAGCGTTTCGGGGAAAGAAAATCGACGTAATTACAAGCGTTATCGAACGTTAAAGTACACAGCCTTGGTGCAGCGATGGCTCGGGCTCGGTCAGTTTGGCGTGCGTCGGGAAGCCGCGCTGATCAACTTCAACCGTAATGGCGCATCGCTTTGTTGTGAACAAAACTATAAAGAAGGTGATCGGTTACGGCTGACCATTCAATCCGCCAGCGAACGTATTTCAAATATCCATGCTTTGGTACGTCATGTTCGCCAAGTCAAAGGGGAATGCTATATCGGTCTGGAATTTGTCGAAGGGAAAGATTTCCAACGACAGCTTTCCGGTGAACGTAAGAGTATTTTGGCGAGCATGGAAGAGGTGATTAACCATCAGTTGGCATAGTGCTGGGTGCTTCCATGATCTCTTTATATGAACGGTGGCTGTTGCTGGCGGGTTTGCTGGGGGCGCTGGCGTTATCGCTGATTCATCCCTACGATGGCTTTACCTGGTTTCTGGAAACGTTTCCGGTTCTATTGGGCGTGCCGTTAGTGCTGGTGACTTTCCAACGTTTTCCTTTAACGCCGCTGCTATATCGGCTGCTGTTTATCCATGCTCTGATTCTTATTGTCGGCGCGCATTACACCTATGCGCGGGTGCCCTTGGGATTTTGGCTGCAGGATTGGTTTGATTTTTCGCGCAATCATTATGATCGTATCGGCCATATTGCACAGGGTTTTATTCCGGCAATTTTGGCGCGTGAAATCCTGCTACGGCGTTCTCCCTTGCTGGCGGGTAAATGGTTATTCTACATCGTTACCTCCATTTGTTTAGCCTTTAGCGCCTTCTATGAAATGCTGGAATGGTGGACGGCAATAGGCGCTGAAAAAGCTGCGGTTGATTTCCTGGGTACTCAGGGAGATAACTGGGATACGCAATGGGATATGTTTTTGGCGCTGTTAGGGGCTATGGGAGCACAGTTTATTTTTGCGCGCCGTCACGATCAGGCAATTCGTGACCTTGAGCATTTGCATCAAGTCGTAGCGGACTAGTCGATTTTTCCACAGCGGATGACGTGCTCTCCGCAATCCGTTATTCTTCCGTTAATCCGTTCCCTGTGCTGCTAGGCACGTCAGTATTGAAGAGGCTATAGATCTGTGAGATTGGCACTAATCGTCGCTATGGCGGAAAACCGCGTCATTGGCATTAACAATAATTTGCCCTGGCATCTTGCTAACGACCTTAGATATTTTAAGGCCATTACCATGGGCAAACCGGTGATTATGGGGCGTAAAACCCACCAGTCCATCGGCAAGCCGTTACCGGGTAGAACGAATATTGTGATTAGCACCGATGCGGGGGCCGATTTTGAGGGTTGCAGTGTTGTTTCCTCAGTCGAGGAAGCTCTTGAATTAGCTGAAAATATTGCATTAATAGATGGCGCATCCGAGGCTATTGTGATGGGTGGTGCACAGGTATACGAACTCTGCTTGCCTTTTGTGGATCGAATCTACCTCACCGAGGTACATGCGCATGTCAGAGGTGACGCCTATTTCCCGAAATTTGATCGCAGTGAATGGCAGGAAGTGGGGCGAGAGGATTTTGACCCAGAGGGCGATAATCCTTACGAATATAGTTTTGTGGTGCTGGATAGGTTGAGATAAAAAATAAGCAGCTCTTTTTAAAGAAGGATAATCACATATGAAGTTTCTTAAATATCTTGCTGGCGTTGTTCTTCTCGTTGTAATAGTCGGTCTTTTTTTGCCTGCGACTACTCATATCGAACGAGAGGTGCTTATACAGGCCCCGCCACAGGTTGTCTTCGGCTATATCAACGATTACCGAAAATTCAATCAATGGTCGCCCTGGTTTAAGCGTGATCCTGAGGCTAAGTATGAATATTCCGGCCCAGCTTCGGGTGTTGGTAGCAAAATGCGTTGGGAGAGTGAGCATCGCGAAGTGGGAAGCGGTTCACAGGAAATAGTAGAATCCAAGCCCTATCGCCTTATTAAAGTCTTGCTGGATTTTGGCACGCAAGGCCAAAGTGAGTCGAGTTGGGAGTTAACCGCAATCGAGTCTGCTACCCGAGTGGTATGGTCATTGAATATGACGCATGGCTGGGACCTGCTGGGAAGAATATTTGGTCTTATGATGGATGCGATGATTGGGCCTGATTATGAGGCGGGCCTGGAGAATCTTAAGCAGCTTGCAGAAGCTGATGTGGCGGGGTAATCTTGCCAGTTCTACCTTCGTATTGAGTTTTGAAAAAGGAATCATTCAAATGAAAGCGCATCTGGCGGTTGTTATCTCACTACTAGTCTCATTCGGCACGCAGGCACAGCAGCCGGTTATGAGCCAGGAACAAATGATGCAAATGATGCAGCAAGCGCAGCAAATGCAGGCATGTTTTGCCAAAGTTGATCAGCAGGCGTTGATGGCATTAGGCCAGAAAGCACAGGCAATGGAGTCAGAAATTAAGAAGTTGTGCCAAGCGAATCAGCGCAGCGAAGCGCAAAGTACCGCCATTCAGTTCGGCTTGGAAATGTCGCAGGATAAAAATATCAAAGCGGCACGGGAGTGCGGCGAAATGGCGCAGGGTATGATACCAAAAATGAATTATCCCACCAGCGAGAAGGACCTGGAAGGCCGTCATATTTGTGATGGTTATTGAGGATTTTCCATCTCGCTCAGATCGTTCCATCTAAGAGCGCGCCAGCGTTAAACGGTGTCATATTACC